>OGOQ01001205.1_pt1 | contig 20953 bp, 21 predicted proteins | sample 1552691 | NCBI WGS metagenome assembly OGOQ01 (sample SAMEA2580209, study PRJEB22360) | human gut metagenome | biome: human gut; feature: human-associated habitat; material: faeces | place: Denmark | collected 2008/2010
GCGCATATCGTTGGCGGGGCTTGCCCCGCAATAAGATTCGAGATATGAGCCCCTTTCAAGGGCGCTGGCGCCTCTTTGCCAATCTTGATTTTTCCTGAATTTTGAACACCCTACCTTTCAGGGGCGCTGTCACCTCTTTACCAACCTGGATTTTGAACAACCTACTTATTTTTTATGCTTACAAAACATCGTCTTGGTAAAAGACCTTTTGGGGTTATGCATTGCTGTACGGCCAAAAGATGAGCCCCAACTTTGGTAAGTTGTTTTTTGAGCGTTATTTTTTTGGGCACAAGGGTTACTTTTAAGGAAGTTCCTCATAAAGAGTTATACGACAAACGTTGTACCACAGCATTTGAGTTAATTCCTTATCAATAATCATTAGCGTTGCGCACGACACGAACCTGTGCTTCTTTACACAATGAACAAGATTAAGATTTCCGTATTATTCACGTTGATGGCACTTTGCGGTTGCCTATTTGCAGCTTGTAGTTCGGATGATGATGATGATGTCAACAAGCAGCACGACGGCACCCTCTATGGTGAATGGCTTGGCACATCAGGCTATTACTACAAGGACTACTACTATTTCTCCTCCGATGGTACAGGAGAACATGGTTCGTATGATGTTTCTATCGACGAGTCCTCCGTGGACGAAGATTTCAAATGGTACACGGTCAACGGCAAGTATCTCTACATCAACGGAACTAAGTACGAGTATTCCTGTGACGGTTCATCGTTGACGATAACCGGCAGTAAAGGTACGAAGACTTATCGCCCGAAAGATTGACCTTCGCGTTCTGCGTCGTTCATCTGCAGAGCGTAAGAAAGAAAGGGTAGCGTGTAGCCACGACCATTTTGGCTCATTCTAATCTTTCCACCCATCAACCGTAAGCAAGCGAAAGGACTGGCTTCCACATTCGGAAGTCAGTCCTTTTCGTATTTAAATCAGAATTATTAGAACCACCCTTTTAAAAATGCCGCGAAAATATGATTTTATTTCTGCCCAGGGGTTACTTTTTCCTCCGACGTTCATAAACAGATAAGCAAGTTCTCCGCCGCGCTCGCTCCGCCTTTTCCAGCAAGGGGAAAGGCGGAAAGGACGGGAGAAACGCGTCATACAAAATAATACTTAACACTTTTAAAAAACAAACACATGAAACATTTTTTCTCAAGCGCTCTGCTCCTCCTCGCAGGACTCAGTTTCTCTCAGACGGCTTTGGCCGACGATTCCGTCACTCTTCCAGAGCGTCACGCTTCGGTGCAGTTCTCCTCGTATGATTTCGACCACGTGAAGGAAACTGGTAGCTATGGAGGCGCATTCTACATCACTTCCATCGGACAATGGGACAAATTCCATGTCGGCGCCAACGTCAGTTTCGGAGTGAACGCAGGACTTGTGGACGATTGGGGTTGCCAAGTGGAATTTGGCCCCTCTGTGCGCTACGACCTTGGCAGCCGTTTCTTCGTGAACCTTCCCGTTAATGCCCTGTGTTTCGCGACTTTCCCAGAGGGCTCCACAAGCACTCACACGGAATGGGGGCTCACCGTTTCCCCAACGCTCAATGCCTGGATCACCCCTAAGTTCGGCGTTTTCGCAGGGCCGAAAATGACCATGGATTTCGAGAATGATGCCACTTTCGGCTTCGTGGCCGGCGTCTCCTTCGCGTTCTGATGTGTATGCCGAAAACTATGTGATGGCCTCAGCTTCTCCAACAAGCAGTCAAGAACCGTGAAATACACCATCTCGTCGCTCACAAACAAAGTCATGCCCCAGAGCGTTGGTCATGTTCGCTACGTGTTCGTGGCCCTCACTTTGCGAGCAAAGTGAGCTACAATGCTGGCGCCGCAACAGACGATTATGCGGGCCAGTGCAAATCTCCGCTGCGAGGGCGCTACCGCTAACCTTTGATATTTCAATTTTGAACACCCAAGATTTTGGGCTGCCAGTTGGAAATCCAGGGAATGGCAACGGTGCGAATAATGCAGATAAAAAGAGGCAACAGACGCTTCCTTGACGGAAGGCGCTGTTGCCTCTTTTATTGTTATCCCCAAAAAGCTTGGCAGATGCGTGTCAATAGATGCGTTGCAGCATCCCGTGCCGGTTAGTTTCGTGAGAAAGCGGTTTACAAATGATAGCCCCAGTCGTCGAGCGCAAATTTCCAGTTCGTTTCCACGAGGTCGCGCGTGCGCTGTGCATAGTCGTATTTGTTTTTCTTGTATCCCTTCTTCGCCCCGACATATTGCTCGATGGCCGTGCGGGCCTCTTCCCATCCCGGGAGCGAGAGCGTATCGTAGATTTTCTTCGTCATGCCGAGCGCATCGGCTTCGAAGTCCTCAAAGCGCACCTCGATGAGGTTGCCTTCGGGGATGCACGCCTTGTCGGCCTCATATTTGTGGTAGAGGCGCTCGTAGACGGTGAGGATGTTCTTCTCGATTTGCTCGTCGGAAAACTCCTCCAGCTTCAGCGGTTGGATGGTGTTGGTGAAGAACGAGCGCGTGCTCTCAAACACGGTGTAGGGGTTGCGCATGAGATAGATGAACTTCGCGTTGGGGAACATCTTGACCAGTTCGCGCACGCGGCCCGTGTGGGGCGGGTTCTTCGAGAGAAACTGCGTGCCGCCCGTGTTCCAGAGCGAAATCTTGATGAGCTTCGTAAACGTCTCCTCCCACACCTTCAGTTCCTCAGGCGTGATGTCGTTGAAGAGCATGTATTTGTCGCAATATTCCAACTGGTATTTCGGGAAAAACCAGAAGTTGTAATACGTGTACGGGCACATGTTGGCCAGCGCGAACTCCTCTTCCTGCGGGAGATCAACGGCCAGTTCCATATTGTCGGTTGGGCGCTTGTCGGGCATGAGCCACGACATGTTTTTCTTGAAGAACGGCTGTCCGAACATCATGAGGTGTGGAAACACCGTCTGATAGGTGGTGTTGTAGCCGAAGTGCTTGTCGCACGAGAGCACGTTGTGAACGAACGTTGTTCCCGAGCGCCAGTGTCCGAGGATGAACACGGGGGCGTGCTCCAGCGGTTTGTCGGCCAAACGCTTCTGGTAGCGGCGTTCCTGGATGGGCGCCAGCGTTGAGAGCAGTCGGCACACGGCCTTCGTTAGGCGGTATTTGCCGCGCCATGCGGCGTCAACTTCGCGTCCGTCGGTGAGTGCCTTGAAAGTTTTCCAGTCGGCGCCGACGAGCGTATTGATGGGGAGTTTGTTAAATTCTAATAAGCCCATTTATTCGGTGTTGTTTGGAGTTCGAAGTTCGGTAGGTAATGGCCCATTAATAGCAATGATTCCCATTACTGAAGTGGAGGGCATGGTCTGGCGGCGCAGACCATGATGATGACCAGCACGATGAAGAAAATCCAGGTGCCGATGCCCACCCATAGGGCTGCCTTTGAGAGCTTGCGTGCTTTGTCGTCGAGGCGTTGCATGACGGCGTAGTTGCCTTTCTTCCAGAAGTTGTAGGCACACACGTTGAGCACGATGCCCGTGATGCCGAGTGCCGCACCGCCGAGGAGTGCCACGTATGGGATGGGGATGGTCATGAGCACGAGGCCCGTGATGGCCGCCGTCAGGTGGCAGGGAGGAGCCGGCACGCCGTCGTTGCAGTCGGTTGCGGCAGGGGGCTCTTCGGCAGCTGGATGAATCTGCGTGGCAGGGGCTTCAAAGAAGCTTTTCAGCTCGTCGCAGTCGCCAGCGCGTTTCCAGTCGGCCATGCCTTCCCGCCAAACGAAACTCTGGTCGGTCACGCCGTGTGAAGCAAATTCATGCACGTCGATGGGGCCTTCCTGTTGGTTGGCGGTGTTGATGAAATAATATTTCATGGCAGTGTGTGTTGGAGATGTTAGAAATATCCCTCGCGCTTCTTCTGTTCCATGGAAGCATCCTGGTCGAAGTCAATCACACGCGTGGTGCGTTCGCTCTTCGTGGTCGTCATCATTTCCTCCACGATTTTCTCAATCGTGTCGGCCTCGCTTTCCACGGCGCCCGTCAGCGGCCAGCATCCAAGCGTGCGGAAGCGGATTTTGCGCATCTGTATCTGGTCGCGATATTTTTCCGGCAGGCGGTCGTCATCGGGCATGATGAGCTGTCCATCGATTTCCACACAGGGACGTTCCTTGGCAAAATAGAGCGGCACGATGGGGATGTTCTCAAGTCGGATATACTGCCAGATGTCGAGCTCCGTCCAGTTGGAGAGCGGGAACACGCGGATACTTTCGCCCTTGTGGACACGTGCGTTATAGATGTCCCAAAGCTCTGGGCGCTGGTTTTTCGGGTCCCACTGGTGAAATTGGTCGCGGAAGGAGAAGATGCGCTCCTTGGCGCGGCTCTTTTCCTCGTCGCGTCGGGCACCGCCAAAGGCCGCGTCGAAATGGTGCTTGTCGAGTCCGTGGAGCAGCGCCTGCGTCTTCATCAGGTCGGTGTGTACCTTCGAGCCGTGCGTAAACGGTCCCACGCCCGCCTTGAAAGCCTCCTCGTTGCTTTCAACGATGAGCTTCCATCCGTGTTCCTTGGCATACCAGTCGCGGAATTGTAGCATCTCCTTGAATTTCCATTTCGAGTCGATGTGCATCAAGGGGAAGGGCGGTTTTCCCGGTGCGAAAGCCTTTTCGGCCAGACGCACCATGACGCTGCTGTCTTTACCGATGCTATAGAGCATCACGGGGTTTTCAAATTCCGCAGCCACTTCGCGGATGATGTAGATGGACTCAGCCTCAAGTTCCTTGAGATGGCTCAAGCTATAGTTTTCAGACATAAGTAGATATACTTGGTTGGGTAAGTGGTCGGAAACAGGTGACGCATGCGCCGCCCATTTCCGTTTTTATTGCTTTTAGACCTTCTGCCGACAGTTGCGTGCCAGACGAAAGCCCGATATGCAAAGGTACGAAAAAGTTCGGTAAACGCAGGCTTTTGTGGAGGCGAAGCATAGGGGCGTGTTGAAAATAGTGGTCGCTGGTGGTAGTTGTATGCTTGCGTAAGTCCAGTCGTCTTTTTCCTCTCAGAGGTCCGACAAACAGTTAGCAGCATTTCCACGGACGGACGTTTGGCAGGAAATGTCACGTCCGTTTGAACATTCAGACGCTACCGTCAGCCCGTCAGGCGTATTTCCGTGGAAAGCTGACAACGACCGTGTTTTTCGGCGCATTTCTCTTGGTGGAACGGCTGGAAATTAATAAATTTACGAAGTAACAAAACGACGAGACAGAAGCTTCGTCAGGCAACTTCTCGGTGATGGAAAACCTCATATATCCCAACCCTATAACTTATATAACCTAAAACCCTCCTTATGAAAAAACCTATCTTCATTTTCTGCCTCATGTTTTGGACATTTGCCGCTGGGGCATATTCGCAATATAAAGCGGGAAAAGTTGCGGGCGCTGTTTATAAGGCTGTGAAAGCAGCATCGAACTTTAAGCCACCAGTGCGAGTTCCTATAGTGCCACCATCGGTTCCCAGTGTGCCGACACTGGTTATGGAATACGATACCATTGTAAAGAAGGACATCCGCGCCCATTATGACTCTGCCGCTTGCCGCATCGTGTATGACACGGTGGAGCATATAGTGGTCCTCCCGGTTGGCGTTAGGTCTGAAAAAGCAGAAGTGGGCAATGACACATCCAGCATCCCGCCCGCCATCTCGTCCGTCAAACCTCCCAAGGAAAGGAAAACCGTTTCCCTGCTCAAAAATGACATGCCGCCTTGGGGCTGGCTTTTAGTTGCCGTCATCGTTATCCTTGGCGTGTACACTTATATATGCTGTAGAAGCACCGAAAAAGAGAAGGAGGCGCAGCGCAGGCAGGAGGCGGCGCGGAAGCCTGAAGAAAAACGGGAGGACAAAAAGCCGAGCGCAGCACCAGAGACGCAGCCCCGCCGACAGCCGTCGCCGAAAGCCCCGTCTGCCGCAAAAAACGAAAAGCCCTCCGGCATATTGTATGTCGATTCGAAGGGCGTTGCACGCGAAAAGATAGAGGAGGAGTAAGGAAGGGGTCTGCCCCCTTTACACTAAACAAACAGCAAAGCAATCTTCGTTAGCGAATGACGTATGAAGGCGAAGAGGAGGCCCATGCCGAGGCTGTTGAGAAGCGTGGCATACCAGGCGTATGCACCACGGACGGGCGGCAGGATGAGGCGCGGAAGAATAAGTAGGGCACCGACGGCAAGGCCTGTGGCCCACCAGGGCAGAAGGCTGGGGGAGATGCAGAACACCACCATGCCGGTGGCAAACACTTGGAAATAAACGGCCGCTTTATAGCGCCAAGGACATCTCTTGTAGATGAACGGCAGAATATCCAATAGGGCGACGAAGGCCGAGATGAGGAAGAAGGGCAGAAGATTGTTTGACATAAAGACAGGTTGGAGAAATGTTTTGAAAATACTTCGCAGGGCTCTTCGGAGAGAGCTTTGGCGATGGCTGCTGCAAAGGTAATATTTATACTTGAATAACGTTAGGAGAAATGGGTAAATGCTTATGCGGCAGGTAGTCGGAAATATAGAAGGGTAAGTAAAAAGAACAATTAGAGTATACCCGTATCTGCATAATTGTTCTTATATAAACTGATGGAACTACGCAATTCATATTGCGTAGTTCCATCAGTAATATTATTTCTTGGTCAACAGATGCCAAAGTTCGCGCACCCAAAGTACAAAAGAAGAGCCAATTATGATAATCCCCCAGTCTATAAGTTTTAGCCCCTCGACATTGAAGAACTGTTGCAATCCTGGTATCTCAACCATAGCAATTTGGCCGATAAGGATTATTGCCACGATTGTCAGCAGACCATTGCAACCCTTGAAATGGAGAGCACTGCGTCCTGTATCAAATGCACGAGCATTGAACAGATAGAAGAAGTGGGTCATGACAAATATCGTGAAGAGCAGCGTCAACTCGTAGGTGGTAACGTGTTCTTTTGCTCCGAGTTGCAGATGAAGCAAATCAGTAAGTTGCGTAATGTTAGCATGCTGGAAGATATACAGCATGCCAAGCAGTATTAGGAAGAAGAAACAGCCTACACCTATAATCTCACGAAGCATCGGTTTGTTGAGAATAAAATCCTTGCGGTTGCGCGGTTTGTCTTTCATTACACTTTCCGAGGGCGGCAATGACGCAAGAGCCATAGCAGCAAAGGTGTCCATGATGAGGTTAATCCATAGCATCTGGGTTACAGTAAGAGGGGACTCTGTTCCCATAAACGCACCACACAAAACAAGGAAACAGGCTGTGACGTTAACCGTTAACTGGAACAAGAGGAAGCGTTGGATGTTGTGATATAGAGAGCGTCCCCACATCACAGCCTTGCCGATACTGCTAAATGAGTTGTCAATGATGGTAATGTCGGAAGCCTCTTTTGCCACACTCGTACCGTCGCCCATCGACAGACCTACGTGAGCCGCACGAAGAGCAGGTGCATCATTGGTTCCATCACCAGTTACTGCCACTACTTGGTTCAATTTCTGCAATGTCTCAACCAGACGCTTCTTGTCCATCGGACGGGCTCGCGAGATAATTTTCAAATCGAGAACACGCTCCTGAAGTTCTTTATCAGACAATGCTGCAAACTCAGGTCCTGTAATGATATTACGCTCCGTATCCTTGTGATCATCCCAAAGACCTATCTGACGGGCTATTTCCTTTGCTGTGCCCGGAGTGTCGCCAGTTACAATCTTAACGCTGATACCTGCGTCAACACACTCTTTGACAGCAGCGGGAACATCAGCTCTTACTGGGTCGGCAATGGCTGCTATGCCAATAAAGCAAAGATTGTCAGCGGTGATTTTATTTCCGTCAATAGCTTTGTCGCCATCTTCCAAAACCTGATATGCAAAACCAAGAGTACGCATGGCACGGTTTTGGTATTCCGCAAGTTCTTTGTCTACATCTTCTTTGCTTACAGATGTCTTCTTGCAAAGACCGAAAACGATCTCAGGTGCCCCCTTAACGTAGAGTATTTTTTTGCCCTTCAAGGCAATGGATTCTACGACTGTAGCCATGTACTTACGCTCGGTGGAGAATGGCACTTCGCTTAAAGTTTTTATGTTTTCGCGTATGGAGCGATAGTTCGTACCCTGTTTGTTCAGCCAAAGGAGCAGGGCACCCTCTGTTGGATTGCCCAATATCTGTGGTTTGCTTTTGTCTGAAAAATCAATGGATGCAGTGGAGTTGACGGCAATTCCTTCGTAGAGTATTTCTTTCTGTGTATCGCCATATACTTTCATGTCATCCACGCTCATCAGATTCTGTGTAAGTGTGCCAGTTTTGTCTGTACAGATGACGGTTGTTGCGCCCATGGTTTCGCATGCATGCATCTTGCGCACGAGGTTATTGGTTTTGAGCATACGACGCATACTGTAAGCCAAACTCAAAGTTACAGCCATCGGCAATCCCTCGGGTACGGCAACAACCACGAGAGTCACAGCTATCATCAATGTCTGCAAGATGTAAGCAATGAACGGAGCCACTTGCTCCATTGAACCAAAGCAGTCTGTGCCATTTGTCACGAAATACATGATGATGCGGCCGATGACAATCAAGGCGGCAAAGCCATAGCTTACCTTAGTGATTATATCGCTTAATCCGTCAAGTTGCTCGTTGAGCGGTGTCCTTACGCTGTCGTCAATCTGAACAGCCTCAAATACTTTTCCTTGTTCGGTTTTGTCGCCTACAGCAAGTACACGGCAGATACCATGACCTTCCATGACCTTTGTACCTTTCATCACATGATTGGTGGGATAGGTAGCGGCCTTGTCAAAATCCTTCTTGTCTGTACTTTTTCCGCACATAGGTTCCCCCGTCAGTGTGGACTCGTCCATGTGCAAGGATATAGCCTCCAGCAACTCTGCATCTGCAGGAACTTCTTCGCCTGTATTGAGAATAATGATGTCGCCAACAACAACATCCTTGCGTGGTATCTGAGTAGTGTTGCCATTACGTATCACCTCAACAGGCTCGTCATCGTTCACCTGATTAAGAATTGTGAACTCCTTGTCTGCCTGTAACTCAAAATAGAAAGCCAATCCAGTAGCAAGAAGAATGGCAACAAAGATGCCTACAGGTTCAAAGAACACGGTTGCTCCCTGCCCAAGTCCGAAAAACTCGTAGCAAGATATGCCTATTGACAATGCACCTGCAATCATCAGAATTATGATGAGTGGGTCACCGAACTTTTCCAAGAATTGTTTCCATAGAGGTTCTTTCTCTGGCGGTGTCAACACGTTGGCACCATTTTTTCTGCGGCTCTCGAGCACTTGGGCATCGGTCAAGCCTGTGTAGTGATGTTTTTGTTCCATTGTAATGTTTGTATTTTTCTTATATTTATCTCTTAGGTATATAAATTTTGTTGCCACGGCTATTCGTGTAGTATTGTCCACCACGAGGGCCAGTCTTTATTATATGCCCTGAGCCATAGTTATACGACTGTGTGGAATAGTCTCTTGCACGGCTACCTGTTGTGCCGTTATATGGGTTGTAATTACCCGAGGTTGAGAAGTTGTCGTGGTTGGTTCCATTACGTCGTGTACGAGTGTAGGCGCTCACATAAGTTCCGTTGCTGCGTATGTAGCCTCTGACGGAAGTCGTGTTTGGATTGGTGCCATAGCTACCATATGTGGAAGCTATTGTACTGCGACGGCTGTTGCTGCCATAATTGTAAGACTGTGCTACAGAAATCATTGATGTTGCCAAGATTGCAACCATTGTCAAAAAGAATCTTTTCATAGCTGTTACTTTTAAAAACTTTTTTCAGTTGCAAAGGTATTATACTTTTGACTGCGGATTACAATTTCCAAAATGTTGTAGGCAATATACTTTTTTAAGATTTAACTTCCTTGCAAGGTTACATCCTATGGCCTGCAATTTATTTCCAGAATAAAGAAATCAATACTACTATTTCCCAAGTTTGCGTTCAAGACCAGCTTGCAGGTTGGAAAGCCTGTTTCTCTCGCAATTTTTGTCTTCTCAGTGTTATGTCCAAAGTTCTCTTCTATGCGAAAGAGAGGCCTGGCATAGACAAAGTGGATTTCGTCCTTTTTATAATGTCAGTTTTTTACAAGTTGAACAACAATTAATCTACCACCTTGCCCTTTGTCAAGAAGTATTTGTCTGCCATCAGTGAGTGGTACATATTCTCCGATGCCTATAGGCTTTTTATTCGTGACGTCATACATATCCTGCAAGCGGCGGTTGATAAGAATCCATTGTCCGTTGAAGAAATGGAAATCGCCCACAGGTTTTTTGTCCTCTGCACTCGTCTTTTCGTTGCATGGTACCAGGTTATTGGAATGCCATTTATACAATGTCTGTTTGTTATATACCATCAGACGGTAATTCTCGGATATGTATTTTCCGTGTGATGGAGCATAGTAGAAATTGAGTATTGGCAGTTGTCCTTTGTACTCAGCACCGCAGAACGGACATCGCGGCTTGGTTGTGTTGTCAAACACGTACCAATGAGCCTCACACTTCGGATTTTGGCACGGCTGAACCAAGTCGCAGGTTTTTACCAAGGCCTCCTCCCATTGTAGTGCGGAGGGACGAAGTGCAGGATTATGTAAGCCATCGATGAAAGCCTTGTCAAACAAATTTTTCAAGTATGGTCCACATATTGTATAAGGCAATTTTGTTGGGTCGCCTTGTGGAAGTTGTGACTTTGCCAGTTGGTCTGCTTTCACACGATTAGTCTTGTCTGTCGGGTGCTCGATGAACAATGCTTTTGAGCCATAGCGCATGTCATCATCCTTTATCGGATCATCAACATCCCACACTTTTCCGCCATCCAACGGATGGCGGTTAAGCAGAAATGTGTAAATAAGGACAGCCAGAGCATGGCGGTCTGTCTCTATTTTAGGGAGATTCTTTTTCGGGTCGTCAACTTTAAGCGCTTTTGTTGCAAGAACTTCTGGAGCTATAAAGCCAGGAGTTCCCATAACCTCAGGTGGAAACTTGTGAGGCACAACAAGGCTGTCGCAGTCTATGATACAGGCTGTTCCGCTCAATGGGTCGACCAGCACATTGTTGTATGATAGGTCGGAGTGGGCGAGTCCTGCTGCATGAAGCCGCCGTGTGGCACGTGCCACTTTCAGACACATGTGCAATCTGTCCAAAAAAGTTCCTTTTTGATCTGTCGGTACAAATAGGTTAATTAGCTTCGCTGATGAGAACCATTTCCCGTTTTTCTCCTGACCATTCTTTATGAACGCTCCAGAGTCTGTAATGCCACTGAAGAAAAATTTCTTGTCGTAGAAGGGTATCACGATACCCGTCAAGCCTTTCCACTCAACAATCTTTGTGGGCCAAGCAAAGAAAGCACTCCAATAGTGTCCTACAGCATCATTGGTGAAAATGCGATTTCTATGGACGTTCACAATATCGTTGATTCTTGCCTTGTCGTTAGCGTTTATAGGCTTTCGGTAAAAGGCTACAACATACGTCTTATCTGTTGAGAAATACACGTCCTTGACACCACCTTGAGCTTTTATCTCATCATAAAACTCTATGGTGCTGCCATCCTGTGCTTTTAGTGTGATCTTGTTTGTCATACCCTATGCGTTTTGTTGTTCTTCGCATTGCTCTTCCACTGTGCTATCAGTCCTCTTGGGCTCGCCTTCATAAAGAATGGCTATTGTGCGGTCATCGTGATTGCCTGGCGCCCAAAAATCGAGCCAGTCAAGCAACTGGATTTTCGAAGTCTCATTGTCGTCAGTCAGTTCAACACCATTCTCTCTTAAATCATTCCATAGTGCATCCCATTTGTCTGGATTATTGAGGTTTGCATCGGTTTCAAATTTTGGGTCGCTCACTCCGTCACTCATCAAGAATAATGCCGTGAAGTCATCTACAATATAGAATCGCAGACGCTGAAACAGAGCCGTTGCATCCTTGAAAATTTCAGGCATAGTAAGGAAGCGGGTCTGTCCTGCATACTCGCCTTCATCCGGGATGCCGAGAATCTTCGCGGTATGTGCTCCCTTGTCATATAGGCATATTGCACCATCACCTACCCAGAATGAAGCCACGAACCATCCAAAGCTAAACTTCTTGCAAATGGTAAGTAGAAGAGTCGTGGCATAATATTTTGTCGGTTGCTTTGTCAGAGCAGCTTCAGCCTGTATTGCTTTGTGGGCCTTAAAAGCTGCAGTTCCTACAATGTCATAGATCTGGTTGCCAACTTTTTTACGGGCTTCTTCTTCTTCTGTGGCGTTTTGCAGATTACTATAGTTGCCAATGGCATCCTCAAAATTCTTGCTTTGTCCGAGTTTTGACATGCAGTGGCTAACAGCTTCATTACATGCTATGTATGAGCCTTGCCGTGAATATTTTGCAGAGCCGGCTCCGTCGGCAACAGCCATGATATACCATCCGTTATCCATGTGCTCTATACGGAAATAGTCGTCGCGTGGCTTGCCTTCCTGCGCATGGCTCCGTCCACGTTTGCTTGCTGCAACAATATCTTTCTGAGGAGTACCGTCAGGCAATGTTTCCACCTTTACATATTCCACCTGCGTGTCGTCATTCTTATATTTAGGTTCAGGCATATTATCCCAATCAACTAGCAGGTTTTTCCAGAGTTTACGTGGGTCCTGATTGATAACAAAAGGAATCTTATGCTCCAATGTTGGGCTATCTTCTGGCATTTCTATGCTTCCAACGAACTTATAACTCAGCGTAAGCTCAAATGTCGATTCTGCCACTGCTCCATCCATTCGGAATGCTTCCAGAGAAGGAGTTCCAGTAATAGCAAAACTTTTGCCATCAGGAGCAACAGTGAGCTTTATACCATGTTGCTCTTCCGTTAGTCCTCTAACATCCACAAGTTCTAATTCGACGTTGGAAAACAGGTCGGAGTTAATTGTGGGCATTAACACGGTCTGATTGTATCCTATGTTTTCTTTGGCGTTTGGTATATTGAGATTCCATTTCAAATCACTATTAACCATCTTTATCTTGTCCATAATGTGTTCTTTATATTGGCCCCATAATTTGTCAGACAAGAAATTAAGGAACGATTCCGCTTTCTTGTCTTCCTGGTTTCCTATGAGAATTTGTAATGCTTTTTCTAATGTCATAATCTCATAATGCTTAGCCTCTACCTCTTGTTATGTCTATACCTCCTTCCGCAATTTCGCCGAGAGAACCTTCCATTCCACACCAAGGACAGGCTGTGGTCTGCCCATTAGAGCACATAATATTTCCACAATCACAAATCACCACACCAAGTTGTGCCCCACAGTAAGGACATGTCGGCATGCCACGGAGTGACATTGTGTTGATGTAGCGGTTTGACTTTCCATCACTCAAGCTATTATAGCTTTCTTCATCCACAGGGTAAGCATTCACCAGTTTGAAAACAGATGTCTTTATGTCTAACGATTCCAATCCTTCGATAGAAGACAGGTGCTTGGCGTATTTCACCAGATATGTTTTCTTTGTGTTTGAGCATTTGCCTAAGAGTACGGTAAATTTTTCGTCAACAATACATGGTTTGGACGTATCTACTTTATCAAGGTTGATGCCAGTTGTAGGTGCCAATGTTATGCTGTCATCCCCCATATCGGTGGCGGAAACACTTGTTGCTTGAATGGAAGCCGTCACCCATTTGAAGAATGCCTTGAAGGATAACTCATCCGTGTCGTTCAGTCGAAGCACATTGTCTGAAATTTCTCCCAGTAATTGTGTGTTGACATTATTTCCGATAGAAATGGCTATGAGGTTCGCCTTGTGACGGTATTTATTGTTCCAGCGTGTAAAGGCAGACGAGGGATCGTCTGTCGGTGTACCATCGGTAAAAAGGAATATGATGGGTTTCCAGTCCCCTTTCCGCTCTTCTGTGGTCTTCACCACATTCTTGTCAATGTCATCCATTAAGAAGTCAAGTGCCACACCAAGGGATGTTCCACCACCAATAGGGAAAATGGGAGGGTAAAACTTATACAGTTCTGTTAGTGGTGACAAACTTTTTGCCTTGCCAGCAAATGCTATAACTGAAATGAATGCTGTTTCAAGGGCGTAGGGATCTGTGCGCAGTTCTTGCACAATCTGTCTCATGCCGTTTTCAACTTGTTCTATCGGTTCTCCCACCATTGACTCTGATACGTCAATGAGGAAATATATTGGTAATCGTCTCATACTCTTATTGCTTAGAATTTATTATGGGAATAGGGCTAAGGTATACCTTCCCAGGCCCAATCAATTTCATCAAACTTAGTCCTTCACCTTTCAATACATTGCCAAACGACCATCCCGCCTGTATCTGTGAGGAAGTTTGGAAGCCTTGCAGGGCAACAATATGGTTTTCATCCACTTCTATGGTTTCGCCATTTGCCAATACCTTTTCGATAGGCGAACCAAGTGAGTCAAGAAAAACCGTGGCATTGCCATCCACCTTTTGGAATAGCCCTACACCGCCTAATAATCCTTCCCAATTGAGGTTGAGGTTAAGCTTTACCTTGTTTGTTGAGGCTACGTAGTGACCACGGCGACAAATCATATATTCGCCTTGCAGGCGTATTGGAACAAGAGAACACATCCTGCCAGACAACACCATCTTTTTGTCGGTGTTGGTAGGGTTATAGAAATGTATAATCAGTACTGATTCTCCAGACAAGGCTGAACGCAATACCCCACGAATCAGATTGCCAAGCCCATTGACAGAGTCACCGCCATTCCATTCAGCATCACGCTGCAAAGCCTCGTCTACGTATACAATGCTGCCACGTTCTGCATAAAACGATTCCCCTGATGAAAGAGTCACTTCGAGAGTCTTATACTCATAGCCTACAATCTTGCAATTCATATTTATATTAAATTACGACATTAACTTCAATCGGGGGTGGTGGCAGTTCTACGTTGTCGGTCACTCCCATTGTGCGTCCTCCTTGTTGCACATTGATTGTCACCCATTGGAAAAACTTCTTGAATGTGCTACTGTCCATAGTGTCAAGTGTAAAAACATTATCTGTGAGCTTCTTTAACGGTTCTGTTTTTGCTTTGGGGCCTGCTGCACAGGCAACAATGTTTGTAAACTGATGACGCTTGACATTTTTGATGGCCTCCTCGTAAACCATCAAGTCCGAAGGCTTCCCGTCTGTAAGTATAAAAAGTAATGGCATCCAGTCGCCTTTTTGTTCATGGTTGCCCATATTAACCTCTTTATCATAGCAGTCGCACAGCATATTCAAGGCTGCGCCTGTATGTGTCGGCCCAGAATCGGGACATTCTATATCTGGTATTTGCAGATTTTCAAGTTCTATCAGAGGCAAAATCTGTTTCACTTCTTTGTCATAAGTAATGATGCTGATACATGCGGTTTCCAGTGCGTAGGGGTCAAGGCGCAACGAGGCTATCATGTCGGAAAGACCAACCTTGACAGACTCTATTGGTTCGCCCTTCATAGAACCTGACGTGTCAATCAATATATATACAGGTAATCTTCTGCTCATAAATGTGTGCTGTTATAAATATCGGGTGATGTCATAAGCGTTGACACCACCCGACAAAATTTTGTTTGGTGTATTATACCACAATGTTCACTTCTGGTGGTGGAGGGGGAAGTTCGCTCATAGTAGTGGCTTCCGCTGCTGTTTCCTCTACAGATTTGCTGCTTGTGCTAATTGAAGCAGATACCCACTTGAAGAAAGCCTTGATTGTGGCATTGTCTGCTGTGTCAAGCTGAACCACATTCTCGGTGATTTGCTTTAGCGTATTGGTGTTTGCGCCTTGACCTGCAGCACAAGCTACAACCATACCACATTTACGCTTCTTGAACTCATCAAGTCCCTTGGTTATTGAGTCGGTAGGTTCACCATCTGTCATTATGAATACCAATGGCCGCCAGTCGCCCTTTACCTCAGCCGTTGTCTTGGTTATCTCTGTATCAATTTTCTGAGACAGAAGTTCCAATGCTCCTCCCAATGCAGTGCAACCGCTTGCGTCAATGTTTGGCTGCTGGAATGCAGCAAGCTCTGTAAACGGAGTGACCTGTTGTGCAGAACTGTTGAATGTTATAATACTGATGTATGCTGTTTCAAGAGCATACGGGTCGCTCCTCAAAGTGGAGATAAGCGTCTGTACACCATTCTTCACGGCCTCGATCGGCTCACCATACATGGAACCGCTGGTGTCGAGGAGCAGATATACGGGAAGTCTTCTCATATTCTGATTTTGTAAGATTATTATTTTGAGTAATCTCTTGCTACGCGGACAATAGTTTTATTTATGCCATGGTCTTCAAATGCATCACCGATGGCAGCAAACTTCCAGTCTCCATTGCGTCTATAAAGTTTACCCATAATCAAAGCTCGTTTGCCAACGCATTCCGTTTTAGTCGCAACATCGTATTGTGCGAAAACTTGTTTTGGCGGCTTCTCGGGTGTACCTTCAAACATGCGGATTGAAGCGTATGGAATGCCGGAGAAATCTCCACGGTATTCATCGTTGTTGTATATATTGAGGAAGAAAACAATAGAGTTGACATTTGTGCTCACACGGTTTAAGTCAACAGTTATAATCTCATTGTCAAGGCCATCGTCCCCGTCTTGATCGCCTGTCAGGTCGTCTCCTGTATGATGAAGTGCATGGTCGTTGGAGTCTAATTTTCCTTGTGGTAATTTGCCTCCGAAATTATACAATGGTGACCATATATGATCAACCACATTACCATTAGCGTCAAACATCAAGCAGCTAAGGTCCAAGTCAACATCCACAACAGAGGTTGAAAGACCAAAGAAAGTCTTTTTGATGATAGCTCCCCAGTTGCATCCTACACAAAAATTAGTCAACTTTGTTCCGCTCTCTTTTTCAAGATTTATGCGCTGTCCTTTTTCAAGTCTTATAGCCATATCATTAGGTTTTAAGTTAGTCTTTACTGCCAGGTGAATAGTTAAATCCCCAGCCATATATCTTGTCACAGTCACGATGACCATCATGGAAAGTGACGAGTTTTTTCACTGTAATAGAATTGTCCGTTCCAAAGTCGAGTTGGGCTATGGCGCAGAACCGTTTATTGCTACTTTGTTGTCCCATTTCCACCACAACATCTTCACTGCCAGGTACCTTAATTTTTACCACGGCATTTGTTTCAGACCATTTCGCTACGCCTTCATAAATAAATGTATATACAACTATACGCTTTATCAAGCTTGCGCCATTCGGGTTGACAAGTATTGTTTCGCCCGATGAAGTTCCTCCGCCACGATCATCTCCTTGATGCCAAATATAAGGTGTATGGTCGTAACATCCCTGTCGTGTCGTATGGTGACGGTCACCTCCACGTCCATGTGAGAACTGTAATCCGTCTATCAGTTTCTTCTTGCCATCACGCATCTCATAGAAGCAACCAAGATCCAAGTCTACAGCTTTGCCGAATAAATTCTTAAGAAAACCTCCTTTGTTCCAGTCAAGATTGATGACAATCTCGCCTGTCAGAGGTCTTCCGCTCGGCTTCTCAAGATTAATCCGATGAGTGTCACCGCCTTTTTCAAGAATAATAGCCATAATTACATGAACTTAGATGCATACTTACGGCAAATAGGTTCCAGCCCATCTTTGTGTGCCTCGCCGATTGCTTGGAATTTCCATTCTGTGCCACGGCGGTACAAACGTCCGAACTCAACTCCCTTGTCCGTAGAGAAATCTTCATCAAGGTCGTAATGGCATATAATTTCGCCATTTATAGCGTTCTTTATCTGTATGTAGGCATCGCGAACCTGACCGAAATTATATTTCATCCGTGGAGAGTTATGAGGGTCATTCGCGTCTGACAGACTCCAGTAGATACTGGCAGTGAAAAGGATTTCCTTGATATGAGATGATGTCTTGGTCAAGTCAACTTCTATTTCTTCATTTCCTTCGCCAGTGTCATCATCGTCATCTCCAGGGTCGTCTATAGAGCCAAGTACACTCTTGTCTACAGAAATAGGACGCATCACAGCTTTGCCGTATTCATCGTAAAGTGGTTTGCCATTATCATCCAACGCTTGTACTTGATTGCCAGAACCATAGAAAACAAAAGCATATTCGTTTTCTATCTGTCCGTCACTTCCCAACAGAAATGTTGAGGCGTCAAGGTCGTATGCAGGATCAGCGTTGGGATTCACTTTCCAACCCATCTCAACTTTCAGTTGGGTCAGCCCAGTTCCTATCTCAACTCGCTGTCCTTTTATTAAGTTAATAGCCATAAGCAACTGGTTATGCGAATTGTTTAGCGTACTTGCTTACAAGTGCCTGTAGGCCACCTTTGTTCCCGTTTCCGATAGCCTCAAATTTCCATTCGCCGTTGTGACGATACAGACGTCCAAACTCCACAGCTGTTTCTATAGAGAAATCCTCGTCCAAATCATATCGGGCAATTTCAGTATTGGTCTTGACATCATAGATGCGGATGTATGAGTTGCGTACCTGGCCGAAATTCTGACGACGCTCTTCAGCCTTGTAAATAGTTGCCGTGAAGATTATTTCCATGATTTGAGGACTTACCTTTGTCAAGTCAACATTCAGGGTTTCATCGTCTCCACCATCGCTATTGCCGCCTGTTAAATCGTCTCCTGTTGACTCTACAGAATCATCAGGCGCTTTCTGGTTACCATAGAATACGAAGAATTCCTGTTTCGGAATCTGGCCATTTTCCCCTAACATGAAAGCGGAGGCATCCAAATCAAAATCATAACCGGAACCTTCATTGGGATCCCAACCAAGGCCAACACCTACCAGTGAAAGACCTTTATCCATGCTTATACGCTGTCCTTTTTCGAGATTAATCATAGTGACTATATATAAAATTTAATATGTTTTTGATATCAATTGCAAATATCGTCATTATGCATAGTGCAATGTTTAAAATGCAAACGTTGCATCTAAAACCCTAATGTGGGTATGGTGATTTCGTTGCAAGGTTACAAAGCAGATATTCTCTGCCATTCTTCAGAGTCGGCCAACTTATATATGTCATTTGTGTTTACTCCACTATAGCAGCATAGTGAAGGAGCTATATTGATACAATAATTGCCAAACATATTGCGCTGTATCATGTAGTCATCTGCATGAAATAAAACATCCCCCAATGCTTTTATTTGTCTCTTTATAAGAGCAATCATAGGTAGTCGTATTTCTGGTATGCTGAGATCTGGCGCTTTTTGTGGCTCACCTCCAAATTTTTTGTATATCAATTTATATTTTTCCTGAATCGCAGCCATTCGTTTTGAGTATCTGGCAAGTCCACTTGGAGTAGTTGGCTTTGAGAAGTTGATGCCACCACTTGCCGATTCCAACATGAATAAGGCATAAAGAGCCTTCTCTCTCCGATGAAGTTTTTCTATTTTTATATCGGCATCAGAGAAACGTATAGACTCTCTATAAACATCTATGACAACGGGACTTTTAATACCCTTGCGCAACATATAGATGTCGAATATCTGTTTGTAAAAACCAGTAAAGATGAAACGTCCTTTTTCTTCCTTCAAATAGTTCAAGCGATAAGTATGATAGTACTCAGATAGTAAGTCAAGAATATGTCTTATTGAGTTTGTCACATCCTTGTCTAATTCAACCAAAAGGAAGTTGGCAATTTCTTTTTCACTGACAAGTGAATCCCCAATTTTAATCATTAACGAAGGGTTCACGATGGCAAATTCCTTTACGCCTAATTTGCCAGCCAATTGGTCTTTACAAAATTCTGAAGTCGAAAGTTTGTATAGTTGTTTGGTGAAAGTTTCCAATCTTTCATAACTTGCTTTTGGATATAGGAAACTTGCAATTTTTATAAGGTCGGTATTAGAAATTGTTCTATAATGTTCTGCTATTTTGGGAAGATACACCAAATCGAAACCTGCAAGACGTATCTCAGCTACGATTTCTCTAAAATTTTCATTGATATCCCAATTCACGTCATTGTCAAAGTTGCTTTCTACATAAAGGATTTGTGTAGGGTCTATATTTACACTTGAAGTGTCCATCGAAACAACTTTGCATGCCAAATTAATGTTAAGACTCATGCACAGGCGTAGAGCCACCAATAACAGTGCCTCTTCCCTTGCACAATAATTGTCTGACATAGCAAGTTCATTGAAAACTGCTGTCAACTCGTGTTGTAGGCTCTTGGGGGATTCAGACAAGGTATGTATCGCATTCGCAAATGTGTAAGAAGAACCAAGTATCTCGTCTTCTTTTTTAATGGAAAATCTTTCACGGATAGAATCAAGCTTTTCTATCTCGCGCGTATCAATAATGGCATCAGCCTTTATTAAATCAGTAACAATCCGGAATATGCTGGCTCTTTCTGACTGTTTCATATCGATATATTTTGCTCTGTGCTTCCACAATGAATGATAATTCTTGTCAAAGACTTGACTTGATACACAGACACAAAAAAAGCGTGAGTCGTCCTGTTGTCCGTCCCACAGTCTGAGGCTCTAGCAATTGCCTATTGTTGTTGAACAGACAACGTTAGAGCCCACGCCGATATGATATACGCCTCCGTTAAGAGACCTCAGTAAACAGACACACTATTCCCGTACGGGTATAATATATGCTTACAAGGTCTCCACGGGATTGATGTAATCACACCCCTGGACATCTACCGTTGCTACGTCCAAGACAACAATTAACTGTTAATTTGCTAGATTACAGACTGTCTCAAACTTAGCGTTGAGTAAACGCCTTCAATATGTCTTAGACTATCTTCCCACCCAAGTCCGCATTGCATGGATTTGCCTTACGACTTTACCATACACTGCACGGCGTGAGCTATCCCATTAATGTTTTATGTGGACATGTCCTTTTATAACATATTTATAGAGATACTTATAGTCCGTCTACAAATTTATGTGCTTTTTCTTAAATGGCAAAATTAATTACTTAATAATATGCTTTCGTAGAATAATGCCGTAGAATAATGGTCCTCTTTGTAGAGTCAAGCGAACGGCATGAGAGTCGGAGAAATAAAAAAGCCAAAGCGTGCAGCTTCTTG
>OGOQ01001206.1_pt1 | contig 20935 bp, 19 predicted proteins | sample 1552691 | NCBI WGS metagenome assembly OGOQ01 (sample SAMEA2580209, study PRJEB22360) | human gut metagenome | biome: human gut; feature: human-associated habitat; material: faeces | place: Denmark | collected 2008/2010
CCCGCATAGAGCGGCGCAGATAAGGCTGCAGATGACCCACAGCGCCGCCATGGCTGCCCAGAACGCTTCAGGGAATAGCTGGATCAAAAGCGAGCTTGCGCTGAATGTCCAGTTCCCCTGAGAAAACAGCATCTGATGCATCCAGGTGAAGAGGCCATCAAAATCGGTGATCGCCCAGGCGGCTAGAGCCAACAGTGTTGCAGCGCCTAGGGCTGCGCCTAGCTGCATTGCCCGTCCTGCCCCCTTGCGTCCCGCCAGGAATCCCAGTGCTATAAGTCCTACAAGGGCAAATCCCCCCACAACTCCCACCGAAATGCGGCCCGTGGTAAAGATGGGTGTGCAGTCTTGCAAGTGGGAAAGCGCGTTTTGCGGTAGGGTGTAACGATCGGAAAGCGCACCCGCCACCGAAGCGGCTTTGCCTTGGTTTGCGGCGATATCAAGTCCGCTGGCGGCAAACGCTTCGGCAAGTTGGGGATTCGAGTTCTCGAGCGCTGAACGAATCGCGTCGGAGAGTTCGTCGATTGGCGCTCCTTCGATGGAGAAAGCGCGCGTTGCCTCAGCGATGGCCGCCATGTCTTCTTCGGGGAACACCGAATTCTCCCAACCAGAGAAGGTGCCGCCAATGGCAGCGGTAGCCTGCGGGGTGGTGCAGGCTACGAATCCTAATCCGAACAGGGTGTAGGCCAGGGCTATGCTCGTTGCAAGCGTAAGAAGAGGGGCAAGTGCGCGACGCATGATACTCACGGCGCTACCCTCGAACGCGGATGGTGGCGGCAGTGATGCCCTTCAGGTCCTTGCTAATGGTGGGGAAGGGTCCTAAGCGAGAGAAAATACCTTGAAAATGCCCGTTGTACAGGTACAGGCCGCTGAGGTTGTTGTACAGGGCACCCGTTCGATCAACTTCGTCATCGGTCAGATTCTCGATGTCCTCATCGGGAGGCAGGGTGTGGGTTTTGTACGGGGTGAGGTACGTCTGGACAATGAAAGGCGCGCCTGATGCCCCGTTTGCGAATCGGGCAATAAGATCCTCCCATTCTTCCTGGGTAGAGGAAACGCCAGCATATACATCTTTAGCGCCGTAATTGTCGGTGGGTTTGATGATCCAGGCGTTCTTATTGGTGCGTACTTCGTCGAGATCGATTTCCTTTTCGTCGAGGAAAAGGGTGCGGGGAACATGACGCTCTACGAATTCGTTTTCCTCGGGAGTTAGAATTGCTTTGGTTTTGGGGTGGCGCAGTACTTCGAAAATCTGCTTGTCGTGAACCAGATGGCCGGCAAAGCTTCCAATCAGGGCTACGGCTTCGTGGCGCACTGCTTCGATAAGGTCTTGCGACTCATCCCAATGATCAAGCACGTCGTTTGTTACGCTGCGGCGCCAAATGGCATGAATGGGCAGCCCGTTGTCATCGTACAGGGCGCCGCCGTCGAACTTCAGATCGCGCACGTCGCACACGATGCATTCGTAGCCGTAGCGTGAGAAGAAGGAGGAGAACACCTTGAACTCGTCAACTACGCCACATTCAAGGTAATCGCAGATGGCAAATCGGGCACCGGGAACAAAGTGCTTTGAATGCTCGAAGATGCGAATGAACTCCCGTACCCACGAATCGAAGAGTTCGCAGGCTTCAAGGGGGTGTTTCTGGGAGAAAAGCTTGAACGTTTCCGTTTGGTCGATGCTGCTGGTGATCTCACGGTTCTCGTTCATGCCTGCAGATCCATCGCCGTTGAACTCGCAGAATCCGCAGCTGAGGTCATCTTCGTTCAGGAATACGTCGATGCGGGCGAAAGGCAGAGGGTCGGCGTAACCGCGAGGCAGAAGCACCAGTTCGCGCAGGCGCTCATCGAAGGTGAACACGTCGCGGTATTCAGGTGTTTCGCGGTAATGCTCGATGACTTTGCACAAGATTCGATGCGTTGTCTCGGCGATGGAGCGCAACGCGTCCCAGCTCTCATCGTTGTAGAGTCGGGGGATGAATGAAGAAGCAACCACCTTTTCATGCACGATGGCGGTGGAGTTTTTCATGTATTCGTATGCGCTTCGGCGGCCGGCGATATCACCGCCGAGCTCTTCTGCGCAAGCAAAGTATTCTTCGGTTAGCTCGGCATTGCTTTTCATGGAGCTTCCTTTCGCGTTGGTTTCAGCGAAAGTGTACCCGTTAGGCGGGGTGTCTGTGCCTTGCTGCGGGAAAAATGCGGGAATACGATGCCCGAAAGACAATCGCCTCCAAGAGGTGAAAGGGAGATCCTGGAGGCTGGTTTCCGGATTTGGTTTTAGTGTTGAGCTTTGGCTCGGCGGGCAAGGGTGCCGGGAAGGCCATATGCCACGTTGTCCGATATTAGTGCCAGTAATTCATCGAGGGGCATGTCGCGGCAGTTACGGAGCCAATGCAGATAGGCGTTTAGGATGCCGCCTAGATAGAATTCAAGCATGATATCGAGGTTGTGTTCAGCTACGGCGGGAAGCAATCCTGCCTCCTTGTGAATGTGCTCTTTTGCGGCCGCCGTCCAATAGGTGAGGTACTCGTCGAGGGGCACATGCTCGGCAACTGTGCGCAGCTGCTCGCGGGTGAAGGGCAGTGAAGCTTCGATGGCGGTCAGGAGTCGTTTGGTGCAGGCAGGGGGATCGGCAAAGAAGTCACGAAAATCGATCCCCTCCAAGCTTTTTTCGGTCTGGATGCGAATTACGTCTTCGAGCAGATTGTCCACTGATGAGTAGTGGGTGTAGAACGTCTTTCGGTCAACATCGGCGCGCTTGGCAAGTGCGGTGATGGTGATCTTGTTGTAGGCCGTTTCGGCGAGCAGGTCGGTAAAGGCCTTGCGTATGGCGCTTCGGGTACGAATAACGCGTCTATCAGCCTTTTTAGCCTCGATCGTAGCCATAAAAATAATCCCCAATCATTGCCGATGTGTATCTTATGATACAGGTCTTTGCCTCTTGGGCATTGAGCCCCTCTTCGAAGCTAATATAATCTACAAATGTAGAAAAAGCAACGTATGGGATTTAGTAAAGAAGAGGGGTAACGATGAAGGCAACCGACCACATCAAGAGGGCGGCTTTCGAGAAAGCCGTTGACTACTTTCTGGCAGATCCTGAACATAACATCGTAAAAATCATGGACCTGATTGATAAAGTAGCGCCAAAGGACTTGTTCGCATCTCAGCGAACAGCATTTCGCGGTGCAATCGACGATCAAAGCAACTGGTATCGCCTGATCATGCACATCATGAACGACACCAACCCTGAAGTACGCGACGATCTTGTGAAAACGCTCATCATCGATGGCAGCCTGATGGCATGGCCGGTGCAGGAAGCCAACCGCGATAAATACGAATGCAATATCCCCTGGGCCATCCTCCTTGATCCTACCAGTGCTTGCAATCTGCACTGTACGGGCTGCTGGGCAGCGGAATATGGTAATAAATTGAATCTAAGCTTGGAAGAGATTGATTCCATTATCAAGCAAGGTAAAGAGCTGGGCACGCATGTGTATATCTACACGGGTGGTGAACCTTTGGTGCGCAAGAAGGACCTCATCAAGTTGTGCGAGATGCACCCCGATTGCGTGTTCCTTTCGTTTACCAATGGAACACTGATCGACGAGGCGTTCTGCCGGGATATGATTCGCGTGAAGAACTTTGTTCCCGCCATCAGCGCCGAAGGCTTTGAGGAAGCAACCGACAGTCGCCGCGGTGCGGGAACGTACGCCAAGGTACAGAAGGCAATGCAGCTGCTGAAGCAAAACGGTTTGCCCTTTGGTGTTTCATGTTGCTACACATCGCAGAATGCGGAATCGATTGCCTCGGAGGAGTATTTCGACTACCTTATCGATCAAGGCGCGCTGTTTGCTTGGATTTTCTCGTTCATGCCGGTAGGTGCAGGGTCTACGCCCGATCTTATGGCTAGCCCCGAACAGCGTGAGCATCTGTATCGCTTTGTACGTGAAATGCGTCAGAAGAAACCCTTGTTTACGCTTGATTTCCAGAATGACGGCGAATTTGTGGGCGGCTGCATTGCTGGCGGACGGCGCTATCTGCACATCAATGCGGCGGGCGACGTCGACCCGTGCGTTTTCGCGCATTACTCCAATGCCAATATTCGCGAGGTCTCCCTGCTCGAGGCGCTGCAGTCGCCCATTTTTATGGAGTACTACCGCGAGCAGCCTTTCAGCGACAATCTGCTCCGTCCATGTCCCATCCTGGAAAACAGTGGCAAGCTGACCGAAATGGTCGAGCGCGCAGGTGCTCATTCTTCCGATCTTCAAGAGCAGGAAACCGCCGAAGAGCTGTGCGCGAAAACCAAGGATGCCGCTGCAGCATGGAAACCGGTTTCCGAGCGCATTTGGAATGATCCTAACGATCCTTTGTTCGAGAAACGCCATGATGCTACCCAGGGAATGGCGGCAACCGATATGACGAAATTCGAGCGTTTGGGTCGTACCCGTCACCCAATGGCGCAAGATAAATAGTCCGTTTGCCCCCATAACCTGTTGGTGTTTTCTGTTGACGGCGCAGCATGGGGCACAGGGACGGTATAGTACTATCGAAAAGTTGTGGGGAGGCAGCTTTAGCTGCCTCCTGTTTTCCTGAAAGGAAACGATAGATGCAAGAAGAACAGCATTCGTACCTGTTTACGAGCGAATCGGTAACCGAAGGCCACCCCGATAAGATCTGCGACCAGATCTCCGATGCCATCCTCGATGCCATCCTCGCCAAGGAAACCGAGTTGGCAGCAGGAGGTTATGTTGCTCCGGGCGGCATTCCCGCCAACCCGAAAGAGGTTCGCTGCGCGGTGGAAACCATGGCTACCACTGGTCTTATCATGGTTACCGGCGAGGTGCGCACTCAGGCCTATGTTGATGTGCCGGGAATTGCCCGCGAGGTGCTCCGTGAAATCGGATACGATCGCGCCAAGTACGGTTTCGACTGCGATACCTGCGGTGTGTTGAATACCATCCACGAGCAGTCTCCCGATATTGCGCAAGGCGTTGACGAATCTTGGGAAACGCAGAACGGTGAAGCTGTTGACCCGTACGACCAAATCGGTGCGGGCGATCAGGGCATGATGTTCGGTTACGCATGCAACGAGACAAAGACCCTTATGCCTTTGCCGCATTATCTGGCCAGCCGTTTGGCTGAGCGTCTTTCGAAGGTGCGTAAAGATGGCATCATGCCGAATCTGCGTCCCGACGGCAAGACCCAGGTTAGCGTTCGTTACGTTAACGGCGTTCCTACCCAGGTCGAAAAGGTGGTTATATCTACTCAGCACTCCGAGGAAACCGATCCTACTGAATTGTGCAAAGCGCTTAAGCGTAACGTTATCGACCCCGTGTTTGAAGCCGAGGGGGTAACGGTCGCAGACGATCTGGAACTGTATGTGAACCCTACCGGTCGTTTTGTGGTGGGCGGCCCTATGGGCGATGCGGGCCTTACCGGCCGCAAGATCATCGTTGACACCTATGGCGGTATGGGACGTCACGGTGGCGGCGCCTTTTCGGGCAAGGACTGCACCAAGGTAGACCGCTCGGGCGCCTATGCTGCTCGTTGGGTTGCCAAGAATGTGGTTGCTGCCGGTTTGGCAACGCGTTGCGAGGTTCAGATTGCCTATGCCATTGGTGTTGCGCGTCCTGTTTCTGTAATGGTCGATACGTTTGGCACGGGCATCGTTTCCTCATCCGACATCGAGGCAGCGGTAAGCAAAGTGTTTGACCTGCGTCCTGGTGCCATCATCGACGAGCTCGATTTGCGCCGTCCTATCTATCGCAAAACCGCGGCATACGGCCACTTTGGCCGCGAGCTTCCTGAATTCACTTGGGAAAAGACCGACAAGGCCGAAGAGCTGAAGGCAGCGTGCGGCATCGCGTAAAGCGCCTTCGTTAAACCGAATCAGCATCGTGTAAAGCGTTATCCTCAAACCGAATCAACGGTTGTAAGCCCCGTTTCGACGGGGCTTTTTTGTGTGATGATGCCGTGAGCATGGGGAGGGGGCATGCAATCATGCAGCTGCACCTCCCTCTCAGTATGTCACAGCTATTCATAATCCCAGATAAAACAAGGTTATAACGCATGTTGATAGCGTGCGTTTGGCCATTTCGATAATTGATCCACAAATAAATCCTACCAAACCCCTTGATATTAAGGGTTATTGCTATATTCTCTTTAAACCTAGAAACCTAGTAGGAAAACTAGGAAAGAAAAGGACAGAAGATGAGCGACGCTAACCCTACGCCTGTGTCTGCAAGTCGAAATGCGGACGGGATAAACGAGAAGGAACTTGCCTGCGCCATAGCGCAAAGCGAGTACGAGCATGAACATGGCCATCACCATAGCCATGATGGTGCGGATTTTTACGACTACACGCAGGCTGTGCGTGAATACAAGAAAACGTTTGCAAACAAGCAGCAGGTTATCGAACAGACGCCCGATCCGGCCGTGCGCGATATGCTCTTGCGCATGCAGGAGCTCCGCATCGATACGGTATTCGACCGCTTTGATGCCCAGCAGCCGCAATGCTCGTTCGGCATCGCGGGCATCTGCTGTAAGAATTGCTTCATGGGTCCGTGCAAGATAACCAGGAAAGCACCGCGTGGCGTATGCGGCGCCGATGCCGATTTGATAGTCGCTCGTAACATGTTGCGTTCCCTTGCCTCGGGAGCCGCAGCGCACGGTGCCCGTGGTCGTGAGAGCATGCTGGCGTTGAAACGTGCGGGCGAAGGCGCGCTGAATCTTCCCATTGAGGGCGAGACGAAGATCAGGGCCGTCTGTCAAAAGTTCGGCATAGATGTCTCAGGTAAAACCCTCAATCAGCTTGCGGTGGAAGTGGCCGATATTTTGCTGGAGGATCTTTCTCGCACTGTGCCCAGTGATCACAAGACCGTCCATGCCTTCGCACCGCAAGAGCGTTTGGACACCTGGGAAAAGCTGGGTATCTTGCCCATCAGCGTGTACCACGAGGTATTCGAAAGCTTGCACAAAACCAGTGTCGGTACCGATGGCGATTGGCGTCACGTTATGCAGCAGTTCTTGCGCACGGGCGTTGCCTTTGCTTGGACGAGCTGCTTGGGTTCTTCCATTGCAATGGATAGCCTGTTCGGTTTGCCGGAACGCCGTAAAACCGTCATGAATCTTGGTGCGTTGAAGAAGGGTTGGGTAAACATCGCGGTGCACGGACATTCGCCGCTTATGGTGAGCGAGATCGTGCGCGTGGGACGTTCTGCCGAATACCAGGAAAAGGCGCGTGCTGCAGGAGCGGAAGGTATCCAGTTCTACGGCATTTGTTGCTCGGGGCTTTCGGCGATGTATCGCTACGGTGGGGTTATCCCGCTTTCCAACGCAGTTGGCGCTGAGCTGGTGCTGGGTACTGGCGCACTGGATTTGTGGGTGGCCGATGTGCAAGATGTGTTTCCTTCCATCATGGATGTGGCGCGGTGCTTTAAAACCACAGTGGTAACCACCAGCGATTCAGCGCGGTTGCCGGGTGCTGAGCATTACGACTTCGACCATCATCATGCCAATTTGGGCGATATCCACGAGCTTGCCGTGAAAATTGTGGAGCGCGGCATTGAAAGTCACACCAATCGCCGTGAGGTGCCGGTAGCTATTCCCCAGTATGAGACTGAAGTTGAAGTGGGCTTTTCCTCCGAATTCGCTCAGCGTCGGTATGGCCTTGATGCGATTGCCGATGCCTTGCGTGAAGGGCGTATCCGCGGCATCGTCAACCTGGTGGGCTGCAAGAATCCCCGCATTGTCTACGAAAAAGCCATTGTCGAAGTGGCCGATTGCCTCATCAAACACGATGTGCTGGTTATGACAAACGGTTGCGCTTCGTTCCCTCTTATGAAGCTGGGCTACTGCTCGACAAAGGCCTTGGATCAGGCAGGGGAAGGTTTGCGTGGTTTTCTAGGTGATGTGCCGCCCGTGTGGCAGATGGGCGAATGCTTGGACAATGCCCGCGCCTCGGCCCTGTTCTGTGGAGTTGCCGCCGAATCGGGGCACGCTATCAAAGATTTACCCTTCGCGTTCGCAAGTCCCGAATGGTCGAATGAAAAAGGTATTTGTGCCGCCTTGGCGTTTCGTCTGCTGGGCATGAATTCTTATCACAGCGTATACGCGCCTACGCAGGGTTCAGAAAAGGTAACTGAGTTTATGGAGCATGGCACCAAGCCCCTCCTGGGTTCCGAAATGGTGGTTGATGTTGACCACCAGGCATTGGCGAAGCGAATCGTTGAAGACATGGATGCGCGCAGACGTGCATTGGGATGGAAGGTGAACGGGTAAATGAAGCTTGCAAAGGGCATGTTGCGTGCGTTGGTGGCGCTTTTGGCCACGTTGGCGCTTGTTGTGACGGCCGTGTATTACAAGGTTGACGAATCGGGCATTGGGGCTTCTGGGGAACAGACCACCATAACCATTGCCTATTTGCCCATTACTCATGCGGCACCGTTGTTCAAGGCTGCTGAACAGCTTGAGCAGCAAAATAGTAACGTCCATGTTGAACTGGTCAAATACGGTGGATGGGCGGAACTTATGGATGCGCTTGACTCGGGACGTGTCGATGGCGCTTCGGTTCTTATCGAAATGGCTATGGAGGCGAAGAGCCAAGGAATTCCTCTCGAGCTGTCTCTTCTGGGGCACCGTGATGGCAACGTGATCATCGCAAGCAACGATATTGCCTCGCCTGCGCAGCTGAAAGGCAAGATCATTGCCATTCCGAACGAGCAGTCCTCTCACAACATTTTGGTTCAGCAGCTGCTTAACAAGTACGGCATGAGCGAAAAAGATGTGACGTTGGTCGAAATGGCTCCTGCCGAAATGCCTGCCGGCTTGAAATCGGGGCAGATCGATGGCTACTGCGTGGCCGAACCCTTCGGCGCTAAGGCGGTAGAGACCGGCGTAGGACACGTGCTCGCCACTTCCGACGAGCTGTGGGAGAACTCCATTGTTGCGGCATCGTGTTCAACACGCAGTCCACCGCTGGGAAGCAGGAAGCCCTGAAAACTTTCAATCAGGCCTACCTTTCTGCAGGCAACTCGCTGACTAAAGACGAAGCGGTACAGATAGCGGTGAACAATCTGGGTCAGGACGAAGCAACCAGCCAGCAGTCGCTTCAATGGATTTCCTTCAACGACCTGAGTGTGACCGAAGAAGCATACGAAAGGCTTCGTCAGGAGGTTATCGAGTATGGCCTGAACGACAACCCGCCCACGTACGACGAGTTCGTGGCGAAAGACTAGAGGGAGTGTGCATTGTGAGCAAAGTTCTAAAAGGGGCGGTTTCGTTTGCGGCGCTGCTTGCGATATGGCAAGTGCTAGCGGTCTCGGGCGTGTTTCCCTCGTCTCTGTTCCCGGGTCCAGGCTCTGTTGCGGGTGCCCTGGTCGAGCGGGCTGAAAGCGGCCAATTGCTGTTGGACGTAGGTGCCAGCATGTACCGATTCTTTATCGGGTATGTGGTGGCATGCGTGTTGGCGGTTCTGCTGGGGCTGGTAATGGGCTGGTGCACGCGAGCTTGGGAATTCCTGAACCCAGTAGTGCAATTCCTTCGGCCGATTTCGCCGGTGGCATGGCTTCCGTTCATCGTGCTGTGGCTTGGCATTGGAGACATCCCTGCCATCGTCGTTATTTTCTTGGCGGCGTTCTTCCCGGTGTTGCTCTCTACGGTGGGCGCAGTGCGCCGCATTGATCCAGTGTATTTGAAAGTGTCGAAGAACTTCGGCCTGGGTAGCGCGCAGACTCTATTCAAGATCGTGCTACCTGCAGTGTTTCCCGTTATTGCCAATGCGCTTCACATTGCTTTGGGTACGGCGTGGATCTTTTTGGTCGCCGGCGAAATGGCGGGCACGCAATCGGGCCTGGGCTTCCTTATCGTGGATGCGCGCAACAACCTGCGCACTGACGAGCTTCTGGCAGCTATTGTCGCTATCGGCGTTTTGGGTGTGCTGCTGGACTGGATTATCAAGCAATTCGAGGAAACCGTGAACCGCGTATGGGGCACTGGCGCGCAAGGAGCTGAACAATAATGGCGTATATCGAGATCAACGATGTATCGAAGGTGTATCAACGCGGAGGCGAGCCGTTCCATGCGTTGAGCCATGTGTCCCTGGAAATCGAGCGTGGCGAGTTCATCTGCCTTCTGGGCCCTTCGGGCTGCGGAAAAACAACGTTGCTGAATACGCTTGCCGGTTTTGAGCATCCCGATGAGGGCCAGGTGCTTATAGGGGGAGAAAAAGTAAAGGACCCGGTGCCCAATCGCGTTACTATCTTCCAGCATTACGGACTTTTGCCCTGGCAGACCGTGGAAAAGAATGTGATGCTGGGGCTTCTGGCAAAGAAAATGCCCAAAGAGCAAGCGCGTGCCGCTGCTGCAAAGTATATCGACTTGGTGGGTCTTGCGGGTTTTGAGCATGTGCGCCCTGCGCAGCTTTCCGGTGGCATGCAGCAGCGTGTGTCCATTGCACGTGGGTTGGCGGGGCAGCCCGATGTGCTCTTCATGGACGAGCCTTTTGCGGCGCTTGATGCCATTACCCGTTTGAAGATGCAAGATGATATCCATCGCATTGCCGAGGAGGAAGGGGTAACGGTGGTGTTTGTTACCCATGATATTGAGGAAGCGGTTGCCTTGGCCGATCGGATTGTGGTGCTGACGCCCAACCCTGGCAGGGGGAAGGAAATAATCAAAGTTGAGCTGGGCCCTGATCGTTTGCGGACTGCCGATGATTTCCTTGCGGTGCGCGACCATGTGTTCGATGTGTTCGGCATGAAGCCGAATTGGAATGTCGAGTATGTGATCTAGCTTTTCGGCGGGGCGCTTTTTGAGCGCCCCTCTTTTGCGCTCGGTGCATTGCTGGAGGTTTGGTCGCGCTTGGCTGATTTGCTCGGGAAGTCAATCGCCGACCCTTATACTTTTCAGCATGAAATTCGCCTCTGTGATTCTCGACATACCAACTGCTGCGTTTGAAACCCCCTATACCTATGCGGTGCCCGAAACCACCGAAGAACAGACACAGTTAATGGCCAAGAAGCCCTCTGCCAAGATATCTGCAAAAAAAGCGATGCAGGTATCGCTTGACGATTTGCTTGCTGCAGGCTTGGCGCAGGCACGCCACGAGGCGGGGGCAAAGGGGCTTAGCGTCGAGAAGCGCTCTGCTGCCAATGCCCCGCAGCCTTTTTCTGAGGAAAAAACAACCAATTTCTGTGCTCCTTCATTGGGTTCATCTGTTCAGGTCGGTTGCGCGGTCCTGGTCCCTTTCGGGGGGCGCAAAGCTGTGGGCTTTGTGGTTGGCCTGGGCGCAGATGCCCCCAGTGGCCTGGATTTTTCGAAGCTCAAAGCCGTAGAAGAGGTGTTGGGTAAACCTTGTTTCACCGAAATCGGTGCTCAATGTGCGCAGTTCTTGGCGGATCGTTACCTTGCACCGTTTTCTTCTTGCATACGCCTGTTCATGCCACCTGGCGGCGTGCCGCGTATGGAGCGTATCAACGGCACCTGGCAGGTGACGCGACCTATGGTTTCCGAGGTCGACGAGCGTTGGGTGACGCGCACTTCTGGGGCAGATGAATTCAAGCCGCGTAAGGGTGCCGTTAAGCAGGAGCTCGTGCTGCAGGCACTCAAGCAGGGCGATTTGCGCGTTGCGGAACTTACGGCTGAATATGGATCGGTTTCTGCCACGCTGAAATCGCTTGAAAAGAAGGGCGTTATTCGCATTGAGTATCGCCGGCGCATGCGCGAATGCGACCAGCCGAGCGCCGCATTTTCCAAGAGGGCGGGGGAACGGCCTGTGCTTACTCCTCATCAGGAAGAAGCGCTTGCCGCTATAGCCTGGGCCTCCGCGAAACAAGACGGGCATGTGGTGCTGGTTGATGGCGTTACCGGATCTGGCAAGACCGAGGTGTATTTGCGCGCCATCGAAAATGAACTCGAGCAGGGTCGTGGCGCTATAGTGCTGGTTCCTGAGATTTCGCTGACGCCGCAAACGGTTGCGCGCTTTCGCGGTCGTTTCGGCGACACAGTGGCGGTGCTGCATTCCCGCATGTCGCAGGGTGAGCGCTTCGACCAGTGGGATCTTATCCGCGAAGGACGTACCCGTGTGGTGGTAGGCGCCCGCAGTGCGTTGTTCGCCCCCATGGAAAACGTGGGTATTGTCATCATCGACGAAGAACACGAATCCAGCTACAAACAGGATCAGGCTCCGCGCTATGTGACCCGCGATGTGGCTGAGTGGATGGTCCGCTCACATGGCGCCGTGCTGGTGCTCGGTTCTGCAACGCCATCGCTCGAGGCGTTGCATCGATGCGCGGTGGAGCCTTCGTGGACCCGTGTTGAGATGCCTGGTCGCGCCAACGGAAAACCGCTGCCGGATATCAATGTGGTAGACATGGCGCGCGAGTTCGGCGGAGGCAATCGCTCCATGTTCTCTCGTGATCTTCAGAACGCTCTTTTCGAAGTGCTGGACAAAGGCGAGAAAGCTGTCCTGCTGCTGAACCAGCGCGGATTTGCCCAGTTTTTGCTGTGTCGCGATTGCGGGTTCGTGCCTGAATGCGATTCATGCTCAACGTCACTTACGTACCACGAGCGTGCCGCGAAGCTGGTGTGTCACCATTGTGGCGCTACGCGTCCAGTGCCTGCGGTGTGCCCCGAATGCGGAAGCCCCTACTTAAAGCGTTTTGGTGCCGGAACCCAGCGCGTTGAAAGTGAGCTTTCGTCGCTTGTTGCCGATCGCGAATGTCGCATCATTCGCATGGATGCCGACACGACTGCAAGGAAGGGCGACCATCAGCGCTTGCTGGAACGTTTTGCGGCTCCAGGTGCCGCAGTGCTTCTTGGTACGCAGATGATAGCCAAAGGGCTCGATTTCGATGATGTAACCCTGGTAGGTGTCATTAATGCCGACACCATGCTGAAGCTGCCCGATTTTCGCAGTTCAGAGCGCACCTTTGATCTTATTGAGCAGGTGGCGGGACGCGCTGGTCGTGCGGAGAAGCCAGGGCGAGTGGTGGTGCAAACCTACAGCGCATGCGATGTCGCAATCCGTGCTGCCGCCTCTTACGACCGTGAGCGGTTTTTGGCGGAGGAATTGGAGCTGCGCGAGGGATTGGGCTATCCGCCCTATGTTCGTCTTGCCAATGTCTTGGTGTGGGGCTGCAACGAAGATGCTGTGCGAACCGTAGCGAAGGGCCTGTATCACGATCTTTCACAGCTAGTGGCTGGCAAGGGTGCCGGTTGGCTGGTTTTGCCGCCCACACCATGTGTTCTTGAGCGATTGAAGGGTTCTTGGCGCTACCATGTTGTGGTGAAGGCGCCGCTAAAGGGAAACATTGCGGAATGCTTCGCCTCTTATTTCCGCGAGAGGAAACCGCACCATGATGTGCGCGTTTCGATCGACATCGATCCTGTTAACCTTCTGTAATCGGCGTTCCCTACAACCGATTCCGAAGGCTGCGGGCCCTATAAACCAATACGTAAACTTGAGGGTATCTATAAAGCGCCATTGGCGTTATAATGGCATGATGTTTTCAACAGGCTCTAGCCTGATTTTGTAGAAGCGTGGGAAGGAAACGACGTGGCAAAGGCTTCCTCACAACAGTCTGAATCCAAGGAAAAGACGACGAAGAGTACGGCCAAGAAAGCGCCAGCCAAGAAGGCGGCTCCCAAGAAGGAAACGGCAAAGGCTAAAAGTGCCGCAGCTTCCAAGAAGAAGGCGGTCGAAGCCGAAGCGGCAGAGGCCCATGATCTCGAGGAAGACGACACCGAAAACATTTTGGAGTCCGACGTTGAGCCCACTGATCTGCACGACGACCATCATGATGTAAAGGCTTCTGATCTTACCGACGAAAGCCTGCTTGAAGGCGTGCCTGAAGAAGAGCTGAAGGCGGCTGCTGAAATCACGGTTCCCAAGGTTTCCCATAAGAGCAAAAGCACGCGCAAGCGCAGCACGCGTAAGTCTTCCGCTGATTCTTCCGTTGCCCTGCTTACGGGCGACCCGGTGCGTATGTACCTGAAAGAAATCGGTAAGGTTTCCCTGCTTACTGCAGCGGAAGAAATCGACCTTGCTATGAAGATTGAAGCAGGCGTTGCCGCTACCGCTGAATTGGAAAAGGCCGAAGAAGAGGGCATCGAGCTTGAGCGCCGCGAGCGCCGCCGCCTTACCCGTGTAGAGCAGGTGGGTATCGATGCCAAGCAGCAGCTCATCGAGGCAAATCTCCGCTTGGTTGTTTCCATCGCAAAGCGCTACGTTGGTCGCGGCATGCTGTTCCTCGACCTTATCCAGGAAGGCAACCTGGGTCTTATCCGTGCAGTTGAGAAGTTCGACTACACCAAGGGCTTTAAGTTCTCCACGTATGCTACGTGGTGGATTCGCCAGGCAATCACGCGCGCTATCGCTGACCAGGCTCGTACCATCCGTATTCCTGTTCATATGGTCGAAACCATCAACAAGCTCGTTCGTATTCAGCGCCAGCTGCTGCAGTCGCTGGGTCGCGAACCTACTCCTGAAGAAATCGCTGAGGAAATGGGTCTTACCCCCGAGCGTGTTCGTGAAATCCAGAAAATCAGCCAGGAACCGGTTTCGCTCGAAACCCCCATCGGTGAAGAAGAAGATTCTCAGCTGGGTGACTTCATCGAAGACGATGCAGCAATCGTTCCTCCTGATGCGGCATCCTTCAGTATGCTGCAGGAGCAGCTTTCCAAAACGCTGGAAGGGCTGGCCGAACGTGAGCGCAAGGTTATTTCCCTGCGTTTCGGCCTGGAAGACGGGCATCCTCGTACGCTCGAGGAAGTTGGTCGCGAATTTGGCGTAACACGTGAGCGTATTCGCCAAATCGAGTCGAAGACGCTTGCCAAGCTGCGTCATCCCTCCAGGTCGCAGAAGCTGAAAGACTATCTGGAAGACTAAGCGTTCTGCATCGTTCTGACGAACGGCGCAGAATTCATGAAATGCAATGATGCTGCGCGGAATTCTGACGGCACAGGAGAATTTCAAGACCTATGGGGGCGGCGCGAAGGCCTGCACTCATGGGCCTCAATCTTCCTGCACTCGTCAGAATTCCGCCCGCTAACTCACTGGCGTATGCCCTGATTCTTATTAACGCCCTTTCGGGCGTTTTTGCGTTGTTGGGCGTCTAAGAGGGACAGTCCCTTTTGGGCACCTTAGAATGTGTTCCAGATCAGCAGCCAAAAGAAACTGTCCTGTTTTGGCTGCCTTTTGGCTATTTTTCAGCAACCATCGCCGATAACGGAGGAGCCCCTATGGCAAACGATCAACTTGAATTCTTCGCTACATGCCCTCAGGGGTTTGAACATATTCTTGCCGACGAGTTGAAGCGTCTGCGCGCCCAAAGCGTGCGTCCCCTGAAGGGCGGTGTCGCGTTCTTCGGAACGAAGGTGGAAGGCTATCGTGCGTGTCTGTGGTCGCGCATCGCTTCGCGTGTTCTGCGTATTATGGGTCGCGTTGAGGCTTATAGTGCCGAGGCGCTTTATGAGGGCGTAAAGGCATTGCCTTGGGCGACGGTAGTTGGTGACGGCGCTACTATTGCAGTTACGGCGCGTGGCACCAATGATGCTTTGCGCAACACTCAGTTTGCAGGGCTGAAGGTGAAGGATGCCGTATGCGACCGTTTACGCGAGGCGCGAGGTAAGCGCCCTGATGTCCAGCCTCAGCGCCCTGACGTGCCCATTTGGGTGTCGATTCACGGCAAGAAGGCAACTGTTTCTATCGATTATGCTGGCGAATCGTTACATCGCAGGGGCTATCGTGTGCCCGGTGAAAATGTAGAGGCCCCTTTAAGGGAAGCGCTTGCCGCCGGCATGCTGGTATGGGGCGGATGGGATCGCGTGGCAGCTCCCGCCTTACGTCGCGCCAAAGCGGAACGTGCCGGAGCTGACGGTTTGGTGGAAGCGCCGGTGTTTGTCGATCTTGCCTGCGGCAGCGGAACGCTGGTTCTGGAAGCAGCCATGATGGCAGCCGATCGCGCCCCGGGTCTTTCCCGCGATTACTGGGGTTTTGAGGGTTGTGCTGATTTTGACGCAGATGGGTTCGATGACCTATTGGCGGACGCCGATGAGCGTTTTGAGCGAGGCCTGGAAGATGCACCGCAGCTGTTCGGTTTCGACATCGACTCCCAGGCGGTGGGCATTGCGCGAGGCAACGCGCGGCGCCTAGGCCTTTCGAAGCTGGTGACATTCGGCTGCGCCGATTGCGCCGACCTGCCTGTTAGCTTGCATCAAAACGGTATCGAGTTCGACCAACGTGGCTTTATCGCTATCAATCCGCCGTATGGCATGCGTCTTTTGGCTCATGGACTCGACGGGTTCTATGAGCATCTTTCGCGGGGCCTTCGCGAGTTGTCCGACTCGTGGAGCATGACGGTGATTACGCCCGATGATGATTTCGATGGCTCTGTGGGCTTCGAGGCCCAGCGAATCTTGTCGGTGTACAACGGTGCAATTGAGGCTACACTTCGCAGTTATCGCTTGGGTCATTCCAGCATCATTGAGGTTCCTCTTGTGACGCTTGAGGGAGCTGAAGTCAAGGTTGCCGTCACTTCCGATCATGCACTGCAATTTGCAGCACGTTTGCGCAAAATGGCAAAAGCGCGCCGCAAGTGGGCGCGAAAGAACAAGGTGCACGCATACCGCATCTACGATGCCGACTTGCCCGATTACGCCGTTGCCGTCGATGTGTTCGAAGAGCAAGGCTCGGGTGATACGAATCTGCTCATAACCGAATATCAGGCGCCGAAAGAGATCGATCCCGCGAAGGCAACGCGTCGTTTCAAGGATGCTTGCACCGTTGCTCCTGTGCTTTTGGGCGTTCCCGAGGAGCGTCTGTTCACGCGTGTTCGTCGTCAGGCAAAAGGCGGATCGCAATACCACCGCGAAGAGCATATCTCCCATCGCGTCATCGTCGAGGAAGCGGGGCATCCCTTCGAACTCGATCTTTCGGGCTATTTGGACACGGGTCTATTCCTCGACCATCGTATTACTCGCAGTATGGTGGGCGAAATGGCGGCTGATAAGCGCTTCCTTAACCTATTTGCCTACACCGGCACGGCAACGGTCTATGCCGCGGTGGGTGGTGCTGCCTCGACCACTACGGTCGATATGAGTCAGACCTATCTTGATTGGGCGAAGCGCAACATGAAGAATGCAGGCTTTACGGGTCGCCAGCACCAGTTTGTTCGTGCAAATGTCCTTTCTTGGATAGAGCAGGCTGCTGAAGAGGAATCCGGTTGCTACGATTTGGTGTTCCTTGACCCACCCACGTTCTCCAATTCGAAAACTATGGGTGAACGCACATGGGATATCCAGCGCGATCACGCTGAGCTTTTGCGCCTGGCGCGTCGCCTTCTTGCTCCCGGCGGCATCATCGTGTTCTCTGGTAACTTGCGTTCGTTCAAGCTTGATGAAGTGAAAGTGCGCGCTTGCGGGCTGGGCATTGAAGACGTTACCGCAAAGACGATCCCTGAAGATTTCTCTCGTAATCCACGCATTCATTTCTGCTACTTGCTTACCGATTTGCGTGGGTAGGAGCTTCCGCGCATGCTGGAAAAGGTCAGGGCTTTCGTTTCGAAGGAAGCGGTGCTGGTCGTTGCGGTTTTGGCAGCAGCGGTGTCATGTGCGCTGGTGCCTTTTGACGAAGGCTATGCGTCGTATGTTGATTGGCACACTTTGGCACTTCTGTTTTGCCTGATGGCGGTTGTAACGGGGTTGCGTTTCATGGGCGTGATGCGCCTGCTGGGCAGCTGGGCTGTGTCTCGTGCCTCCTCTATGCGCACCCTGGCGTTCGCGTTGGTTGCGCTAACCTTCGTCAGCTCCATGGCGGTAACCAATGACGTGGCGCTCATCACCTTTGTTCCTCTTGCCCTTGTCGTGCTCTCCGAGATGGGGGGAGGGTCGGCATACGGCTTCTGTGGTGGTGCTCATGACGGTTGCGGCAAATTTGGGCAGTATGCTGTTGCCCGTTGGGAATCCGCAAAACCTCTTCCTCTATCGCGCATCGGGCATGGGCTTCCTTCAGTTTGTGCTGACCATGGCGCCTATTGCTGGCCTGTCTGCGGCAATGTTGGTTGCGGCATTGCTGATTGTGTTCCGGGGTAATGCGGAGGGACACTCCGATTGCGCGTCTCGCAAAAAGCCTTCCAAGCCTACGGGGCGGCAAGGGTTCTTGTTCGTCTCTTACCTGCTTTTGTTTGCTTTGAGCATTATGGCGGTAGTAGGTCTTATTGATGCTTTTGCCGTGGCAGCTCTCGTTGCCTTTGCCCTGCTCTTTTTTGATAGACGCACGTTGGCGAAGGTTGATTATGGCCTTTTGCTCACTTTTGTGGCCCTGTTTGTATTCGTGGGTAATATGGCTCGCATTCCGGCGGTGCATGAGGTGCTTTCTGCCCTGGTGGGCATCGCACCGTTTTATGCGGCAGTGGGATCAAGTCAGGTGATAAGCAACGTGCCTGCCGCCGTTTTGCTGTCTGGTTTCACTAACAACTGGACTGCCCTTATAGTGGGGACGAACCTCGGCGGGTTGGGAACCCCCATTGCTTCTATGGCTAGCCTTATCTCGCTTAAAATTGCCACTGCCTCGGGTTTGGTGGGAAAGCGTCGTTATTTGGCGGTGTTCACGGTCTGGAATGTGGCATTCCTTGCCGTCCTATGTGTGGCAAATGCGGTATTCGGGTGGGCTTGAGTCCAAGAGATGCCGTCTTTTGGCAGATCCAGCGTATTTCAAAGGCTTTACTGTCCCATGTTTGTTTTCTCCCCGCGAAGCAGGGCGTCTACCAATTCGTTGTCCTCTTCGCTGGGTGAGCCTAGTGGCAGCCCGCACGCTTCAAAGAAATGACTGCCAGCGAATTGACGAGCGCGGAACGAACCGTGGATGCCGTCGTCAAGATAGCGAATGCGGCTTCGGCAATCGGTTGTTCCGCAGAACAGCATGCCGTGGTTGCTGATGTAGCGCGCATAGGTTTTCGTTTCCGACCAGAGCATCACGCCGGCCATATTCTCCAGTTCGTAGGCCACGGCGTAATTGGTCCAGCTTATGGCCCGCAGTCGTACGTAGCGGTCGAGCAGTGATGCCATGCGGGTAACGCGGCGCAGTGTTTCGGTGGCTCCGATGAACAGTGCGTTGGCGGGCACTTCGATGTCAAGTGCCGAAATCTGACGAAGAGCCTCTTCTTGCATGTGGGGATCGAGCATCACACCAGGCACCGTGAGCTTCATCGATTCGTCGGGGAACAGTTCGATGGCTGAATGGACTGAGCTTCCGGGAATACCTTTGGATGTCCGAAATATCAGCGAATCGTGTGCGTGCTGAACATGGCAGCTCATTCCTTGTTGCGCAAAAGCTGATCTCATGGCAATGACATGGCTTTCCTGAGCTGCTCTAGAGGGTGTATCAGCGGCGCGACGGCCCATTCGGTACAAGTACAGGCTAAACAAGGGCAGGGGAGCCTCAGAGGTGGTGCTGTCCTGTGAGGTGCACGGGGTGTCCGCCGGATACCATACGGTACGTTGACAGAACTCGCGGATTTCTTGCTTGCGCTTAGTCGCCTTGCTGTAGAGTTCCACCAGTGCCGAACCGAGTGCGGGGCCCGAGGTTGATCCTTCGCGTATCTCGACAATGCCGTCGGCAACATAGGGCGGGAAATCGCCTTCGTGGACCTGAACCACTACAGCGCCTTGTTTGGGGTTTGCAGGATCGGCGATAAAGCGTGTGTCGAAGCGCGGAGTAGGGGATACATGGTGGCGACACAGCTCGCCGAATATCTGAGAGAAATCTGCCGACTGTTTTGGCACAGGACAAACCGTTTTATTGTCATCGGCGATGCCGATGACAAGCCAGCCGCCATGGGAATTAGCAAACGAGGCGATAATCTTGGGGATCTTCGCGCGGACGTTTTCGTTCCAGGTGCGCTTGAATTCAAGCGCAAAACCTTCTTCGAGGTCCTTCAATTGCGCGAGGTCGGCATAGGCCACTTCGTCAAGACTTTTGGGTTGGCCCTGTTCGTTGCGAAACGGACTGTACATGGTAACCCCCTCATTTCCCATGAGACCATAATAGCGTGTTGGCGTCTCTTCTTATTCCTCTGTATGGATGTTCTTGCTTTGGGATGGGGTCTCTTTTTCTGCTCGTCTTTTTGCGGCGTATTCTTCCTCGATCTGCTTGGCGAATGCATCCATCTTCGTTTCGCCTTCGCTTTTGATCCCGAATAAGGTTCGTCCGCTTGAAACGCGCGGCTTAGCTTCGCCGGAAAGTTCGGCAGCAAGGGCCTGTTGGATACGTTCCCAACGTTTTTGGAATTCGTTGTCCATAATCAGTGATCCAAGATTCGCTTGAGGTGTTCGACGAGGGCCAGACATCCAGCGTCGACATCTTCGTAGGTAGTGTCGAAATCGCCGGTATACCACGGATCTGCAACGTCTCGCGAAGCGCCTACCCAATCCATCAGAAGGCTTAGCTTTCCATCGGGATCGTTGTGGTAGAGGCGCATCATGTCGCGCATGTTGTAGCGATCCATGCCCACAATATAGTCGAACTTATCGTAGTCGGCGGTCGTTGCCAGGCGCGCCGCACGATGCTCGTAGGGAATGCCGTACCGATCGAGGATTTCTTTCGTTCCGTAGTGAACATCGCTGCCGATTTCATCGCGATGCATCGCTGCCGACTCCACGTAAACGGTGGCATCGAGCCCCGACTGGCGCACACGCTCTTTCATGACGAATTCAGCCATAGGTGAGCGGCAGATATTGCCATGGCAAACGAAGAGGATGTTGATCATGGGTTGCCTTTCGGTAAATTGCGGCAGTGAGGTAACTATAGCGTGGTTCCTGGTGTTGGCAAGCTTGGGCAATGAAGGAGGGTTTAAGGTATGGAAATAAAAAAGATCCGCATGAAGCGGATCTTTAAAATTCTGGCTCCCCGGGAAGGATTCGAACCTACAACCCTCCGGTTAAC
>OGOQ01001232.1_pt1 | contig 20543 bp, 21 predicted proteins | sample 1552691 | NCBI WGS metagenome assembly OGOQ01 (sample SAMEA2580209, study PRJEB22360) | human gut metagenome | biome: human gut; feature: human-associated habitat; material: faeces | place: Denmark | collected 2008/2010
CGACAGCGTGTGGCGGCGGCTCGTGCTATGGTAAAACGCCCGCCGTTGATTTTTGCAGATGAACCCACCGGGGCATTGGACAGCAGTTCAGCAACGGAACTGCTCTTTGCCCTCTCAGAAGTCAATCAGGCTTTAGGAACAACAATTTTAATGGTAACACATGACCCGTATGCGGCAAGCTATACAGATCGCATTTTGTACTTTAAGGACGGGCATATCATTTCCGAATTGAAACGGTGTAACAGGGAACGCCGTGAATTCTATGAGGAAATCATGCAAGAAGCCGCCAGACAGGACGAAAAGCGTTAAGGGGGGGTGACAACATGAAATTATCCGCAATCGCCTTAAAAAATCTGAAACGGAACTTTTCGTTTTATTTCCTGTACCTTTTTTCCGTTTCTTTTGTCTTGATGATTTACTTCTGCTTTACTTCATTTTCCATGAACCAGATAATCATGGAAAAAATATCTTCGGATGGCAGAGTGGAAACCATGTGCCGGACAGTAGCAGTATTCATCATGGTATTTGTCATTTTTTATATGTTCTATTCCAATAGTTTTTTTATGCGGCGGCGTATGAGAGAATTAGGGATTTATTCGCTACTTGGGTATCGAAAATCAACTATATTGAAATTACTGATCTTTGAAAATGTAATGATCTGCTTTGGCGGTATGATTCTTGGGATTCTGACTGGCAGTATTCTCCACAAAATCGTAATCGCCGGGATTGTGACCCTTTTGGGAATATCCGTAGATCAAAGCGCAATCCCTTTAATTTACCCGGCAGCAGTAAAGGCAATCCTTTCCTTTGTAATCGTCGTGCTGATTACACTTACACTTTCTAACGCAAGGCTGCTCCGAAAATCTACCCTGCTTGATTTGGTGCGACTGGAAAAGAAAACGGAAAAACCGATCCATCCCCATGCAATAACAGCGATATTGGGTGTCGGATTTCTCAGCGCAGGATACGGCCTTGCATTGGACATTATGCGGGGAAAGCAGTCATTATGGAATACCATTGGATTTTCTCCTATTGCCATGCTGACACTTCTTTGTGTTGTGGCAGGAACGATTCTGTTTATGTACTCATTCCTACCCTATGTCTGTCAGAAAATCCGGCAGAAAAAAAGCAGACTTTACCATGAAAATACCATTATTGTAGTGCCAAAGTTTATGCACCGCATCCGTTCTAATGCGAAATCACTGATTTTGCTGATCCTGCTGACAGCGGAGACGCTGGCGGTCTTTGGCTCGACGGTTCTTTCTATGTGGTATCCATACCAATCTTTCCGGCGCATTATCCCCTCTGCCATTGAATACCGAGTGACAAATGAGCAGGAAAAGGAAATCTCTTTGCAGGCTTTACAGGAGGCTTGCGACGAACAGGAATACGAAGTTTATGAAACGATTATTTTGAAAGTAAAAGCAACTTCTGATCGTCTGCCGACAGAATACAGTATCAGTGAAGATAAGGGGCGTATTCCCGGATTTGAATGTATCAGCCGGACAGACTATGTCTCCTTGCTCTCCCAGCAGGGGAAGAAAACGGATATTCCAGAATTATCAGATACTGATTGCATTTTAATCAAATACCACCCAGACCATGAACATTCTGACATGGGAGCCTCGTATCGTCTGGACTTTGGAACAGGAATAACCGATGTAACAGTAAAACAGACAAGCATTGATAATCCTATTGGCTTTTCAAACAGTGTTGGAACTCTGATTTTGTCGGATAACCTTTATCAAAAAATGCGTGACAGTACCATAGATAGAGTTACGGTTATCAGTATTAATGGTGAAAAAATGCGCTCTAATGAAACTGCCTACACAGCTTTGAATGCGTCTATGCCGGACAACATTTATCTGGCAAGCGCATGGCAAAGAGAAAGTACCTTTGTCCGCGATGCAAGTTCCACTTTTTTGCTAATTTGTTTTACTACGATTATTTTCTTAATTGCTACGGGCAGTATTCTTTACTTTCAAAATATTTCGTCCGTAACCTATGACAAACCGGACTATGAAATCATGCTGAAAATGGGATATAGTCACACAATGATTAAAAAATGTGTGCGTCGGCAGATACAGATTTATTACGGTATTCCCTATGTCATAGGATTGCTGCACAGCATTTTTGCGATGATTTGTTATAAGTCTGCACTGATGGACGATCTGCTCGGACGGAACAGCGCCGTTGTTGCACCGATTCTTCTGGCGGTGGCGATCTTCTCCATTATCTATGTTATCTATTACCAGTTAACGAAACGCTCCTGCTATATAATTGCCTTGAAATAATGCGGCGGCTGGCACTTTCATTGGTGTCAGCCGTTGGTTTATTCAAAAATATTTCAGAATAGCAATCTTGAACTCATGGGGAAAGAACAGTACAATATTAGAAAAGGAATGGAGGTGGAAAATACGAAAAACACATATTTCTCAAGACAGATTTTTTGTGCGTTGAACCAATTTGCCGTGATTATTTATCTCAGTTATATGGCGTACAACGGACATTATATAGAAAGCAATTACCTTGTTCATTTTCTATCTTTGTCGCTCTTGTTTTTTGACGCGGCGTATATCTCATATAAGAATGTAAAATGTAATAAGGTTCTGAACCACTTTTCCCTATTGTTATTGTTGCTGGGCTGGCAATTCTTGTTGTACCTGTTTGACTTTCAACCAATATCCAAAGCGGTTTCCATGCTGTTGTTGCCTGTCTGTTTTTATCAGTCAGCATATTTCATACAGACATTTTTATTTCAGGGTTCCGCCTATCGGGGGCAAAAAGCACTGCTTGTTTTTTTGAAAATTTCCTGCGTAACAGCAATTATTTGCTTCTTCTTTTCAGATAGGGCTTTTTTCACAGCCTACCAACTGCAATTTTTTATCTCGACACTGGCTCTTGCTGTCGTTGGTATCATACAGAGAAAACGAATTGTCTTTGTGCTGAAAAGTCAAAGGAAACGTCTGCTTTTTCCACTGGCTCTTGTAGTAATTCCATTTGTAATATACCTTTTCGTTTTTCACAGGGAAGCGGAATATATGGCAAGCATGGGGAGCTACATCCCCGTTATGCTGGCATTTGTATGTATTCATAGTATCGTATTCCAATACCATCCACAGCAGGTACAATTTTTAACGCTGTCAGGGGGATATATCGTTGCTCTGGTTTTTGTCGGATTGGTTGGACTTGTTGGAATGGCATATCTTTTTCAAATCCCACTTATGGCAATTTTGATGAGTGTTTACATAGTGGTTCTGCTGGCACAGGTTTACAATATCCTTTTGTATGTGCGGATTTGCAGGCAGCCGACCGACTATAATAACCCCACGGATCGTCAGCACTTTTACGCCTATTCACTGGAACAGATTAAACGGGAAGAAAACTTAAAAAAAGATTTTTCCAACTATTTGCACGATAATATTTTGCAAAACCTGCTTTCCATCAAAAACATGTTATGTAAAGCAGAGCAGCCAGAGATAAGGAGGTTACTTCTCGATACGTTGGCAGAATTAAATGCTTCCATCCGTTTTCAAATGCAGACTTATCATCCAAATCTGGTAAAAAGTCTGACCTTAAAGGAGAATATTCAAAATCTGCTTGATTCAATGGAAGAAAACCATTCTGCAAATATTTGTTTGGACTGCGATAAAGATGTATTTCTTGTAGAGCCATATAATGTACTCATCTATCGAATGATAAAAGAACTGGTGACAAATGCGTTAAAACATTCCTCCGCGACGACAATCGATGTTCTGCTGATGCAGGAGAACGGACGCATTACCCTAAAGGTGACGGATAATGGTATAGGGTTCAAACCGTTCACTTATAAGTCAGGTTCACATCAGGGGCTTGCTTCTATTGGGGAACAGGTCAGTTTATTAGATGGCACTATGAACATCCAACCCGCTACTGGTGGCGGAACGGCAGTTGTCATTTCTATGCCTATGAACGGAGGTGATTCGTATGAAAATTTTGTTGGTCGATGACCATATACTTTTTGCCAAGAGTCTTTCGATTGCCCTGTGTGATAATCCAGAGATTGAGCAATTTTCCAGTACAAAGGATATTCAAGATTTGGAAAAACAGATTGCCACAGAACTACCAGATATTTTACTGATTGACATTAACTTAGGAGGACTGACAGACGAGGACGGTTTAATGCTCACACAACATTTGTTGGAGCGTTTTCCAGATCAAAAAATAGTCATTCTCTCTGGCTATAATCTTCCTGTTTATCGCAAAGAAGCAAAGAGGATCGGTGCAAGAGGGTTTATCAGTAAGGATGTAGAACCAGATGAGTTATTGCACATTTTATTGACCATCAAAGATGGGGCAACACACTTCCCACGGGAAGAAGTATTTATAGAAGAGCTGACAGACGGAGAGAGAAAAGTTCTCGAATTGGTTGCATCAGGAGTTAGGCGCCGCGAAATCGCTGAACAGCTTTTTATTAGTGAACGAACAGTATCAAATCATTTGCAACATATTTTTGAAAAATTGCAAGTTAGCTCTACCGTTGAGATGATAACAAAAGCTATTAAGCTCGGATATATTGCTCAATCGGTAATATGAAATATAAAGTTTAGAACAAGCACATATCGCAACATTCCACAGGCAGACTATGAAATATAGAATGTATGTGGATGATGCAATATGGCAAAAATCGAAGATTGCCCCGGTTTTGAAACTTTCGGTGCGGATGTAAAAGAAGCACGGAAGGCGAAGAACCTTGCACGAAAAGATTTAGCCGAAAAGGTGAATATTGATACCAGGTATCTTGCCAACATTGAAAACGAGGGCACGATCCCCAGCCTGCCGGTCATCATACAGCTTGTAAAAATCTGCGGCCTGTCGATGGAGAGATATTTCAATCCAGAGGTCATGCGAGAGGAAAGCGAGCTGCGCCAGCGGGTCGGACAGAAGTTGAAACTCTGCCCGGAACAGTATTTGCCTATCGTGGAAGGCGCCATTGACGGTGCCTTAAAAATCGAAAAGCCGAATGAAGAAACGGAGGGTGTCTGAACATCCTCTGTTTTTCTTATTTTGCGGGCATTTTTGGACTTCTGCAACGCTTTATAAGTAGGGATAAGATACGGTATCACGGCGCCTCTGAAAATCAAAACCGCCGTTTCATAAGGCGCGTGAAAATATGTCTGCTGTACGACGGCTTTTTTTCTTTTGCCGTCGTCCGGCAGATTAACATATGAAACTATAATTCATTGATGGTTGCAGTAATCGACATATTGCGAATTCGTTTTGCCGGAGCATATACAGCTGCGATTGCCGCAATCGAGACAAACAGAAGAATAACGCCCAAAGAGATAATTGGGAACTGCCACACAGCAGATGGAAAATGCCCTGCAATAAGGAAATCATACAGAGCTTTGCTAAGCGGCAAGCCAATAGCACAACCAACAACGCACCCCAAAACAGCATAGGTGAATGCTTCACAAGCAATCATTTTCGTCATTTGCCGTTCATCCATTCCTACTGCCCGCATAGCTCCATATTGCTTCATTCTGGCAGACACACTCATGGAAATGCTATTGACAATGTTCATTACCGTTACCAGTGCAATAATTGCCAAAAACGCATAAACACAGAAAACAAAAGCCATATAAGTTCCCGTAGTGCGCTCGTCGCGTTTATCTCGAAAGCTATATGTTTGATCTACGGAATTCTGGATTGCCTGAACATTTTCGTCCGTAACATCTCCCGTTGTTTGTATCAGCACAAGAGAATAACCTTCCTCTCCTGTCAAACGGACAAATGTTTCATCAGAGGTAATCAATGTGAGCTTTCCATTTGTCAATCCATTCTCACTAAATGGGTCGTTTTTTAACAGTCCGGCTATGGTAAGGGTTTCATCCCCAATCTGAACAGTGTCACCGATTTTCCATGTGCTGTCCTGATCGGATGTTGCCAAAACAAAATTGCTGTCCCTAAAAACTTTGGACAGATCACTCCCCCTTTTCAAAGCACTGTCTTTTTTCAGACATTGTAAATCAAAATCGTCATAAGAAATCAAATCGACTGTGCCAGAAAAGTTGGTGTCGTCGTTTAGTTTGGCAGAAACATCAAATACACTACGACGCCCGTAAACTTCCTTCACTCCATCCATTTCGCGGATGGTTGTAAGTAGTTCCCAAGGAATCGTATTACCGTCAGCACTTGCAATATCTATATCTGATGTGGCAGCCGACTGAGGAATCAGGTAATCCACAAAATCGACCATAATAGAAAAGCTCAAAAACAGGATGATGCTAAGTGCAAAAGAACCTGTCATCAGGAATAAATTTTTCTTCCCGGAGATTGCATGGCTGACACCAAGAAGGGATTCAATTTTTCCGAAGCCTACATACGGCGAATGGCGCATTGTTTTTTCGTGGCCTGCATTTCCAGACACCGCTGTGATAGGAGATACCTTTGCAGCATGTTTTGCCGGAGCATTTGCGGCAATCAGTACAGTAATCAGTCCCACAAAGATACCGCAAGCAATGCCAAAAATACTAATGCCAAAGAGAGGAATATCAGAAAATTCTTCTTTGACTACAAAACGCAGTACCACGCAAAGTCCCCATGTAGTAACAACCCCTAAAACAAGACCGATAGGGATAGCTGTTTTGCACCAGTTCAATGCCTCTAAACGGACAAAGCGGATGGTCTGCTGCTTACTCATACCAATGCAGCGCATCATTCCGAAAAATCGGGTTCTCTGTGCAACGCTGCTGTTCATGCTGCTGGAAATCATCAAAACGCCTGCAATCAAAATCAGCAGGAACAGAACAACCGCAACAGAAAGAAGGGTTTGCCCCATGGAACTGCCGAGCAAGTCTCCAATAGAGAAACTTCCATGCTTACCAACCAATCGGGCCTGTTCCATCCGAAAACCCATTTCTGCCATACTGAATACTGCTGTTACCATAAACACAGCAAATACAATGCAAAGCAGCGTCATACCATTTTGTCGGCGGTGAACTTTAGCGGAGATGGGAATAAGACTAAGATAGCTTTTCATTCACGGCACCTCCCAAAATCAGTCAAAGTACCATCCGATACCTGTAATACCCGGTCTGCCGTTTGCGCAATACTGCGGTTGTGGGTAATCATAATGATGGTCTGCTCGTATTTTTTCGATGTTTCTTTGAGCAATGCTATGACCTCACTACTGTTTTGTGAGTCCAAATTTCCTGTTGGCTCGTCTGCCAGAATCAGAGAAGGACGGGTAATCAATGCGCGGCCAATCGCCACTCTCTGCTGTTGACCGCCGGAAAGCTGACTGGGTAAATGATTACGACGATCTTTCAAATTCAAAACCGTCAGCAGTTCCTCCAAATATCTCTTATCCGGCTTTTGATAATCCAACAACAGCGGAAAAATAATATTTTGTTCCACCGTCAACTCCGGGATAAGGTTAAACGCCTGAAAGATAAAGCCGATATTCCTCCGGCGGAAAACGGTCAGCTTTCGATCGTTCATGGCAAAAATGTCCTTGCCGTCAATCAGAACCTTGCCAGATGTTGGCGTGTCCAAAGCACCGATCATATTCAGCAGTGTACTTTTACCAGAGCCGGATTCCCCGACGATTGCCACATACTCGCCCTTTGGAACAGAAAAGCTGACATCCTTTAATGCCTTGACAGCGGTTTCTCCGTTGCCATAGGTCTTACTGATATTTTTGACTTCTAATAAGTTCATAGTGTAAACACCTCTTTCTGAATGATTTTGCGATATAGGCAGGCTGTCTTTGTTTGTCCTGCCTATGTGTGAGAGAATAGCACCTGAATCTTACTGTAAGCCTACAGCCAGCCTACAATTTTGTAGGAATCAGAAAATTCATTGTGAAAGTTGTCCCGATACCTAATTCGCTGTCAACCTCAATGGTGCCATTATGTGCTTCAACGATTGCCTTTGCCAAAGGTAATCCCAGTCCAATCCCTTGCTTGTCCTTAGAAAAACGACTGCGATAAAACCGCTTGAAGATGTGATGTATATCTTCTGGGTGGATGCCGCATCCATTATCCGTTATCACAATTTGGACACCAGACGGCAACTCCTTCCACGCAACATGAATTGTTGCACCACTTTCTGTATGGTCAAACGCATTTTTCACAATATTGTCGATTGCCTCATTCAACCAATCACGATCACAAAAAAGAGAAAGATGATCCGAGCCAGACAGAATGATTTCTTTCTTTTCCTGTCTGGCTCTATATGCAAAATGCAGTTCAATATCCCGCATCATATCTGCAACATTTTCTGCGTTCTTTTCCAAGACAATGGCTCCGGCATCCAATCTTGTAATCTTGAGCAGACTTTGCACCAGTGTTTCGATACGGTCAAGTTCCTGCTCAGACAAACCCGCAAATTCTTTCACGGAGGACACTTCTATATCCTCGTCTTGAAGGAGTCCGTTATAAATATTGAGTGCTGCCAGCGGTGTTTTCAGTTGGTGTGAAATATCGGAGATTGTATTTTTCAAAAACTCTTTCTCTCGTAACTCGTTATCTGCATGGGCATTTAACACTGCCGCTAAAGAATTGATGGAATGAAACAGTCGGTACAATTCGCCCTCATTGTCACATTCAATACGGGCATTGCGATCACCATCAAGATACGCATTGATTTGTAATATCGCCTGCTCCATGATCTGATTTTGCCGATTAAAATATACAAAGCAGACTGCCCATACAGCACCACCAGCCAATAGAAAAAGGATTAGCAATAACAGAGAAAGCCGGCGATATGATAGCCATAGAAAAACCTCGGCTAAGAGAAATGTAACCCCAAAAACCAGTGAAAGCGAATGAAATAGATTTTTGATTTCTTTATTTGCCAGTATCTTCATTCTGCACCTCACCCGATAATATTCCATTTATATCCCATACCTCGAACAGTCAGGAGCATTTGTGGTTCGCTTGGATTATCCTCGATCTTCATACGAAGCCGACGCATATAGACCGTAAGGGTACTACTGTCGATATAATTCCCGTCGCAATCCCATAGCTTATCTAAAATTTGTCCCTTTGTCAGCACCATGCTTGGGTTTCTCATAAACAAGCACAGTAGCTTGTATTCCGCGGCAGTCAAATCCAACAGCTCCCCATTTTTGAAAACCTGTCCTTGCAGCAAAAGAACCTTGATGCCATTCGACTGCAATTCTGTGTCTGCTGCTTGAAAAGAATTTGCACGTCGAAGTAAGGCGTTAATCCTTGAAACGAGAACCCCCAGTTTGAACGGTTTTGTGATATAGTCATCACCTCCAATATCCAGCCCCATAATAATACTTGTTTCCTCATCCGAAGCCGTCAGAAAAATAATTGGCACCTTTGATGTAAGTCGAACTCTTTTGCAAAATTCAAAGCCAGACCCATCTGGCAGAGATACGTCCAACACCAACAAATCATATTTTCCGTCTGTCCACAATTCCTCCGCTTCTTTGAGCGTTCTGGCGATATTTAATTCAAATCCCTGCTTTTTGAAAGCAAAAGAAAGCCCGTTAATCAGGCTTAGATCATCTTCAAGAAGTAATATATTACTCATACTTTTTTACCTTTCCTTGTTTTGTTCGACCATCAATCGGCTTTTCCGCATCCTTTGGAATTAGCCAGATAGTTGCCATCTTTACAGCTCCAGATATGCGCCCGGCGGCACAATAGTAATTTACTCTACGAGGTGTCACGCCCCATTTTTCGGCGGCCTCTTTTAGTGTCATATAATCCATTCTGCACCTCCACAGCGTACATTATAGTTCTTTGTCTCGAACAATACAAGTTTATCACCAATCGCAGCTTTATATAATCGGCATAATCGTACAGCTTGTCAGACATAATAAGGTCATTCCATCACATAAACCGGAACGATACAATATTATTAAGGTGAACGATTATGCCGATTGATGATTTAACTGCTTTAGGGCAAAAATGCGGGAAACCCGAAAGAATAAAGAACTGACACAACAGGAACTTTCTGATCTGAGCCATGTTTCTGTAAAGCAAATCGCCAATATCGAAAAGGGGAAAATGAATCCTTCTTATTTGATTTTGAGAGCATTGGCAAAGGTCCTGCACAATCTCTTTAGATACGCTTATAAATCCAGATATTTCTCTGGAAGATGAAGGTGTCAATCAGATGAAAATGCTTTATTCCAGCTGTCCGCCAGAAATGCGTGACACCCTGTTGCATCACACCCAGGAAACGGTGAAAGAACTGACAGAGTTGTCCGAGATATTTGAAATGAATTGAGCCAGTGAGTGAAATTTAACGATTCTCTCACTGGTTCTTTTCAATTTCGGAGAAAAGAGGCAAGCAATGCCTGTGTTAATACACACAGGCCCGCAGAGAAGAAAATCCCTCCGTGATTTTCCTCTCCGCTTGCTTGTTGAGGGCAGCGCCCCCAAGCCCCTTTGAACACAGAATTTCATTCTGTGGCTGCGCGGTATCCGTTCCATGCGACGAAACCCTGTGATTGCTGACCTGTTCCACCGCATGAAGTACATGGAACGCCGTGGAAGTGGCCTACGCAAAATCGTCAGTGAAACCGAAAAGCTGCCTGGATACACAGAGGCATATAAGCCCGAATTTTCCTCAACAGCGACAGATTTCAGAGTTATTTTGAAAAATGTAAACTACAACTTAGAGGGTGATACCCACCAAGTTACCCACCAAGTTATTGAACTATCAACGATGTCCAAACAGATTTTGGCTTTTTGCACAACACCAAAATCCAAGAAAGAGCTTGCAGTATTTTGCGGCTTCAAAGATTTAAGAAACTTCACTTTGAAGCATATCAATCCGCTTTTAGAATCCGGGCAATTAGAAATGACTATTCCCGATAAACCTAAAAGTCGCAATCAAAAATATATTACAGTTCGTTCCGAATAAACAGAGAAGCAGGGTATTGGGTCTCATCTCCCATTGTCCTGTTTCTTTTCATTCCAAATTATATTCACATCATTTACCCATACGCCCAATCCTGGATCGCAAATTTCAAACTCTGCACCTTGCCCAGCAGCCAGATCGTAGCCAGCGGCAGTCCCATCGGGCTAATCAAAAATGCCATAACTAGCAAAATTGCACCATTCTGCGGGGAATAGGTAATCAGCACAGCCACGCCAAGCAGAGCAATTACCGTGCTGAGCAGACCAAGCACCAGACCGGATATGTAGATCAGCCCCATGCAGAGCCAGACAAAAAGCGTCAACACCCAAATGACCGGTGCAGTTACAATCATCAGCAAACATTTCAAAACCAAGCTGATTGTCAGGCTTCCTTGTGGGTCCCCGTCGATTAAAAGCACTTTCTTTCCGGCCTGTGCCAGACCTATTCCCAAGTTCGCACAGGTTGTTGTTTTGCCAACGCTTCTCCGCTCCCGCTCCGGTCGGTGCTGAACATGTGCCACTGGCACATAGCACCCTTTCTGGTTGTCCTATTTCCACTAAGGCCGTTTTTTGACCCCATTTTTGCCGGTTGTCCTATATTTAACCTAAAAATTGAGTGAAAACGGCTCTCGTTTGGTCAAATGAGGTCAAACTATATCAGCCCGTTTAGGTATAAGAAAACCCCGGAAAACCTTGGCTTAACAGTGATAAGGAACTAATCACTTATCAACTGTTAGCTGACGGTTTCCGGGGTGCATACGGACAAATCCCGTCTGATTTCTAACAGGAAGTCAGACGGGATTTTCGCTTTATATCACGAATTAGGGAGGACATACCATGAAAACCTTAATATCTTGTGCTTACAATATGGACAACTGCTGCGTAGAATTGAAATTCACCGATGGCAGCATGATTGCGATTGATACTATCGCCGTGGAAAACGAGGTTGCCGACAATATGTATCAGCGATCAGAGCTGGATTATTTGATCTACAATGACCCGATTGGGTATGCTGATTTGATATTTAACGGCGATCCCGAAACTTATTTGAAAACTGTAACTGAATATAAACCCTTAGATTGACATTCAGCCCTCTGCCTTTTCGTTGGCAGAGGGCTGTTTTTCATTGTTGGTATTTATTGAGTATCCCTTAACTGATCCACAATGCTGTTTTTGGCAGCGTGGTCATACATAGCGTAAGGAATCAGCCATCCAAGCAGAGCAAAGATCGGTATGGCAATTACAACCGGAACGATGGTGAACTTTGCGCTGAAGAACCAGAACATATTCTCCATAAGATCACCAACCAAAGGATTTAATACAAACGAGAGGACTAATGCGCTCAGCGCAGAACTAAGTGCATAGAATAGCCCTTCATAAACCAACATAGCTTTCAACTGTCTGCCCGTCATACCTACTGCCTGTAAAACAGCAAATTCTCTCTTTCTGGAAAGAATTCCCGTCATAATGGCATTGAAGAAATTCAGAACACCTACAATGCCAATGATTGCACAGAGCAGACCACCCAACAGCAGGAACATATTCTGAAAGCCCTCAAATTCGGCTCGGAGAGTTGCCTTGCTTTCGTACATCAGCTCAGACAGATCATCGGCTGTCAACTCCGCAAGATAGCGCTCCGCAGTTTCTTCGGAGGCAGCATCCGGGGTATCAAACAGGAAGAACAAGGGAACTGGCTCTTGCCGACTGTCCTCTGCCAGTCTCGCCACAGGCAGAACATAGCGGTATCCAAATGTACCATATCGGTAGCTCATGGAGTGAGGTATTGTCACATAGGCACAGATGGTGTAGTCCACATCACTGCTTTTGGCAATATAATATTCCAGATATTCTTGAGGGGTTGTTTCATCACATTTTTCTCCCGTTCGGCTATCGATGTAGTAGGCATCCTCCACATAGGTGATAGTCTGCGTGGAACCAACACTCGGATAATAGTCCGGTGTAGATACATTACCGTAATCGTCCGTATAGACAGCCATAGCGATTGCATTGCTATCTTCATGGAACAAAGGTGTTAGATCACCCTCTATAAGAGTCAGCTTTTCAAACAGACTTTCGTCCAATCCCTCGATCTGGGCTTCAGCGCTAACCAGTTCTCCCCGACGAGTAGCCATTGCCAGTTCCATTTCCATCATTTCTGATAAACCATATCTGGCTCGTTCTGCTCGCCATGCTTCCTCAGATATCCAGCTAATTGCCCCCATCAACTGATAGCCGCTTCCGGCGAGAGACTCAGATGTATTTGCTTTGATTTGTTCGATCTGCTCCTGAGAGATATAGCTTCCAGAGCGATTATAACGGAAATAGTCCGTAGAGCTTACTATAAAATCAGCACAGGTCTGTTTTGCCAGATACTTTTCCATATCAAAGCCCCCGGTAAAAGTGACCAAGATATTGAGAAGCACCACGGAAAGCGAAAGAGAAATAACCACAAGGACAGTCTTTCTTTTATTTCGCCCCAAGTTAGCAAAAGCCATTTGATGCACTTTTGCACCACGGGTAGTACGGTGTTTCTTTTTGCTCCTTACAATTTCCGTGTACTTTGTTGCTTCTACCGGAGAAACTTTTGAAGCAATCTTACCCGGACGGGAGCAGGACAGCAAAACTGTAATTAGCGCAAACAGAGCAGACGCAAAGAAAATCAACGGTGAAGTGCTGACGGTAGAAACTCCGACACCAAGATTGGTTCGTGCCATTACTACAGGAGTCAGAGATGCACCAACGCCATATCCCAACAGTAATCCAATCGGAATGCCCACAACGCATAGAAATAGTGCCTGTTGCCGTATGATGCGGCGAAGCTGCAGGGGTGTGACACCAATGGTTTTCAGTAAGCCATAGAATCGAATATCTCCGGTAACGGAAATCTGAAATATGTTGTAGATAATCAGATAGCCCGTGAAGATTACCAACGCAAGGAAAGCGATAATCGCAACAAGTGTTGTTGCATCCATACTTTCGCCAAGCTGAGAAGATGTGTAGCCCCAGTTTACACCGATGCGTACAAGCTCACCTTCACCCGTTTCATCCCAAGCATACCCTAAGTCCAGATCCACCTGCTCCATCTGACCACGGATATTCATGCTGGATGCCATCATTACATTCAGATCAACACGGAAAGGTTCCAGTCCCTTGGACATAGCCTCTGCTTCGATTTCTTTTGCGTATTCTTCGCTGATATTGATATAGTGAACGGGACTTATTTCATTATATTCCCACCATCCGACCAGAGTAAACGTATCTGTTTTCTCATAAGGCATTTCGGATAAAGCACCAACCGTATATGTCAGTTCAATTTCTGCTCCTACTTCCGGCTCAACACCCAATAGCTTTAAGGCATGGGTGTCCATGGTGATTTCATTCCTTCCTTGTGGTTTATGTCCTGTGGTGGGTTCTGCAAAACTCCATTCAGTACAGTTGTCATCCATAAAGCTAACTTCGGCAGGGGCTTTTGCAAAAATCCCACTGTCGATATAGCCAATGGTTATGCGTTTGCCTGCGGCTTTTACGTTTGAGTGAGCTGATATATTCTCAATCTGTTCTTCTGTCACTTCCTTAAAGGTTCCGTGGCAGTAACCACCGACCTGACGGAACGTGTACATTTCATAACTGGAATTTATGGACATTACTATGGTAAACAGAGAGGTAAATAGCAGCGCAGTCAGGGCGATGGCAATAATTGCAATGATGTTGCGCTTACGGGATGCCCATAAAGAACGCCAACTTAATTTTCTGATACATTTTCTGTTTTTGACATTCATCTTCGCCACCTCCTGTTAGTCCTTGGTGACGATCCGTCCATCTTCGATACGGATAATGCGGTCTGCCATCTGCGCAATTTCTTCGTTGTGCGTAATCATTACGATTGTCTGGGCGAACTTTTGACTGGTGACTTTCAAAAGGCTCAGCACATCCTGACTGGTCTTGGAGTCAAGATTGCCTGTCGGTTCGTCAGCGAGAATGATAGCCGGAGCTGCAGCCAATGCACGGGCGATTGCTACACGTTGCTGCTGACCACCGGAAAGCTGATTGGGCAGAGCATCCAGCTTTTTCTCCAGCCCAAGTGTCTGCACGATCTGCTGTACGAAATCCTTGTTGACCTTGCCGCCGTCCAGTTCAATGGGAAGAACGATGTTTTCATACACATTCAGCACCGGAACAAGATTATATGCTTGGAATACAAAGCCAATTTTTCTGCGGCGGAAGATGGTCAGAGCTTCATCCTTTAAGGAAAAAATGTCCTGTCCATCAACCATAACTATTCCATCTGTAGGGCGATCCAGACCGCCAAGCATATGCAGCAGCGTAGACTTGCCGGAGCCAGATGTGCCGACAATCGCCACAAATTCGCCTTTCTCCACACTTAAATCAACTCCATCCAGTGCATGAACCGCATTGTTACCGGAGCCATAAATCTTTTTCAGGTTTTTTGCCTGTAAAATCTCCATAAACGAGTACCTCCATGAAAAAATCTGTATGTATGCAAAGAAATCATCCTTTAATACATACAGATTATCGCATAGGATTCTTTCCACATTCTTTCCGGCGGGAAAGGAATTCTAACAGTTTTGAAAGAATTGATGTTACTTCGGCAGGAATACGGAAAACGTGCTTCCTTTTCCGGGAACGGAAGCAACCTTGATATAACCACCCTCGCCGGATATGATCTGCCGAGCCAAATACAAGCCGATTCCAACGCCTTCCTGTTCCCGCACATTCTTTGAACGATAAAACCGGGTAAAGATTTTGGATTGTTCACTTTCAGAGATACCTGCACCGGTATCCGATATATCAATCCTTGCAAACATTTCGTAACTTACGGCAGAAATATTAATTGTGCCATGCTCTGTGTATTTTACAGCATTGTCTACAATGTTAGCCAGCGCTTCTGTTGTCCATTTGGAGTCAAAGGTAGCAGAAATATCTGTATCATGCAGATACAGAGACAATCCTTTTTCTGTGGCTTTGGCAGAATATTGTTCTGCAATGCCTTGAAGTAGTGGCTGTAACGCTGTGTGCTGCGGCGATAGTGAAATAATTCCGTTCTCCAGCCGGGACAGTTTTACAAGCGAGTCAATCAAAAATCGCAGTTTTTCCGACTGGTTGTATAGAGCATCCACATTCGCTTTTGCCGATGCCGGAAGATCTTCTTCCATCAGAAGCTCACTGTATAACAGCAGATTTGCAATCGGTGTTTTTGTTTGATGTGAAATATCTGCGATCAGTGATTTGATTCTATCTTTTTCCTGGGCTACATTGCGAGAAGAAGTTTCTGCGGCAGAAAGATAGTGTGCAAATTTCGTTTCCAAGGCAGATAGCTTACTTTCATCAAAAGTTCTTTCAGAAAATGAGCCATCCATTGCAGCATCCAACATCTTTTCGATTGTATCCATTGTTTTTATGGCTTTTCTGCGATTCCAAAACACAATAACTGCCGCTGTCAGAAAACAAAGCAGTATGACAGCAATTCCAATCTCATTCATCTTTTTTTACCCAACTATAACCGATTCCATAAACAGTCTTGATATATTCCTGTGCGCCAAGTTTATCTCTCAAACGCTTAATCGTAACAGACAGGGCGTTTTCATCCACGTATTCTGCGCCGTCTGTCCAGATTCGGTCTACAAGGTCTCCACGGGTCATTGTCCGACCACGGTTTTCAACAAGCAGATGCAGCAATTTTTGCTCTGTTTTGCTTAATTCAACTTTGGCATCCCCTACACAAAAAGTCATAGTTCCAAAGTCAAAACAAAAATGATCTATGTGAATCGGTGTGTTTTGGGAGATGGATATGCGTTTTCGTAATTGGGTATTCACCCTTGCACGCAAAACTGAAAGAGAAAAAGGCTTGGTAATATAGTCGTCAGCACCTCGTTCCAATCCATCTACAATATCCATATCTGTATCATTGGCAGTTAGCAGAATGACAGGAATATCCGGTGTTTTTTCTTTGATTTCTTTCAGTAAATCAAGCCCATTACCATCCGGAAGATTTATGTCTAAGAGGATCAGAGACACACTCCCGCAAAACAGTTGTTCCTTTGCCGCTTTTAGATCGTGGCAGGAAATAATCTGACGGTCATCTGCTTTTAGCGCTTTACTTAAACCCTGATTCAAACCTATATCATCTTCAATAATCAATAATTGTTCCATGTATCTCACTCCCTCTTTATTCAAATGCCAGCATCGTTTCCTTTGGCAGCTTCTCATTCTCACAGTTCAGAAGATAGGCTATTGCTTTGTTCGCAAAGCGGTTTGTTTTTATGGTATCCCAATCGGCAAGCCGCACAATCTCTGCTGTGCCGTTCTCAAAATCAAAAGAAATTTCGCCCCATTCGCCGTCGCAGTTTGCTTGATATTCGTAGATTGCGGCGACGATTTTCTTTTTGCGTTTAGTTTTGGATTTCTGTTTCAAGCGGACAGCATGGATAGCACCATCGGCAACCAAAAGTTCCGTCAGTTTGTCCACTGCTCTGCGGTAGGCTCGTTCTGCGCCGCTGGCTGTACTGCCCTCGAACATAACGGCCAGTTCCTCAAAGGTGGGACGGCCTTTCCATGAGCCGACACGCCCGCAGGTCATGCAGATCGCCAACCGCTTTTCAAGCAAAGTCTGTTCCCGGTAGTTCAGCTTCTCAAATGCCCGCTGTACCTTTTCTGACTGTATGCCGTTCCAGAGAATGTCGGTATAGTTCCATGTATCATCAAGGGCAACATCCTCGCCCGTTTCCTCGCCGTCCTCGTCTGTTACATAGAAAGGCTGCTGATTGCGGATGCCACGGACAACTTTCAGATATTCTTCCGCAAGGGCAAGGTCACAGTTATATTTTCTGGAAAACTCGCTGACCGCATCCTTGGCGTTATGGTACAGCCATGCCATTGACCGCACCATTTTGTAATTGGTCAGAGAGGATACCGACCATTTTTCTTCGCCCATGCGGAAACGGAGCAGAGCATCCCGTATGAACGGGAAAATGTATGTAGCATACTCCGCACCCTTGGCAGGATCATAGTCCATCAGCTTTTGGAGCATTTGCTCTCGACAGGAGAGCTTGATATCTATAAAACGGTCTGTGTCGTACAGATCGCCGCCATCCACACCAAGAAAACCTTTGATGCGCTTGTTAAGCTGCGGCTCGTAGTGGTGGAGGAAGAATGAGAAATATATCAGATTCTTCTCCTGCAAGGCAGACAGGATATATTCATTCAGACTGTCCACCTTGGGCGGTTCCGGTTCCAGTTGGAAGATGCGCTCTGCCACATAAGGAATGATACCGTCACCGTGCGGATTGACAGCATGTTTCGGTATGTATCCGTCCATATTCCATATAAAATCACTCAGCATAGCGCACCTCCCTTCAAGTGAATCAGTATGCCAACTATTAACTAATCTTAAATGCGATGAAATACACCGGGAAATCAAACCCGTCTCGTGTAAGGATCAAGGTTGCAACCCGCGCAGCCGCATTAGGATAAGGCAACACATTAAATGGTCTCCTTATTTGAAGCGGAAAATCGTACTGCTGCACATGATCTGAATATCTCTTCCAGAAGGATTCAAAATCCGCTGAGTTTACATACGCAACAACAAAGGTTGCTGTGCCCAGGGCATTGTAATTGACAATGGCTTTGTCAATATGAGCGTCAATGTACGCAGTTGATACACTGTCCAGCTTCAGTCCTTCAAATATGGCAATTTCCCGCCCAGCTTTGGTCAATAGTATATCAACCTCTGCAGCATCCTTTCCGCCTGCCGATATTCCATGCCTTGTTTGGTCTTTTACCTCGTTATACCCCTTAAAAGAAAGCATATCTCTAAAGTAGTCGTTTATGCTGTTTTCAGAACACGATGCGTTGAACGAGGCGTTCAAGCAAACACGTTCACCCACCTGTATCAAATCATCGAGAACACTCTGAGCTGCTGCCATATCAGCATTTAATCGTTCCTCGTTGGATGGTGGGATCATTATGGAATCGGATGTACTGTCAGAAGCAAAATAATAGACTTTTCGAACGAGAAGTCCCGATTCGCTTGACCTGAGAGCCTTTCCTATCGCATCTTGCAGTGCGGAGTCGAAAGACCGTAGTAATGCTATATCAGATTCTGCTCCTTCAAATGTAAAATCCAGAGCATTCTTGTTCCAATTATCGCCTTTCATCCCGGCGTAGTAAGCCAGACCGACATCTTCATACTCATATTCGCACCGCTGAAAGGCTTGGGCTACATGAGCTTTTCCGAACTGCTGAAGAAATTGAACAACCCGCCTATCAAAATTTGCAGGTACGGTATATGTAAAATCAAATGCGCCCATCTTGCATTCCTCCGTCTATGTCGATTTTATGGTTTGGGCTTCTTTCTTCAAAGCAGCCTGTCCCATTTCCTTTTCATAATCACCCTTGGCATAAGCTACATTGCTCAATGCCCGGAGCATCTTATCTTTCGCCAGTTTCTTCATAACTTCCGCAAGATCAGCGTCCAGAGTACCACGCTTCACATAGCGGTTTATGGTATTCAGACGCTTCTCATATATCTGCTTCAGCGGATGATCGTCCGCAAGTTCCCGCTGTTCTCTGCCTTTCAGATTGCCGATCTGCCGACAGGTGCGGTGCAGCTTATCCCCCGGTGCAAGACCACCGCAATATTTGGTGTGCCTTGCGTTGGTAGTCAAAAACCATTTGCCACAGATCCGGCATTTCTTCGGTGCGTGACCTACACACAATCCCTCAAAGAGATCTGACCGGAACATCCCTACAAAGGATACATAGTGCATCCGCTTGACCAGCTTCGCCACATTCTCACCGGGGCGGATGACAGACACATACTGAACGGAGTTGTTCAGGGTAGACATCCAGGCATTGCCATCTGTGATAGAGAACTTTGGCGGGAAATAGCTGCCGAACATTTTTGCAAAGCCCTCTGCGGTACGGTCTGCTTCGTTGCCGTCTGATTTTTCTGCAAAATCAAGCATTGCGCTTTGGTATTCCCCAAGAGAGTATGCCAGATGCCCGAAAACAGCGGTATAACGTTGGAGCATCATCGCATCAGCATAGTTCGGAACCTCTTCAAACTGCAAGGAGTTGGTTGCGGCTTTTATGGCAAACTCCACATATTTCAGCGCATTGTCGGCAGTAAAGACCTTTTCTATCCGTTCCCGGTGCTTTGGTATGTCCATGTAGGAGAACGGCGGCGTTTTACTGAGAATACCCAACATTGTCAGAGCAGCTTCCCTTGCCATAGGAAAGAGTGCAGAAGCGTCCTGCCCGGCGTTCAGCAAACCAAGCAGCAAATTGATTTTCTCGCATTGCTCATTCATTTCTGTAATGGTATCCGCAGGAACATTCAACGCATCACAGGCAAGAGTGCCGACAGGAAATGTTTTGCCCTCATATATGACCGTATTCTGCCAAAAATCCAATGTCATCAGTTCTTGATTCATGCTCGCCCTCCTGTCCTGTTTTTTTACTTTTTTAATTATACCATGCAAATGTGAAGAAATCTACATCATCCCCAAAGTTGTCCTGTTTTTTGAAATGAGGTTGTCCTGCGTTTAGCCTGCTTTTTTCCTTATCCGTCATAACAATAGTAGAAAGAGCGAAGCACCTGCCAATCACGGCGGGGGCTTCGTGCTTTCCAGAATATTATGT
>OGOQ01001234.1_pt1 | contig 20481 bp, 12 predicted proteins | sample 1552691 | NCBI WGS metagenome assembly OGOQ01 (sample SAMEA2580209, study PRJEB22360) | human gut metagenome | biome: human gut; feature: human-associated habitat; material: faeces | place: Denmark | collected 2008/2010
CGGGGAGTACCCGGCCACGCTTTGTGTTTGGAAAACGAACTATTACCAACCCTTGGTTTGGGTGAGTGTGAAGCCATTTTCGGCGTAGTTGTCGATCTGGGCTTTTCCGATAGGAGCAAGGTATGATCTGTCGGAGAAAGCGTCACGGGCCACGGCGTTTCTTGGGATGAAGTATCCGACCATGGCGTCAGCGTTTGTGCCATCGTAGGTTACGATGGTGCCATCGGCCTTCTTGACCTTCCAGTTCGTGAACTTTCCTGTTTTGCTGTCAGGGGCAAGATAGCTTGGAACGGACTTCTGCATGTCAACCCAAGGACCGAGCATGGTGTCAGGGTAGAGATTGTTGTCCATGTAGTGCAGCTTCTTCCATCTCTTTATGTCAAGCAGGCGTGAGTGTTCGAACGCAAGCTCCATGTGACGTTCGCGGCGGATCTCCCACATCAGAGGAGAAACTTCGTAGTCGCCCGAGATGCTGGACTGACCTTTGTCTCTGTCAGGAGCGAAGTCAGCGGTGATCTTGGCCAGACTCATGTGAGGAGTCTGCTTCACGCCTCTATCCTTGGCCACCTTGTCGAGAGGTCTGTCTCTTAGCACGTTGATTGATTTGTCGATGTCTGCCTGAGTAACAGAACCACTGCCCATTTCGGCAAGTACAGCCTTGGCTTCAATCCAGTTGAGAAGAACCTCGGCATAGCGGAATACAGGCGCGTCGTTGGTGTTGGTGTTGGACTCGTACTTGGCCTCCATCTTCTTCTCGTGGTCTGAGCATCCGTGGCGGTCAATGAACTTGGTCTGATAGAAGAGAGTTCCTGAATGGGTGCTGTAGTCATCCATCATTGTGGCCTCGTATCTTGGGTCACGATTCTTCACGAAGTTCTCGATTGTAAGATCCGCGTCGGTGGCTGTGGAGACTGTCCCGTCATTGTTGAGGAAGCTTTTTGCGAACGCAAGGTTCGGAGCTGGTGACTGGCTCTCGCGTGTGTTGGAGTAAGAGGCGACGAAGTGTGTGGCCTGTCCAAGCACATAATGACGGTACATCAGGCACTCTTTGTTACCTGCGAGGTCATCACTTCCGAACAGTGTGTGGAAGTCGGTGGCGATCGCATATTTGCCGCTGTCCATCACAAGTCTGGCCGCGCTTTCGGCTAGCTCAAGATACTTCTTGGCCCTAGCCTTGTCCAGGTTGTGGTAGTACTGCCATGTTCCCTCGAACAGCATGAAGCGTGAGGTGAAACCGGCGACAACATACTTGTTGATGTAGTTGGCTCCGTCATCGACACGTACTTTCGCGATGGCGTCCTTCAACAGGTCATAGACATTATCCATGACCTCGCCTCTCGGTGTCCTGTCTTTGTAGAGGGTTGCCTTGTCATTGTCGGCAACCTCCGTCTCGAAGTAAGGCACGTCGCCGAAGGAAGTCACAAGGCGGCAATATTCATAAGCCTTGAAGAATTCCGCCACACCAAGCCAGTGGTTGTAGCATTCCTCGGAAACATAGTTCTTCGCGATGGTCTGAACCCTGTTGATGAATATGTTGGCCTTCCTTACGTAGGCGAAATTCCAGGTGGCTCCGACATATTGGGAAAGCCAGGAGTTGCTTGTGGCGGTAGATTCCCTCGATGAAGGGACGGAGTTTTCGAAAGTGCTTTGCTTTCCGGCAACGGCCTGGTCATCCGAAAAGTTCAGACCGTTCTGAGGAGCCCACGCCGAACCCCAACCGGAGTTGTAGCCGACGAAGTAGTTAGGATAGTAGTCATTGGCGTGAAGACGAAGTTCCTCGTCGTTTCGCCAATAGATGTCGTCGGTCAGCTTTGTCTGCTGAGGCCTGTCAAGGAAGTCCGAGCAGGCGGTCATGAATAAGGCGCTGAAAGCGAGTAGTGCGAGATATGATCTTTTCATTGTATTAGTCGTTTAGAAGTTAACCTGTACGCCGAAGGCGGCAGTCTTGAATGCCGGGGAACCCTGCCCAAGGCGTTCTCCATTAAATGTGTTGAGGCCGTAGGCGTTGGCATTGGTGGCTACCTCCGGGTCGAGTGGAAGACCGCGGAGATTGTCGAACGTGAAGAAGTTCTCAAGAGAGATGTAGAACCTGACGTTCTTCAAATAAGCCTTGCGGGTAAGATTTGAAGGAAGCGTGTATCCTACAGTGATGTTCTTGACCCTCAGGTAGGCCATGTTCAGCAAGTATTTGCTCTGGATGTGATAGTTGTAGGCATCGTTGCTGTTTGACATGTTGTAAGGTCTCGCGTAGAACGCGCCGGTGTTGTTCTCAGTCCAGTAGTCGGATGCGAAGGTGTCGGCGATGGCACCGTCACCGGTGTTGAATCCAGGGATCGAGAGAGAACCGGAACCCCACAGGTCGCGTTTGCCTACACCCTGAAGGAAGATGGCGAGATCAAAACCCTTCCAGTCAGCTCCGAGGCGAAGTCCGTAGAGGAACCTTGGAGTCGAGTTACCGATAACCTTCATGTCACCAGGATCCTCTATTGTCCCGTTGCCGTTACGGATGTCTCCGTCGCCGTTGAGGTCTTTGTACTTGACGTCACCAGGGCCGAACACGAAGTTGCCGCTCTGGAAGAAATCCTGATAAACACCGTTCGGATCGCTGAGTTTGTTCATCTTCTTGGCACCCTTGGTACCCTCCGCCACTTCGTGGCCGTTGAGGGCCCAGACCTGTACGAGGTTGCCGTTCTCATAGACGAAATCGTCTTTCTGATAGAGACGGTCGGTCTCGTAACCCCAGATTTCACCATAGACCTTTCCTTCGTACCAGCTGTTGATTCCCTTGACGTTGGAATCGTACTTGTCGATTATTGTCTTGGCATCGGAGAGTGTGAACATTCCATTGATTCCAAGTCCGTTGTCGAAGCGGTGGTTGTAGTCGATGGCGATTTCGAATCCCTTGCTGATGAGACAGCCGAGGTTCGCCTTAGGCGCGCCTGTTCCGAAAGTGGCCGGAACGCTGGCTCCAGGTACAATCATGTTCTCGGTCTTCCTGTTGTACCAGTCGAATGTGATTCCGAGGTCACTGTTGAAGAAGCGGGCGTCAAATCCGAAGTCAAGAGTGGTGATGTCCTGCCAAGTGATTGAAGCGGACACAGTTGACGGCGTGCTGGCATAGGATGACTTGTCTCCGTTAGGGAGGAGCCAGCTTTGTGTGCCGGTAGAGATGGTCGGAACGTAAAGGTCGTTAGGAACGGTCTGGTCACCGATTGTACCCCACGATCCACGCAGCTTGAGGGATGTCAAAGCTGGTTTGGCCCATTCCATGAACACCTCGTCGCCCAATCTCCAACCTGCCGAGAATGAAGGGAACCATCTCCATTTGAGGTTGGTAGGGAACTTGGATGTTCCATCGTAACGAAGGTTGGCCTCCAGGAGGTACCTCTCCTTGAAACTATAGTTCACTCTTCCGAAGAAACCGAGCTGGGATTCCCAGGCCCTGTCGCCTCCTACCTCCTGGGTTCCGGTGGCAAAGTTGAACTGTGGATTGGTGATGTCCATGTTGTTGGTTCTCTTGGACCAGCTTGACTCCATGTCATAGGTGACGCGGTTCATACCGAGAAGGAACTTGAAGTCGTGGCTGTCTCCAAGTACGAGATGGTAGTCGGTCGTTATGTCAAGAGAAGTCCTTCTGGAGTTGCTGGTGTTGCGGCGGATGAAGTCCATTCCGGATCCGGCAGCGGTGTACTCCACGTTCTGCAGCATGTATGCCGGCATGGCACCATCAGCGCTGGCGTCAACTACATCACCGTTACCATTCTTGTAGACACGGTTGCCATTGGCGTCGAGGTATGGAACAGCGTCGGCCCAAGTCTCTCCTCCTGAGAATCTTGTTCCAGGAAGATTGACGATTGACTCGTTGTTGGCGTAGGTATAGTCGAGGTTGACATGCCAATCCTTTGTCAGGTTGAGCGTGGTTCCGACATTGGCGCTGGTGTAGTTGTTGATGTTCTCGGCGGTGTTGGCGTTGCGCATCTCGAGTTCAGGGCTTCTGACCTCGTTGCCAAACTCATCATAGCCGAAAGGCATGTTAGGTCCCCATCTGTACATGTAGTACCATGGGTCGATGCTTCCGGCGAATGTGTTGGCATAGCGCTTCATCCTCTTTGAATACATCAATCCTGTGCGTACGGTAAGCCACTTGCTGACATCGGTGCTGACCTTTGCCGAGGCGTTCCATCTTCTGAAGTCATCATGCTTCGCGACTTTGCTCATACCGTTCTGGTCAAGGTAGCCGAGGCCGATGCTGAAACGAGTGCTTCCGGACTTGCCGTTGATGGAAAGAGAATGCTTGTTCGCAGGAGCCCACTCCCTCACCATGTAGTCATAAGGATCAAAGGTACGAAGACCGATTTTCCTGTTGTTGGCGTCAACATACCAGTCACGCCCGTAGACCCAAGGATCGTCTGTCCCTAACTTGCCGCCATAGTTCTGATCCCATTTGCGGGCTGCGTCGATGGACTCGCTTGTCATCTGGACAAAGGCTCCGATCACGTTGCCGCCTGCGCGTTCCGCTGCGGCAAGGCTGTACTCCAGGCCGTTAAGTCCGGCCATCTTGTACTGTTTCGCTATGTTCTGGAATGAAACGCTTCCTTGGTAAGACACGTTCACCGCGTCGTCTGCCGTACCTTTCTTGGTCGTGATGAGAATCACACCGAACGCGGCCTTGGCACCGTAGATTGATGACGAGGCGGCATCCTTGAGGACGGAAATGCTCTCGATGTCTTCCGGGTTGACAAGTGAGAGGGATGGTATCTCGACATTGTCGAGCAGGATAAGAGGAGACGCTCCGCCGCTTGTTGATCCAAGAAGTCCACGGATGTTGATGGTAGGGTCGGTACCTACCTCACCGGTCGGAACAGTGATTGTCAATCCTGGGGTGGATCCCTGAAGTCCTCGTCCCACGTCAGCGATCGGACGACCTTCGAGGGTCTTGCCGACATCCACCGTTGACACGGCTCCCGTAAGGTTGGCCTTCTTCTGTGTGCCGTAGCCGACGACTACGACATCGCTCAGCATCATGGCGTCTTCCTTGAGGACTACCTTCATGCCGTTGCGGGCGGTTGTGGTGACTGTGGTGTAGCCGAGGCAGCCGATTTCTACCTTTGTGCCTTCGGCGACATTGAGTGAGAAAGTTCCGTCAATCTGGGTGACGGTTCCGGTGGTTGTGCCAGGAACCATCACGCTGGCTCCCGGGATCGGGTTGCCGTTGACATCGACGATCGTTCCCTTGACTAGCTGCTGCTGAGCTGCTGCCTCGGGCAGTAAACCAGACTCGGAGGCGGCTGCCGTGGCGCTGAATGACAGCGTGCCGGCGAGCAGCATCATGAGAATGGCGTTTACTTTGTAAGTGCGATTCTTTTTCATTAAATAATGGTTTTGTATTAACTTATTGGTTGTTAATTAATGTCCATTTTGAAAATCGCGTAGTTTGGTGCGCTGATTTATTCTGCAAATTTAACGTTTTACATCGAATAACCAAAAAATTCCGCCAAAACATTCTCCGGCCATCGCAGATGCTGACCGGAATTGCGGTGTGACGAGCAGTTGCAGCGGCTGACCGGTATAAATTTCTATCGCGGATGCTGACCGGAATTGCGGTGTGACGTGTCGAGGGCTATCGGTTTATGGGACGGTGCCGGCTGCGGAGCAGTCCCCTGCGCCTCGAATCAAGTTCCGGGAGGTCGGCAGGAGGGACGGCGAATCCTACGAAACGGGACCAAAGATAGTCCACGGCCTGGTCGGACGGGTGGATCATGTCGGCGGCATAGAAACGGTAGTCCCGCAGTTCGTCAAGCACGATCTCGTAGGCTGGAAAATATTCACAACGCTCCGGGAACTTCGCCAGAACCTCGTCCAAAGCGAGCAGAAGGGTGCTTTTGCTGAGCTGGTTGCCGTGCGCTCCGTCCTTGAGGTGACGGATAGGGGAGACGGTGAACAGGAATTCCTTGTCCGGATGCCGCCCGACCATATTCATAAGAAGGGCCGCCGTCTCGCGGACCGTGAGCCGTCTGCGGGAAAATTCCCCCGCGTCGATCTTGAGGCAGTTGGAGACGGTCTCGCCCGAACGGACATGTTCGTAAATCCACGCCGTTCCGAGGGTGATTATGACCTTTCCGGCCTCGTGCCATTTGCGGGAAGCGTCTGACAGTGAGGCGTTGGCGTTGTCAAGGAACTCCCGGGCGGTGCGGCGGGCGAAGGTGGTGTGGTGGCTGAAGGAACAGATTAGTCCCGCGCCCGCGCCCATCGGTACGCACTCGCTCTCGCCGAAAGGGATCCCCGAGGATAGGCGGGCGATGGAGTTGCAGACGGAAACGGGGTTGTAGATCGTCCCGAAAGGATTGACGCAGACCTCGAATCCAAGGTCCGTCATTTTCTGACCGATGTTGTCGGCGAAGCAGCTTCCAAGAATGAATATCTTGTCTTTCAGCGAGATGCTGATCTTTCCCCGACCGGTTTCTACCGGAGTTTGTAGTTTGAGTCCTTCCATACAGGTGCGAAATTACAAAATTATCAGTAATTTTGCATTAGCCTTGTCCGGGCTGCCATTTCTCCCGGCATGGCTTGTGAATATGAGAGATTGCATGATCGCGTTAGCGTTGCTGTTGGCCACTGCTCTTCCAGGTCGTTCGCAGAACAAGGTGGACTTGACCTACGGAGCTGACTTTCAGTACTATTTCGACAATAGGGAATATGACGGCTCGGGCAATAGGTTCGAAACGTCCGGCACGGTCCACGCCGCGCGGCTCACTCCGTCCGTGGGTGTCATGGTCGCCGGCGGAGGGATGACCCATCGGCTGACGCTCGGGCTGGACGTGATGAAGAATATGGGTGAGTCGCCGGTGGGGGAGGGCGACAAGGATCTCCGGAACGTCGGCCTTTTCCGGGAGATGACGTTCTGGTACGGTCTTGACAGCCGTCGCGGCAGCCGTCGGTTCAGCCTCCTTGCTGGAATATTCCCACGTCATAACTCGGTCTTCGGCTCGGGATTCCCGGCCTGGTCGGAGGATCCTGTGCGGACGGACTTCGTGCCATCCTTGTTTATCTCCGATGTGAACCAGTTCTATGACAATAATTTAGAAGGAGTGTTGCTCAAGTACGAGACCCGCCGTGCCTACTGCGAGGCCGGTCTGGACTGGATGGGGATGATCGGCCACGGACGAAGGGAGCGCTTCCAGATCTTCACCTACGGCAATTTCGCGCTGGCGGGAGATTTCCTCCGCGCCGGCTGGACCGCCACGATGGGACATTTCGCCAACACTCTTGAGTATCGTGGCGTGGTGGACAATATTCTTGTCTCGCCTTTCGTGTCACTGGCAGCAGGGAGACGCAACTTCCGCTTGGACTCCAAACTCAGCTATATTCAGGGAATACACCAGGACAGGATCAACGGGACGGGACTTGAGCCTTCGTTCGGCGGGCTTCTGACGCTGAACATCGGCTACAGGAAGTTCGGTGTCCTGAATGACTCCTACTACGGCGGCGGGCAGATGCCTTATTACGGCACCATCGACGCGGGCGGGAATATTCTTGGACAGCAGGGTTTGTATTTCGGCAGTCCTTTCTACCGCATCCACGGTGACGGCGAGAGTTGGAGGCATTCGGGGTTCTATGACCGCGCCGAGGTTTATTGGCAGCCTTATATTGCTGATTTCGTGCGTGTAAGGCTCTCCGCCGTGTTTCATTTCACAGGAGATGGCTACCAGGGAAGCCAGCAGAGGTTAAGTGTCGTCTTCGACCTTGGCCGCGCGCTGGCCGGCAGGAAATCAGCCAAGGCCTCGTCGCCTTCCCGCAGGCAAAGGAATTTTGAGATATATTTATAAGGTATGAAAAGAACTTTATCGTTTGTCGCTATAGCTGCCGCCGTCGGCTTCTTGATGACGGGGTGCCATTCCGGTCCAAGGGACGGGGACTATGTCATCCAGCTTCTCACCACCAATGACGTGCATGGAACCTATTTCGATTCCACCTATGTCGGGGACGGGGTGAGGCCGTCGCTCTGTGCCGTGAAAACGGTCGTGGACAGTGTCCGCGCCGTCGCCGGGGCTGACAATGTGGTCTTCGTCGACGCCGGCGACATCCTTCAGGGAGACAACGCGGCCTATTACTTCAACTATGTGGACACGCTCTCTCCGCACATCTATCCTCGGATAGCCTCCTACATGGGCTACGATGCGGTGACCGTCGGCAACCACGACATTGAGACGGGACACAGGGTCTACGACCGTGTGGCGCGGGAACTGGAGTCTCACGGGATCCCGTTTCTGGCGGGCAACGCTGTACGCAACGATAACGGCAAGCCCTATTTCCCTCTTTACAAGGTGTTCAGGAAAGGGGGTCTGAAGGTCGCCGTCCTCGGCTTCACGAACGCCAACATGAAGAACTGGCTGTCGGAGAGACTCTGGAGCGGAATGACGTTCGAGAGCCTTGTGCCTTTGGTGCAGGAGGATGTGGACAAGGTGGCCGCCAGGGAGAGGCCTGATGTCGTGATCGTGGCCGTCCATTCCGGGACAGGGGCGGGGGACGGCTCCATGCTTGAGAGTCAGGGCATGGATCTGTTCAAGAGCCTCCGGGGAGTGGATTTCGTGGTCTGCTCGCACGACCATAGGCCATTCGTGGCCTGCAATGACAGCATCGGGCTGATCAACTCCGGAAGCCACAGCCGATTTGTCGGTCACGGAACCTTGCGCTTGACCGTTGACGACGGTCAGGTTGTCAGGCGCGCCGTCTCCACGGAACTGATACCTGTCGATCCGCACCGTGTCGATGCGGAGATGGAGGCCAGGTTCCACGGGGACTATCAGGCTGTCCGGGAGTTCACGACCCGGGAAGTGGGTGAGCTGAAGGTGGAGATGCGTACCCGCGACGCCTACAAAGGGATGTGTGACTATGTCAACCTTGTCCACACGCTTTGCCTGGGCTGTCCGCCGGCTCAGGTCTCGATCGCGGCTCCGTTGACCTACGACGGTACCGTCAAGGCGGGAACGCTGGTCTACAATGATCTGTTCACCATCTATCCGTATGAGAACCAGCTCTGTGTGGTCACGATGAGCGGCAAGGAGATCAAGGACTATCTTGAGGCCTCCTACAACCGCTGGATCGTCACGGCATCCAGGCCGGCCGACCATGTGCTGAACATCGTCCGGAGGGATGATCCGCGAAACGGCCGTACAGGATGGTCGTTCGCGGAAAGGGCCTACAACTTCGATTCCGCCGCCGGAATCAACTACACCGTCGATGTCACCAAGCCTTACGGCTCCAGGATCGTGATCACCACGATGGCTGACGGCAGGCCTTTCAACTTCGGGGAGACCTACAATGTGGCGATGACATCCTACCGCGCCAACGGTGGCGGCGGGCTTTTGGCCGAGGCCGGGATCGACACGGACACAATCTCGGAGAGAACCGTCGAGTACTATCCTGAGATCCGCGAGATCCTGTATGACTATCTCAGGAAGAACCGCGTGATAGATCCCGCTGTCATAGGTGATCCGGCAGTCATCGGCCACTGGTCGTTCGTGCCGGAGAAAGTGGCCGGGCCTGCCATTGAGCGCGACCTGGAGCTCTTGTTTGGCCGTTAACGGGATTACAGAACGATTTTTTGACAAACAACACTAATTTTTAATTGTATGATAAGAAGAATTTTAACAACTATTGCGGCTCTTGTCGCCGCGCTGACCCTTTCCGCCGCTGAATATGGCGGAAAATGGATCGGATGTGACTACGAAGGCGATGTCCTTCAGGGAAACACGGTTCTTCCTGCCCGTTACCTTCGTAAGGAGGTCAGACTGGATGGCAAGGTGAGGACGGCGACCCTTCGCATCAGCGGTCTCGGTGTCTACGACGCCTGGATCAACGGGCGGCATATTACCTGTGACCAGGAGCTTTCCCCGACAGTCTCCGACTACAGGAAAAGGGTCTATTTCAATGAGTTCGATGTGAAGTCCGCTCTTCGGAAAGGCCAGAACGCACTGGCCGTCAGCCTTGGCTGCGGACGTTTCACCGCCATGAGGGAGCCGGGCATGAGAGGCTTCGGCGTTCCCCGTCTCTGGCTTCAGCTGGACATCGTCTATGCTGACGGACGCACGGCGACCGTGGTCAGCGACGAGAGCTGGAAGATCAGCTGCGAGGGTCCGATCAGAGCCAACAACGAGTTTGACGGAGAGACTTACGATGCCCGTAAGGAACTGACAGGCTGGACGAAGGCCGGCTACGATGACTCCTCCTGGCAGTCCGCTTCCCTTATGAGCGCTCCGGGCGGGAAACTGGTTCTCCAGCCGAATCCTAACATCGCGGTGCAGGACATCGTGAGGCCGGTCTCCATCACCAAGACAGACCACGGCTACATCCTTGACATGGGACAGAACATGGTGGGCCGCCTTCAGATCAAGGCCAGAGGGCTCCAGAGAGGCGACACCCTGACGATGAAATTCGCCGAAATCCTGAACAGCGACGGCACGCTGTACCTCGCTAACATCCGCACAGCCAAGGTTCTGGACACCTATGTGGCGAAAGACGGCAAGCCGGTTGTCTGGCATCCGAAGTATGTCTACCACGGATTCCGTTTCGTGGAGGTCAAAGGGCTCAGGAACGAGCCGAAGCTCAGCGACTTCGAGGGGCAGGTGATGTACGACAAGATGGCGGTTACCGGCAGTTTCGAGACCTCGGACGCCGTCATCAACCAGATCTATCACAACGCTTTCTGGGGAGTGCGCGGCAACTACCGCGGCATGCCTACCGACTGCCCTCAGAGAGACGAGAGGCTCGGCTGGCTGGGCGACCGCACGATGGGATGCTACGGCGAGTCCTACATGTTCGACAACCACGCCCTCTACTCCAAGTGGCTCACCGACATCCACGACGCGCAGAACGAGGCCGGCAGCATTCCGGATGTCTGCCCTTGCTACTGGACCCTCTATAACGACAACTTCACCTGGCCTGGCGCGTTCGTCACCGGAGCCGACATGGTCTACCGCCGTTTCGGCGATGACCAGCCGATCAAGGATCACTACGGGGCGATGAAGAAGTGGCTTGAGTATATGAGGGCGAAGTACCTCAAGGACGGCGTGATCGCGAAGGACACCTACGGTGACTGGTGCATGCCGCCGGAGTCGCTCGAACTTATTCATTCACAAGACCCAGCGAGAAAGACAGCGGCTCCTCTCATCGCCACGCCGTTCTACTATTTCCTTCTCCGCAAGATGGCCGGATTCGCACCCGTGGCCGGACATCCGGAGGACGTGGAGATGTTCAATGAATATGCCGATGCGGCCCGTGACGCGTTCAACGCCAAGTACTTCGATGAGAAGGAAGGCTTCTACGGCAACAACACGGTGACAGCCAACCTGCTTCCGCTCTATTTCGGGATGGTTCCTGCCGGCCGCGAGGGGGATGTGTTCAATCACATCGTGCGCAAGACCGAGGTGGATTGTGACGGCCACGTGAGCTGCGGTGTCGTCGGTATGATGGTGCTGATGCGTACCCTGACCGAGTTCGGAAGACCTGACCTCGCTTTGAGGATAGCTACCAACGAGACCTATCCGAGCTGGGGCTACATGGCGAAGAACGGCGCGACCACAATCTGGGAGCTTTGGAACGGCAACACCGCCGATCCTGCGATGAACTCCGGCAACCATGTCATGCTTCTGGGCGACCTCGTGACCTGGTACTATGAGTATCTTGGCGGCATCCGTCCTGCCGAGCCTGGCTACAAGTCGATTGAACTGATGCCGTACCCGATCGACGGTCTTGACTGGGTGAACTGCTCGTACGACTCTCCGCACGGAAAGATCGTCAGCAACTGGAAGCGCTCCGGCTCAAAGTTCGAGTGGACCGTGGAGATCCCTGCCGGCACCACCGCGACCGCCTACGTCCCAGGTCCTGACTCTTCCCGCACTCCTAAGCATCTTCTCCCCGGCAGGCATCACTTTGTGACCGAGCTTTAAAGCTCGATCCGCAAGCGCGAAGTCGCACGGAAGTTGGCAGGTTGACGCGCGGATTAGCTGATAAAGGAAAAAATGAGACTGTTTATGAACATTGGAAAGTTATTGATGGCTGCTGCCGCCGCGCTGGTTTCGGCGGCGGGGCTTGCCGCGCAGGAGAACACGGTCAGGTTCGCCTTTTTCTCTGACACGCACTACTCCGAGGGGAGTGGTGCGGTCAGGGATCTTAGCCGGTGCGTCAAGGATGTCAACACGCTTGACAACCTTGATTTCGTGCTGGTCGGCGGCGACCTTACGGACTTTGGAACCGATGAGGAGATCGCGGCGGTGAAGCAGATCCTCGACTCGCTGCGGTACAAGTACTATGTCGTGGCGGGCAACCACGATGCGAAGTGGTCGGAGAGCGGATGCAACACGTTCCTCAAGGTGTTCGGGTACGAGAATTTCGAGTTTGAGTGTAAGGGATGGCGCTTCATCGGCTGCAACTGCGGGCCGGACATGAGGATGGCGCCGGCGCTGATCCCCCAGGAGAGCATGGAATGGCTGAAAGGACTCAAACCGGGAGTGAAGACGGTGTTTGTGAACCACTATCCGCAGGACACCTCGGTGCTGAACTACTTCGATGTGACACGGGAACTCAAGCGGATAGGCACCCGTTTCGAGCTCGGCGGCCACTGGCACAGCAATGTGTCGCTGAACTATGACGGCATCCCGGGGGCGCTGAACCGCTCGACACTGACGGCTGGAAAACAGCCGGGCTACAACGTGGTGATGATCCAGAACGACAGCGTCACCATCTCTGAGAGAAGACTTTACGGTTCCACCACTGTCCAGCTCGAACCTTGGTACACCAGAAGGCTCGCCGAGGTCCGGGACACCGTTACCTATGACGCGGACGGCCTGCCGGCGAGCTACCCTTGGATGCGCTACGATGTCAACAACGACAGTCCGGTGAGCGAGGTCTGGAGGCTGAAGGACGACAGCAACATTGTCGCCGGCTTCGCCATGAGCAAGGGAAAAGCTTGGTACACAACCGCTTCCGGCTATGTTCGCTGCATCAGCGTCAAGGATGGTGGACGAATATGGTCGAAGAGGTTCCCGGGCAAGATCTTTTCCACACCTGCTGTGCAGGGCAAGTACCTTGTCTTCGGCTGCACCGACGGCAACGTCTATGCGCTTAACGCCAGGAACGGAAAGACGATCTGGAAATATGCCGCTGGAAAGTCCGTGCTGGGAAGTCCTGTCATATTCAATGGCAAGGTTTATGTCGGCGCTTCGGACGGCTGCTTCAGGGCGATTGACCTGAAGAGCGGGAAGGCTGTGTGGACATATTCAGACGTGCAGGGTTTCGTGGAGTGCCGCGCGTTTATCGACAAGGAGCAGGTGGTGTTCGGCAGCTGGGGGAACAGGCTTTATTCGCTTGATCCTCAGACAGGGGCGCTTCAATGGGAATGGAAGTGCGAGAAGCCTTCGAGAATGTATTCGCCGGCAGCCGTGTGGCCGGTCAAGGCAGAGGGAAAGATTTTCATCGCCGTTCCGGACAGGAGGCTTTACGCGCTTGACGCCGCGACCGGAAAGGAGTTGAGGCATTATGATAAGTCGGCCCGCGAGGCTGTGGGAGTTTCCCCGGACGGGAAGACGGTTTATTGCAAATCCATGTGGCACACAATCACTTCCGTGGATGCTGCGACTCTTGGTGTGAATTGGCAGACTCAGACGGGGGCGGGCTACGAGATCTCTCCGACACCGATCGAACGCATCGGCGATGAGGTGATCATGCCGACGGACAAGGGCAACATCATCGGTTTCAGCGCCGTGGACGGGAGCCGCCTTTGGGCGCGGAAGGTTTCCATCGCGCTTGTGAATCCGATGGAGGTCTGGAGTGAGAAGGGGAGCGTCTACATCCTCGCTTCAACTATGGACGGGACGGTGACGCTGCTTCGGAAGTGATTCTTCGGAAGGCCTGGTGAGGCGGCTGACACTGCGACCGGTCGAAGCGCCAGCACATAAGAAATTAATGACCATTATTTTATGAATATGAAAAAGTCACTACTGATTCTTGCGGCAGTGTTTGCCGCAGCCCCGCTTTTGGCGGAGAAAAACGACAAGATGGAGCCTTGGCAGGATCCGGGCGTGTTCGAGGAGAACCGGCTGCCTATGGCCGCCACGTTTGTCACGGACCAGCAGAAGACATTGACTCTCAACGGTGTCTGGAAGTTCAAATGGAACGAGACCATTGAGGGACGCGAAAAAGGCTTCGAGGCGGTCGGCTACGACGATTCCGGCTGGGGGACCATCCCAGTCCCAGGAATGTGGGAACTCAACGGGTACAATGACCCTCTCTACCTTAACGTCGGCTATGCCTGGAGGGGACACTACGGCAACAACCCTCCTTATCCTCCGACCGAACACAACTATGTCGGCCAGTACCGCCGCTTGTTCGATGTGGACAAGTCCTGGATCGGGAAGCAGATCTGCCTCTGCATCGGCTCGGCAACCTCCAACGTCCGTGTCTGGGTCAACGGAAAGATGGTCGGCTACAGCGAGGACAGCAAGCTGGAGGCCCGCTTCGACATCACCAGATACGTCAAGGCCGGGGAGAACCTCATCGCCCTGGAGGTGTTCCGCTGGTGCGACGGCTCCTACCTGGAGGATCAGGATTTCTGGAGGCTGAGCGGTATAGCCCGTGGGGTCTATGTCTACACCCGTGAGAAAGAACGCATTGAGGACGTGAACATAGTCGCCGGTATGGACGGGGACTTCACGGTCAAGGCCAAGGTCACAAAAGGTGTCAGAAGTCTGCACGTGGCGGTGATCGACAAGGACGGCAACCAGGTCGCCTACCGCGACGCCACGCCTGTCAAAGGCCAGGCCACCATGTCCGGAGTCGTTCAGAATCCGGCTCTCTGGAGCGCCGAGGTCCCTAACCTCTACACGTTGAAGGTGACCGCCTTCGACAAGAGGGACGTGGTTGAGAGCGCGTCCGTTGACTTCGGATTCCGCACCGTCGAGATCCGGAACAGCCAGCTTCTGGTCAACGGGCAGCCGATCCTCATCAAAGGCGCCAACCGCCACGAGGTGAGCGCCGACAAGGGCTACGTCGTCTCCGAAGAGGACATGATCCGCGACATCCGCATCATGAAGGAACTGAATATGAACGCGGTGCGCACCTGTCACTACCCGGATGACCCTCGTTGGTACGCCCTCTGCGACAAGTACGGGCTCTACGTGGTGGACGAGGGCAACATCGAGTCGCACGGAATGGGCTACGGTGAGGAGACCCTCGCCGCGAGGGCGGATTTCAAGGCCGCGCATCTGAGCCGTGACCAGAGGATGCTGCGCAGGGATTTCAACCATCCGTCAGTCATCATCTGGAGTCTGGGCAACGAGGCCGGCTTCGGTGACAACTTCGTCGCCGGCTACAACTGGATGAAGGAGAACGATCCTTCCAGGCCGGTGCAGTACGAAAGGGCCGACGGCGACGGACTGCTGTTCGACATCATCTGCCCGATGTACTGGTCGCCTCAGCGCTGCGAGGAAACAGTCAAGAGCAATCCGGGCAAGCCGCTCATCCAGTGTGAATATGCCCATGCGATGGGTAACTCGATGGGTAATTTCAAGGAGTATTGGGACATCATCCGCAAGTACCCTACCTATCAGGGCGGCTTCATCTGGGACTTCGTGGACCAGGCGATCCGCTGGCCGTCAAAGGAAGGCGGCACCGACCACATCTTCGCCTTCGGAGGTGATTTCAATGAATATGACCCTTCGGACGGCTCGTTCAACTGCAACGGCGTGATCGCCGCGGACAGAACCCTCCATCCTCACGCCTATGAGGTCCGCTACCAGCACAGGAATATTCTTACATCCCTTGCCGGACAGGGTCGGGTGAACGTCTATAACGAGCATTTCTTCAAGGATTTGAGCCAGTACAGGATGCTGTGGGACATCACCGTTGACGGCATTGCCGTCTCTTCGGGAGTCGTGGAGAGCCTTGATGTCGCTCCGCAGGCGACCGCCACGGTGGATCTTGGCTTCAGGGAACTGCCTGAGGCGGACGCTGACATATTCCTTAATGTGTCTTATGTCCTCAAGACCCCCGACGGGCTTCTTCCTGCCGGTTCGGAGGTGGCCTATGACCAGATCCCGTTGAGGGAGAAGGCCGCCGCCGCGTTCAAGGCCGGCTCGGCCGCTGCCGGCGGACTGAACCTCGCCGAGACTGCCGGTGCCTACGTGTTCTCCGGCTCCTTCGCTTTCGCCGGTACCGCGGCGGACCGCGTGTCCGACTGGACGGCGACATTCGACAAGGCTACCGGTTTCCTGACGGACTACACCGTGGATGGTGTCCGGATGATTTCCGAGCCTCTGACTCCGGAGTTCGCACGCGCGCCGATCGAGAACGACATGGGTGCCGGTAGGATCCATGAGTTGTACAGAACCTGGCGCTACCTTACCTTCAATCTTAAGTCATTGAAGGTCGGCAGACCTGCCGGCAGTGATGCGGCGATGTCCTTGACCGCTGAGTATGAACCTGTCGCCGGCGGTGCCGCCATCGTCGAGATGTCCTACGAGATATTCCCTGACGGGGCCGTCAGGGCCACCGAGAGGATGAGGGACGGCGGCGGTCTTGCCAAGGCTCCGGCGCTTATGCGCTTCGGTATGAAGCTTGCGATGCCGGGACGCTTCTCCACCGTTGATTTCTACGGCAAGGGTCCGTGGGAGAACTACAGTGACAGGAATTCCGGAGCCATCGTCGGACACTACACGCAGAGCGTCAACGAGCAGTACCACTACGGCTATGTCCGCTCCCAGGAGTCCGGAACGAAGACCGGCCTGAGGTATTTCCGTCTCCTTGACTCCAATGGCACAGGCCTTGAGATCACCGCTGACGAGAGGTTCTCGGCCTCCGCGCTTCCGTTCTCGATGAGGGATCTGGACTGCATGGAGAACGGTACTCCGGATCGCGCCAACAAGACCAACACCCAGAACGGCGCGCCGCGCCACTCGCTCAACCTCAAGGCCAAGGCTCATGAGAACGACCGCGCCAACGGTACCACCTACGTCAATTTCGACCTTGTGCAGATGGGTGTGGGCGGCATCAACTCCTGGGGAACCCTCCCGTTGTCTCAGTACATGATTCCTGCCGCCGAGAGGGCGTTCACCTTCGTGATCAGGCCGGTCAATAATTAAGTAAGCGTTAAAAAATAAGTTGAACTAAATTTTGTGTCAGATTTATGAGGATAGATTTCTTTTGGAAGAAGGAGTGTGCCGGTGGCACATGACTGATGAGAAAAGAAATATAGACCATAAAGATATACAAATTGTTCAAGTTATTTTTTAATGATTACTAACTTCTATTTCATAAAGACAAATCACAATGCTGACACAGGAACAAATCGACATCGCTGTCAAGGATCTATTCAGGAACATTCAGTTCACGCAGGAACCGTCCGGGCTTTACGACCCGCTTAGGTACATGATAGCCATCGGAGGAAAGCGGATCCGTCCAACCCTCTGTCTCATAGCATATTCATTGTACAAGGACGAGCTCGGTCCGCAGATTCTGGAGCCGGCGGCGGGCATCGAGGTTTTCCACAGTTTCACGCTGATCCACGACGACATCATGGACCGCTCTCCGCTGCGAAGGGGGGTGGACACGGTCTGGAAGAAGTGGGACTCGGACACGGCGATCCTCTCGGGTGACGTGATGTGCATCGACAGCTATGCCCGTATGGCCCGAGCGCCGCGCGGCGTTGTCGGCGAGGTCCTGAGGCTGTTCTCGAAGACGGCTTCCGAAGTGTGTGAGGGACAGCAGTACGACATGGATTTCGAGCGGATGCGGACCGTCCCGATGGCGGACTACATGAAGATGATCGGCCTGAAGACGAGTGTCCTGATCGCCTGCGCCGCCAAGATGGGCGCGATCATCGCCGAGGCCCCCCGGAAAGACTGCGACTGCCTCTACGACTACGGCTACAACCTTGGTCTTGCCTTCCAGGTGGCCGATGACTATCTGGATGCCTACGGTGACGTGAAGGTGTTCGGAAAGCCGATCGGCGGCGACATTCTCAACGAGAAGAAGAGCTGGCTGACCGTGAGGGCCTTCGAGAAGGCGGACGCGGCTCTAAGGGAGGAACTGATGGAGGCTATGTCCGCCAGGGCGGAGTCCGAGGAGGAGAAGGCTGCCAAGATCAGCCGCGTCAAGGCGATCTACGACACCCTGAAAGTCGGTGAGGATGCCAAGAAGGCCATAGTGGAACTGACCGACCGGGCTCTGGCCTGCGTTTCGGAGATCTGCAAGGGCGAATCCTTTGAGATTCTAAGGGACTTCGCCGACCGCCTGGTGGGCCGCACAAAGTAAAGCGGCTTCACATGGCACTGAACGACACCATCGTGGGCGGCATACTAGTAGGCCGCACAAAGTAAAGCGGCTTCCCACAGTCGCTGTCAAAATAAGGAGCCACGGAGAATGCGAACGTTCTCCGTGGCTCTTTTTCTCATTTTTATCCTCCGCTACCTACTGCGTCGCAAAGGAACTGTTTCTCCTCTATCCTTACTCTAAAGAATCGCACGTAATCTTTGCGGGGACTCCGAAAGCGGAAAATGCCGCAAATACGTTACCGTGGAGTACATCGACAAATTCAGTAATTGATTCGAAAGTCCGCTATGGACTCTTGAGCGGCGAAATAATCCCGAATCTCGCCCGCAGACTCCCAAAGGGGACTCCGAAAGCGGAAAATACCGCAAATACGTTACCGTGGAGTACATCGACAAACTCAGTAATTGATTCGAAAGTCCGCTATGGACTCTTGAGCGGCGAAATAACCCCGAATCTCGCCCGCAGACTCCCAAAGGGGACTCCGAAAGCGGAAAATGCCGCAAATACGTTACCGTGGAGTACATCGACAAATTCAGTAATTGATTCGAAAGTCCGCTATGGACTCTTGAGCGGCGAAATAACCCCGAATCTCGCCCGCAGACTCCCAAAGGGGACTCCGAAAGCGGAAAATGCCGCAAATACGTTACCGTGGAGTACATCGACAAATTCAGTAATTGATTCGAAAGTCCGCTATGGACTCTTGAGCGGCGAAATAACCCCGAATCTCGCCCGCAGACTCCCAAAGGGGACTCCGAAAGCGGAAAATGCCGCAAATACGTTACCGTGGAGTACATCGACAAATTCAGTAATTGATTCGAAAGTCCGCTATGGACTCTTGAGCGGCGAAATAATCCCGAATCTCGCCCGCAGACTCCCAAAGGGGACTCCGAAAGCGGAAAATGCCGTAAATACGTTACCGTGGAGTACATCGACAAACTCAGTGATTGATTCGAAAGTCCGCTATGGACTCTTGAGTGGCGAAATACCCCCGAATCTCGCCCGCAGACTTGCGGCAAAACATTGCTGTTTCTTATTCCATGTTATGCTGTTCATATAGATCCAAATAAGTTAAAATGTTCCAGAGCATACTGATAATCCTATAGTCGTAACTGGTTTTTATACAGATAGTTGTAATAATATGTCGAACTCATCGATACCTCTGCTTTGGTTTATGTTTTTCCCCGTAAGTCTGTATTACATACGGAAGTTTGCAGGTGAGCCCTTAATCAAGGATCTTTAGAAATAGAATTCGGTGACTGTTCATTGTTGCTGAATGGTTTAGTAGTAGTTCAACTACTGATTGGATTGTCTTACCGAAATTATGGAACTAATGGCATTTATTTCCAAAAAGCATTATATTTGCATTGTTTTAGAAATATATTGCTATGGTAGGTTATCTGGAGTTTAGGGAAAAGTTGTTGCCTGAAGGATGTTTTTCCGTTCATCAGGCAAGGGCGTATTTCCCTTCATTTGACAGGAATAGTGTTACCAGATGGGCACGGAAGGGGATGTTGGTAAAATTACGGCAGGGATGGTACGCTTTTCCGGAGCTGTTGCAGCGTCCTGATTTCTCACGCTATGTGGCCTGCCGCATCTATCGTCCGTCATACATCAGCCTGCACACGGCGTTGAGCATGTACGGGATGATTCCGGAGGCGGTCACGAGCATCACGTCAATCTCGACATTGAAAACGGCACGGTTTGAAAACAGGTTCGGGCAATATTCCTATCAAAATGTCAAGCCTGAACTATTCTTCGGCTATAAGCCGGTTGAGCTTCCAATCAACACGGCCGTGATTAATGCTCCGAAACAGACCTGGTTGTTGGCACAACCTGAAAAAGCTCTGCTGGACCTGCTTTATCTCTATCCGTTTTACGACAACGACACTGAGTTGGAGCAGTTCCGCTTGGACGAAGCCTATATGACTGAAGAATTGGACATTAAAAGACTATGTGAATATCAGCGGAGAATAGGCTGCAAGGCTTTGGACAGCAGAATCAAGAAACTATTAAGAATATACGATTTATGATTGACTTGAATTACATTAACAGTTATTTTCCGTCTCAAATAGCATCAAACGCCGCCTTTCAGAAGCATATTCTTAAGGAAATTTGTGAGAATTCCAGATAGAAGAGCGGCACCGGCGGACTGGCCCG
>OGOQ01001235.1_pt1 | contig 20474 bp, 19 predicted proteins | sample 1552691 | NCBI WGS metagenome assembly OGOQ01 (sample SAMEA2580209, study PRJEB22360) | human gut metagenome | biome: human gut; feature: human-associated habitat; material: faeces | place: Denmark | collected 2008/2010
GGCTTGCAGCCACCCCCGTTTGCCGGGCGGTTATTGAAGTACGTCCCGTTCGCGCTGCACGAAAGCACGCGCAAAGAGGCCCTATGAAATCGGAAAGCCCTATTCCCTGATAATGTACACGTGTTCGTTGTGCCCCTGCATGTGGTAATTCTCCCGGGCGTACTCTTCGAGGTAATCGTCGTATTTCAGCCGTTCGAGCAGGGTGCTGTCCTGTGCGATCTTCTCCGAATAATAGCTCTGCTCGCGTGTCAGGGCGTTGATCTGCCGCTTGATCTTCACGGCATGCAGGGCGTTGCGCCCCACGACGAACACCGTGAAGACGACGATGACCGCCGTTGCGACGATCCAGAACCTGCGGCCGAACTGAATTTTCATTTAAGGAATTATCGTATTGCCAACCGCCCGAAGCCTACGCCATCTCCCTCTCCGAGGGAAGGCCGGAATGGGGTCAGACTTGCATCTGACGCCGCAGGCGGCAACGACAGCGATCGACAGCGGACCAAGCGTGAAATCATCCGATTACTTCTCTTTACGGTATATGCATGTATTTGTGCGTCTGAATGGAGATATTCCACCGCGGATGCGCCTTGGCGTACTCGACTATCGCGGGCATGACCTTTTCGGCGACGCTCCACTCGGGCTGGAGGAACAGCAGGCACTTTCCGCCTACGCGGGCGGCATTCCGCTCGGCCCATTCGAAATCCTCCTCCGACTCGACGATCACCTTCAGTTCGTCGGCCCGTTCGAACGCCTCGTCCAGGGGCGGCTGCCGGCGCTTCGGCGAGAGACACACCCAGTCGAAAACACCGCTGAAAGGGTGCGAACCCGATGTTTCCAGAAAAATCTGCAACCCCCTCTCGCGCAGCGTCTCCGTGAGCACGCCCAGCGGATAGAGCAGCGGCTCGCCTCCCGTGATGACGATGGCCTGCGCCGGACACGACGTCGCACGGTCGATCACGGTCTGCACATCGGTCGGCGGATAGAGTTTCGGGTTCCACGTATACTTGGCGTCGCACCAGCGGCAACCCACGTCGCACCCGCCGAGACGGATGAAATAGGCGGGTTTCCCGGCGTGGAATCCCTCGCCCTGAATGGTGTAGAAATCCTCGACCAACGGCAGCATTCGCCCGCCGTCGAGCCATGCGGGATCGGTCGCGGCAGCCATCACTCCGTCACTACGTAAATATCCTTGAGACTGCGGCCCAGCTGGTCGTAGTCCAGCCCGTAACCCACGATGAACTCGTTGCCGATCTCCATGGCGCGGTACTTGATCGGCAGCGTCTTGCGGTACGACCCGGGTTTGAAAAAGAGCGTACAGACCTCGACCGACGCCGGGTTGCGGGCCTCCAGCTCCTTGATCATGTGCTCGATCGACTCGCCCGTGTCCACGATGTCCTCGACGATGATCACGTGACGGCCCTCGATCGGATTGTTCAGGCCGATCAGACTTTTCACGCAGCCCGTGGAGCAGGTCCCGTCGTACGACGCCAGCTTGACGAACGAAAGTTCGTTCTGGAATTCGATTTTCTTGATCAGGTCCGACATGAACATGAACGAACCGTTGAGAATGCCCAGGAACAGCGGGGTCTCCTTGCCGGCATAGTCGGCATTGATTCGCTGCGCCACGGCATCCACGGCCTTGTCGATCTGCTCGGCGGGGATCATGATTCTGAACTTCTTGTCGTGAAGTTGTATGGTATTCTCCATTTCGTTACGGGATTTTTGGGATTATACCTGCAAAAGTAACTATTTGCGCGCAACAAACGAAGTCTTCGGGCAAAATAAATTGCAGAACGCGCAAACTCCGCACGGCGACGAAAAGAGCCGCCCGGGCGATCCGGGCGGCTCGTAAAACGAAATCGGCGCTTTTCGCCTATTCCACGTAGGTAAATTCGAATATCGTTTCAGAGGTGACCTTGACTCCGATACCCATCATATCCATACCTACTCCGCCCCACTTGGCAACGGTCACGTAACCCTCGCCGTCCTGGGTGCAGGTTACCGCCTTGGCGGGATCATCTTCCGACATGGCGTCGAACATCGTCGCAGTGGGCAGGTTGAGCGAAGCCTTTCCGTCATAGCCCAGGAAACAAGCCAGGGCATGATCGTCGTCCAGCGAGGTGGTAACACCAGCAATGGCTTTCGCCACATCGACGCCGAAGATGTTGTTCTTCTTGCCGGCATCGCCGTATTCGAACATTCCGTCCGCCGTATAGTTCCCGTTCTCAAAATCGAACGAGACGTAATTGGAGCCGGTGCTCTGATAAACGACGCCGGTGCACTGTCCGTTAACGGCATCATAGGTCCAGGTGAAATCAGCGGGTCTCGAAACGACTTCGCCGCTGACGGTTCGCATGAAGTCGACGTTGCTGCTCTCTACTTTTCCGCCGTTGAGCACCCAGGAGAATGCCCGGATACCGGATTCGCCGTCTTCGTACATCTTGTTCAGGGCCGAAACCTTGTCTCCGTCGAAAGAGAACGTGTACCAGTCGGCAGCGTCTGCGCCCTCGCCCTGCTGAACGGCGGTCACCCGGTTGTCGCTGCCATATTTGAGCGACAACTGCGACACGACGTTCGTTCCCTCGCTGAACAGCATCTCGAAATACATATCGGCCATCTCCTGATCGTTTCCTACCATCTCCAGCATGTGCCTCGTCCGGGTCAACGGACTCGTCGGAACGCTTCCGGTCAGCGAAGCGCAGATCAAGGCCATGAACATCCGGAGCGATGCGAACATAACGGTTTACGTTTCCGCCATCCGTTTCACGAAGCGGCAGATCACATTCTCACTCACGCCCACGACCAACAACGATCTGGCCGTCGGCTCCCGCGTGCAGTGCACCGTAGTCAAGGCCACGGCGCACCATGTGTTCTGCACGTTCCCCAAACGGGGCAGGCTCTACGACGCGGCGATCCGGTCCTCGGAGTTCTACTGGAACCGCCCGACCGACGTGCCGTGCCAGCCGGGCGACCGGATCAACGCCGTCATCACAGGTGAAGAGATCATCGGCAAGACAAAGTACACGACGCTCAACGCCTGCGCGCTGACCCCCAACCCGCTGCTGACCTGCGAGACCGGCGACACGCTCCCCTGCACGGTGCTGGGGACGACCGCAGGCGGCTACCTGATGCGCTGCGGCGGAGCCGTCGGCTTCCTCCACTGCTCCGAGATCATGTGGCAGTACTGCGACCAGTGGCACGGCGTCTGGAAGCGCGGCGAGAAGGTTTCATGCCGGATACTGCACCTCTCGCCCGCGGAAGGCGGCCTGCTGCTGGGCCACAGACAGACCGTCGGCGATCCCTTCCTCAAACACACGCCCGGCGTCGGGAGCGGTTATCCGGCCACGGTGCGGCGCTCCTCGGACGAGAGCGTCGTCGTCCTGCTCGGGGACACCGGGATCGAAGCCACGATCTCCAAGGCCGACATGAAACTTTTCTTCACGGGCGTCGGCCAGTTTATCCCGCAGCCCGGCACAACCATATCCGAGGTGACGGTCGTCCGCATCGAAAACCCCGGGGACCCGAAGCGGCGCCATCCCTTCGTCCGAGTAACCCTGCTTTAACCCACAACGATCCATGGATAACAAACTGCATTACGCGCATACCTTTTTCTGCAGCCACCTCGCCGCCGTCGGACGGGCCTCCGAAGTGCAGGCCGCCGACAAGCGGTGGCAGGCGGAAAAACCCCTGACCCGCGAGGCCTACGAACGGCTCAGCAGCATCTATTACGAGAGTTTCATTGATTCGCTCATGCAGGTCGACGGACAGACCTCGGGGGCGGTCTATGCCGACACGGCGCACCTGACCCTGGAAACCGACCGGCTCTGCACGCTGCGCCACCCAAAGCTCCCCGCCGCGGAATACGCCTTCAGACTGTGCCGGTTCCACCTCTTCTTCTTCCCCTACGACATCTGCCTTTTCGCCATGGAGATCGCCGAAGAGCCTGAAACGACGCTCGACACGCTGATCGCCGCACACGGCATTCTGCGCGAGACCTCCTGCTATGAGATCGCAGAGCAGGGGATTCTGAAATCGCAGATCGACGCCCCGGAGTACCTCGCCCTGCTGGAAGAGATCCTGCGGCTGTGCCCTCCCCGGCCGTCGGCCGAATCCCCGCGTCAGGGACGTTTCTCCGGCCTGACCCTCACCGGCAACAAGCTGAAATGTTTCCAGATCTTCATTTTGGACGACTTCTCGGACGAACTGCTCTTCGAACTGGGAACCTTGAGCCCCGTCGGCTGCGTCGCCGACCACAAACACGAATATTCCCCCTCCCAGGAATATTACGACCGGATCATCCGCACCCACACGATTTCGGCATTCCGCAACTGGAAAGCGCTGGCGCTGGTCGACAGTTTCACTGTGGTTGCAAAAGGCCGCACGGCCGCACAGATGTGGGTATGGCCCAACAGCTATTTCCGGCTGATCTACATCCATGCGCTTTACCAGAAGACGCTGCTCTTCGTCGTCAACCGGCAATTCCGCTCGGCCGCCAACGACCGGAAGTCCATCCGGCTGCTCCACAAAATGAAGGAGCAGGAGCATTGGTACGCCTTCTCGAATATCTCCTACAACTTCCTGCCGCAGCTCATCTACCGGGCCATCGACACCGGGCTGGACATCGCCACCGAGCGCGAACAACTGCACCGCCACCTCGAACAGGAGGCCGAACGCCTCGAAAAGAACTCGGAGCGGCGGCTGGCGGGCCTTATCCTCTTCCTGACGATGCTGACCGTCTGCTCGGCGACCTACGACGGCGCGTCGCTGGTCAAGGATTATTTCGGCTGGGAAAGCGGCACGACCCCGTTCCGGATTTTCGCCGCGCTCCTGCTCTCCGCAATCGTGATCACAAGCATCTCCGTCTGGCATTACCGGCGCAACAAATCCTGATCGGAGATGGAACGAATATCCTATTCGCCCGAAACGCTTTTTCACGTCCTGACCCATTTCGAAACGGCGGACGAAGCCCTGCGCGACAGCCTGCGCCGGGCGGGATTTACCGACGAGGCGATCGACGGCCAGCTACGCATGCCCGGGTCCAAATTCCTCCGCACTTTCGCCCTTTCTCCGCAGGAAGCCGTCGCACGGCTGCAACGGGATTTCCCCGAATCTTTCACCGCCCTGCACCCCGGAACCGACGGCCGGGTGCGCCTGTCGTTCCGCTACGACGCACCCGTCGGAACGAGCGGACTGGCGGCAGACGCGGAGCTGACGCCCGCCGAGCGGGCTACGGTTCGCAACATCCTGCGCAACGGATGCCCTGTCCGCACGGTCCGCACCTCCCGCACGATCTCCACCGGAGCCTGCCAACTGATCCTCGAACGCACCGGGGAGGCCGGGTATGCCCTGCGCACGCTCTTTCCCGGGGAACTCGCCCCTCCCCTTCCCCTGCCGGGCCAAGTCCCCGATCCTTTCTGGGCGACGCATCTCCTCATCGAATTCAACTGAATCCGGCTGCAACCGGGGGCGGCATGCGCACCGGTTCCGAACCCGTTTTCCAAACAATGCGGGACAGATGCCGTGCATCGTGAAACAGATTTTTGATTTTAAGCCGGAGAGTTCCGTATATCGTGAAGAACGGGGCGCATGGATAGTACCTCAAGTACATTCCATTCGCCCCGTTCGAGGGATGTGCGGAAATAGCCGCTTACAAATCGGAAATCAAACCAGACCGGAGAATCCCATAAACGCCATGGCTAGAATCCCGGCCGTGATCAGCGCGATGGGAATGCCCTTGAACGCCTTGGGCACGTCCTCGAAATCGAGACGCTCGCGGATACCTGCGAAGAGCACCAGCGCGAGGGCGAAACCGAGGGCCGTGGCCACCGAATAAGTGACGCTCTGCAACAGGTTGAACTCCTTCTGGATCATCAGGATCGCGACGCCCAGCACGGCGCAGTTGGTGGTGATCAGGGGCAGGAAGATGCCCAGCGCCTGATAGAGCGACGGCGAGAGCTTCTTGAGCATGATCTCGACCATCTGCACGAGGGCCGCAATCACGAGGATGAAGACGATCGTCTGCATATAGACGATGTCCAGCGGCACGAGCACATAGGTCTGAATCAGCCACGCCACGACGGCCGCAATGGCCATCACGAAGGTTACGGCAGCTCCCATACCCAGCGAAGTCTCGACTTTCGACGACACGCCCAGAAAGGGGCAGATGCCGAGGAACTGCGCCAGCACGACGTTGTTGACGAAGATGGCGCCGATGATGATTGCAAAATAGGAAAACTCCATAACTATTTCTTGGCTAATTTGTTAAACAATACCATCAGATAGCCCAGCACCAGGAATGCCCCCGGGGCCAGCACGAAGATCAGCGGCGCGACGTCCGCAAAGCCGAGGTTGACGCCGAAGATGGCGCCGCTGCCCAGGATCTCGCGCACGGCGCCGATCACAGTCAGCGCCAGCGTGAAGCCCAGGCCGATGCCCACGCCGTCGAGGATCGAATCCAGCGGGGAGTTCTTCGAAGCGAAGGCCTCGGCGCGGCCGAGGATGATGCAGTTCACCACGATCAGCGGGATGAAGACGCCCAGCGCGCCGTACAGCGCCGGCACATAGGCCTGCATCAGCATCTGGATGATCGTCACGAACGAGGCGATCACGACGATGAACGCCGGGATGCGGACCTTGTCGGGAATGATGTTCTTGATCAGCGAAATCACAAGGTTCGACATGATCAGCACGGCCATCGTCGCCAGCCCCATGCCCATGCCATTTTCGGCCGAAGTCGTCGTACCCAGCGTGGGGCACATGCCCAGCACCAGCACGAACGTCGGGTTGTTCTTGACGATGCCGCTCGATATAATTTGCAGTTTATTCATTTTGACCTCCTTCCTGAGCCGCAGGCTCGTTGGTTTGTCCGGCGGCGGCCGTCGCTCCGGACGCCGTGTCGGTCGGGGCTTCGCCCGTCGCCACGCTCTTGTAAGCCATCCACGCGCGGTTGATCGCGTCGACATAGGCGCGCGACGAGATCGTTGCGGCGGTCAGCGCATCGACGTCGCCGCCATCCTTCGTCACGGCCAGCTTGCCGTCGACGAGCTTCTTCGATTCGAGTTTCCGGCCCTTGACGCTCGCAAGCAGGACGTTGCCCTCGTCGGCCATCTTGGTACCGAGACCCGGAGTCTCGGTCTGCTCCAACACGTTGACGTTCACGACTTCGCCCTCGGGCGTGAAGCCCACCATCAGGCGCACCACGCCGCCGAAGCCCTGCTTGGTCATCGACTGCACGGCATAACCGCTCACGCTGCCCCCGGCCGTCGCCGTGTAAACCGTGATCGGCATGTCGTCGATGGTCAGCTCCTCGGTCGTCGTGACGTCGAACGCCGGAAGCACCTCGTTCAGGGCCGCCAGCGTCGCGGCCTCCTTGGCCGCCGCGATCGGCTCCACGGTAATCATATTGACGAAGCCCACTCCGGCCGAAGCCACGAGGGTGATGCCGAAGAGGACGGCCGTCATGTTCAAAAGTGTACTTTTCATGCTGTCACCTCCTCTTATTTCACGCCGAAGCGCTTGGGTTTGACATATTTGTTGATCAGGGGCACGCAGGCGTTCATAATCAGGATCGCAAACGACATGCCCTCGGGATAAGCGCCCCACAGACGGATGCACATGGTGATCAGTCCGATTCCCACGGCGAAGATCACGCCGCCCCGAACGGTCATCGGCGAGGTCGAATAGTCCGTGGCCATGAAGATCGCACCTAACATCGCGCCGCCCGCAAGGACATGGAATATACCGGCCCTCCACGCAGTCCCGAAGAGGTATCCCAGTTTATAACCGGCCGAACAGGTTCCGTCGGCAGCCTGCGGAAGCGCGTCGAACGACACGGAGCACATCGCAACCACCCCGGCGAACACAGCCATCGTCGCGAGCACCGTCACGGGAATGTGCCACGTGATCACGCGCCGCCACAGCAGGTAGACGAATCCGCACAGCAAGGCCGCAGCGGCCACCTCGCCCAGCGAACCGGGGATGTTGCCCAGCAGCATCTCCTGCACGCCGATGGCGCCGGGACCCGCCAGCCCCTGCTTCACGGCCGCCAGCGGCGTGGCGCCCGACAGGACGTCGAACGAGCCGTTCACGGGCAGCGGCCAGGTGGTCATCTGCACCGGATAGGCGATCAGCAGGAACACGCGTCCCACCAGCGCGGGGTTGAAGGGGTTCTTGCCCAGGCCGCCGAAGGTCATTTTGGCGACGGCGATGGCCACGAAGGCGCCCATCACGACGATCCACCAGGGAATCGACGCCGGGAGGTTGAAGGCAAGCAGCACGCCCGTCACCACGGCCGACCAGTTGCCGACGGTAGTCGCACCGCGGACCATGAATTTCTGAATCAGGTACTCGATCACCACGCACGACACCACGGAAAGGGCCGTAACGCGCAGCACGTCCAGTCCGAAGACCACCGTCGACACGACCAGCGCGGGCATCAGCGCGATCACGACGTCGCGCATGATCCGGGTCGTCGACTGGGCCGTCTGCACGTGGGGTGCGGGAGCCACAATGAGTTTATTAGCCATATCTATACTGTTTTTTCATTTACTTTTTAGGTGCAGCCGCTGCTCGTGCGCGGATCAGGCCCATCACGGTCTGCTTGCCGAGGCGCACCCAGTCCAGCAGCGGCAGATAGGCCGGACACGTCGACTGGCAGCAGCCGCACTCGATGCACGAGGTGATCATCAGCGCTTCCAGTTCGTCCCAGCCCTTCTTCTGGGTCATCTTCGAGAGGTAATAGGGTTCCAGTCCCATCGGACAGGCGGAGACGCACTTGGCGCACTTGATGCACTGCGTCGCCTCGCGGCGCTGTGCGTCGCGGCCCGACATGACGGTGATGCCCGAGCAACCCTTCGTCACGGGCGAGTCGAGGTTCACCATCGCCCGGCCCATCATCGGACCGCCGTTGATCACCTTGCCCGCATCCCCGGGAAGGCCGCCCGCGGCCTCGATCAGCGCCGAGATCGGCGTACCCATGCGGGTCAGCAGGTTCTTCGGCTCCTTCACGCTCTTGCCCGTGACGGTCACCACCCGCTCGATCAGCGGTTTGTTCTTCAGCACGGCCTGATAGACGGCAACGGTCGTCGAGGCGTTGCACACCACGGCCCCCACGTCGATCGGCAGCGCGGGCGGAGGCGGAACCTGACGGCCCGTGACGGCTGCGATCAGCTGTTTCTCACCCCCCTGCGGGTACATCACCTTCAGGGGTACGACCTCGATGCCCTTGTATCCGGCGGCGATCTTCGTCAGATGCGCGATCGCGTCGGGTTTGTTGTTCTCGATGCCGATATAGGCTTTCCCGACGCCCACGGCCTTCATCAGAATCGTGACGCCGACGACCAGTTCCTCGCCGTGCTCCAGCATCGTGCGGTGGTCCGACGTAAGATAGGGTTCGCACTCCACGCCGTTAATGATGACGCACTCGGCCTTCTTTCCGGGAGGAACCGAGAGTTTCACGTGCGTGGGGAACGTCGCTCCGCCCATGCCGACGATGCCGGCGTCCTTGATCTTGGCGATGATCTCCTGCGCCGAGAAGGAGCAGACCTTCACCAGCGCCTCCGAACGGTCGATGCCCTCGGCCCAGTCGTCGCCCTCGCGCTTGATGGTGATCATCATCTGGCGCAGGCCCTGGCCGTTGACGACCATATCGACAGCCGTCACCGTACCCGAAATCGGGGAGTGGATGTTCGCCGACATGAAACTGCCGGCTTCGGCGATGAGCTGGCCCGTGAGCACCCGATCGCCTTTGGCGACCTTGGCCACCGCCGGGGCGCCGATGTGCTGTGCGAGGGGAATCGTCACCACATCGGGCAGCGGCAGCACCTCGATCGGTTTGGCGCAGCTCAACTTATTTTCCGACGGATGGACTCCGCCCATTGGAAATGTTCTCATAGATATAGTAAGGTTCTATTTTTATGCTTCTGCTTCGAAAAACCTGTTTCGTTTTTCCTTATCCGCAGGTCGTGATCGCGGCGCAACGCCGCGTTTATACATTTGACCCACCTCTAAATCCCCGCCTTGACGGGAACTTATCGCCCGCGACCGGATTGTCAACCGGAATGCGGATGGAAAAGTCTCAACTCGTCTCTTTCAGTTTTCAACTTTCGGCGCAGCCCCGGCCTTCGGAGCGGCGGGTGTTGCCGGTGTTGCCGGAGCCTTCGGGGCTTTGGGCAGCGGGTCCATGCCGACGAGCCGGATGGCTCCCGTAGGACATTCGTTCACACACTTGCGGCACAGCTTGCACTTCTGCGGGTCGATGTAGGCGAGGTTGTTCTCCACGGTGATGGCATCGAAGGCGCATACTTTCACACACTTGCCGCAGCCGATACATCCGGCCTTGCAGGCCTTCATCACCACGGCGCCCTTGTCCTTCGACACGCACGACACGTACACCGCACGGTTCTTGGGCCATTTCTTCCGCAGTTCGATGATCATTTTCGGACATGCCTTCACGCAGGCGCCGCAGGCCGTGCACTTGTCGGCGTCGACCTCCGGAAGTCCCGTTTCCGGGTTGATGTGAATGGCGTCGAAGGCGCAGACCGCGACGCAGTCGCCGAAGCCCAGACAGCCGAACGCGCAGCCCGTCTCGCCCACATAGAGCGACGAAGCCACGGCACACGACTTGGCCCCGTTGTACTCGTTGGTGCGGGGACGCTTCTCGCACGTGCCGCCGCAGCGGACGGTCGCCACCTCGGGCTGCTTTTCGGCAGCGGCCTTTCCGAGGTATGCAGCCACGGCTTTCATACAGTCGCCGCCGCCCACGGGGCAGAAGAGCGCCGAGATGTCGTCGCGCTTCACGAGCGCGTCGGCCATGCCCCGGCATCCTGCGAATCCGCAGCCGCCGCAGTTGGCCCCGGGGAGCATCTTCTCCACCTCGTCGATCCGCGGGTCCTCCTCGACCCGGAATTTCCGGGCCACGAAATAGAGGATTACCGCCGAGAACACTCCCAGCGCACACAGCGTCAGGATCGTGTAAAGTAATACTTCCATCAGATTTTTGTTATTGTAAATTGAATTGTGTGTTCGATTTTCCGCCGGAAGAGCCACAGCGCAAAATAATAAACGCCCACGCCCGCAATAGCGGCGAGGGCGCCCGCACCTTCGCTCCATCCGGCAACGGCGATCGTCCCGACCAGAACGGCCAGCAGGACGGCCAGCGCACCGACATAGGCCAGCACGACGGCGCGTACGCCGGCACTCCGCCGCACGCCGACCATCACCTCCCTGCCGGCGGCATACTGCCCGGCCTCGGGGGTCGCCACGGCGACGATCTTGTCCTGCGCCTCGGCCAGGCCGCACGCCTGGCGGGCCTTGCAGGTTCCGCAGGCGCTCCGGGAGGTGATCCTCACATAGACCGTGTCGCGCTCCGTACGTTCCACCACGCCGCAGTGTTCGATCAAATCCGCCACGCCCTAATCTCCGTATTTGTTGGTGAGGGGCATCAGCCGCTCATGTCCGAACGTGCACGACGAGAGCCGCAGCACGGGCGGAAACTGGTAGCGTTTCTTCTCGTTGCGCATGATCATGCCGTGGATTTTCTCCACCACCTCCGAGTCGAAACCCGCGTTGACGATCTCCTCGCGGTGCTGCCCCTCCTCGATCATGCGGAACAGGATGGCGTCCACCACCTCGTAGGGCGGCAGAATGTCGCTGTCCTTCTGCCCGGGATGCAGTTCCGACGAAGGTTCCTTGGTCAGGATGCTTTCGGGAATCGGGTTGCCCTGCGTCCGGTTGATATAGCGTGCCACGTCGTACATTTCGCTCTTGTAAAGGTCGCCCGTGGGGCTGAAAGCGCCTGCCGTGTCGCCGTACAGGGTGCAGAGCCCCAGTGCGTTCTCGCTCTTGTTCGAGGAGTTCAGCAGGATGTAGTCCGTCTTGTTCTGGAGGGCCATCAGCAGCACCGTGCGGATACGCGTCTGGATATTCTCCTCCGTGGCGTCGAACTCCGTGCCGCCGATGACCGGCTTGAGGGTGTTCACCACGCTGGTATAGATTTCCGAGATCGGAATGACGTTGTATTCGATGCCGAGGTTGCGCGCCAGCTCCTTGGCGTCCTCCACCGACTCGAGGGACGAGAAGGGCGAGGGCATCAGCAGCGCGCGGACATTCTCCGCCCCCAGCGCATCGGCGGCGATCGAGGCCACCACGGCCGAGTCGATGCCGCCCGAAAGGCCGATCGAAGCCTTCCGGTAGCCGTTCTTGCGGAAGAAGTCCCGCAGTCCGCAGCGTGCCGCCTCGTAGACCAGACGCGTGCGGTCGTTGTAGGTCGAGGGGATCGAGATCGGCCGGGCGGACGCCTTCGTATCGAAAATCTGGAAATCCTCCTCGAAATTCTTCATCATCAGCACCAGTTCGCCGCGGCTGTTCAGCGCGCCCGACGTGCCGTCGTAGACGATGTCGGTCGAACCGCCCACCTGATTGACCAGCACGAGGTTCTTGCTCTCGACGAAAGCCAGGTTGCGCATCATCTCGTAACGGTAGGTCATGGTTCCCTTGCCGTATTTGCGGGCGTTGATCGAGATGACCGTTTCGACCGACTGGTCGAAGTCGCGCTCGCGGCTCAAATCGTCGCCCACGATGATCGCGCACTTATGCCCCTTGATCGTGGCGTATTCATAGCCTTTCGAAGGGACCAGGAAACCCATTTCACGGCGCGCCGTGATGTATTTCTTGCCGATGTAGCGCAGCACCTTGCGATCCTGGATCAGCGCCGCGGCGCTGATCGTGCCGTCCGCCGTGAGGATCGGAAGACCGACGATGGCGGCGATGCCGTCGCAGCACGAGGCTATTTCGACCAGAGCGTCCTCGCAGAGTTCGAGGAAGGTCGTCTTGCGCAGCAGGTCGAAGGCGGGGGTTCCGCTCACGGCCTGTTCGGCGAAAATCACCAGGTCGGCATGCTGCGCTTTCGCCTTGTGAATGGAGTCGATGATCTTCGAGGCATTGCCGTCCACGTCTCCGATCGTGTAATTCAGCTGAGCTATGGCTATTTTCATGCGAATAATTTAAGTCCGGAAATTACAACTTTGCAAAGTTAAGGATTATTTGCAAAAGTCGGAAAGATTTTCGATGTTAATAAATTAACATTCCAGCATTTACAAAAATATTTAAAAACAAAAAAGGCTCCCGGTTTTCCGGAAGCCTTTTCGCTGTTCGTATCGTCTCTATTCCTGCGTTTCGTCGGGATCGGCGACGAGGATGCGGCCGCAGTATTCGCAGATAATGATCTTCTTGCCCTGGCGGATGTCCACCTGACGCTGGGGCGGGATGCGGTTGAAGCAGCCTCCGCAGGCGTCGCGCTTGACGGTCACCACCGCCAGTCCGTTGCGGACGTTGCGGCGGATACGGGCGTAAGCCGCCCGCAGACGCTCGTCGATCTTCTCCTTGACACGCTCGCCCTGTGCGGCGTATTCCGCCACCAGCGGAGCCGTCTCGGCCTCGATGCCCTCCAGTTCGGCCTTCTTGGCCGCGAGGTCGGCAGCGCGCTCTACGGAGAGGTTCTCGGCCTCCTCCAGCTGGAGTTTCTTGGCCTTCACGCCGGCGGAATACTCCTTCAGGCGCTTCTCGGCCAGCTCGATTTCAAGCTCCTGATACTCGATCTCCTTGGTGATGGCGTCGAACTCGCGATTGTTGCGCACGTTGTTCTGCTGCTCCTTGTAGTTGCCGATCATGATTTTAGCCTGGTCCACCTCGCGCTTGCGCTGCTTGGTCAGCGTGTTCAGCTCCTCGATCTCGGCGTTGATGTGTTCGATGCGGGTCTTCATCCCGGCCATCTCATCCTCGAGGTCCTGAACCTCGAGAGGCAGTTCGCCTTTCACCTTGTTGATTTCGTCGATCTTGCTGTCGATCTTCTGCAGCTCATAGAGCGCCATGATCTTCTCCTGCATCGAATAATCGACGTCGGCCGTCTTCTTTTGCGTTGCCATATGTTGTCTTTATAGTTTAGACTTAAACCAGATAGTTTACCGGATTGCGCGAGCGTTCACTCTTGCGAACCGCAAAGGTACATAAATTTTTCGATAAAATATCAAATATTAATTGAATTGCGCAATATTCGCTTTCGAAATGACCTATATCCGCCACCGTGAGGGCCTTGTCGGGCGCCATGAAGTCGTTGTACTTCATGTCGGCGGTGATGTAGATGTCGGCCCCGGCACGGCGCGCTTCGCCGATCAGCGAGGCCCCGGCCCCGGTGCAGACCGCCACGCGGCGCACCCCGGATGTCGCTATGTCACTGTACCGTACGACGCTCACCTCAAGCCGCCGTTGGATAATCCGCATAAACTCCACGGTGTCAATAGCTTCCGGCAGTTCGCCCACGACGCCGAACCCCGCGCCGTCCCCGGTCTCCGAAGGCTGGAGGACCCGAAGGTTCCCCACGCCCAGCATTTCGGCCAGCCGCCAGCTCATGCCCCCGGGGGCGCTGTCGAGGTTGGTGTGGCAGGCGTAGAGCGCAATCCGGCTGCGGATGGCCCGCTCGACGCACCGCTCGACGGGATCGGCCGAGTTGAACCGCTTGAGCGCGCGGAAGACGATCGGATGATGCGTGATCACCAGATCGCACCCTTCGGCTTCGGCCTCGTCCAGCACCTCTTCGGTAACATCCACGGCCAGCAGGGCCTTGTGCACCTCGTCGTCGGGGCGGCCGACGATAAGTCCCGCATTGTCATACGATTCCTGCCACTCAAGTGGGGCAAAGCGTTCGATGACGTCGGTTATTTGTTTGATAATCATATGAGTTAATTATATTACACAGCATTCAGGAGTTCTTCGCCGCCTGCACCTGCGCTTTTAGCCGGTCTGTCGCTTCGCGGCATTACGCCCCGCCGGGGCGGGGGCTTGCGAAGACGGCGGCACGCCGTGAATACGCCCGGTAAAGCTGCGAATCCTTGAACAATACCCCGCGCGGATCGAGAGCGTCTTTACGGACAATGCTCAAAATAAGGATTGTTCGTAAAACGCGAACAGCTCTTTGGTTTCGGCCTCCTCCTTCTTGCGGCGGGGCCTGCGGACGTTGCGTTTGACGGCAGGCTGCGCCGAGGAATCCCCGGCGGCTTTCCCGGCGGCATCGTCCGACGGTTCGTCGATCTTCACCACGGCCTTGGCCCGGCGGCGGCGCACGGGCGTTTCGGCGGCGGCAGCGGTATCAGCGGCGGCAGCAGCGGAGGCATCGGCATCGGTCATGTCGGCATCCGAAGCAGTCACGATCTCACCCTCCCCGGCTTTCAGGTCCTCGCGAACCTCGACCAGCAGGGCGCGGATACGCTGCAACCGCTCCATCAGTTCGGCATCACGGTCCACGCCGCTCTCGGAGGGCGCCTTCCGGAGCGCCTTCTTGGCTCCTTCGAGCGTCATGCCGCGCTCCTTGACCAGGTGGTAGATCATCTTGAGGTTCTCGACGTCCTCCGGCGAGAAGAGGCGGGTGGCGTTCTTGTTGCGCTTGGGGCGGAGAATGCTGAACTGCGACTCCCAGTGGCGGATCAACGACGTGTTGACGTCGAACATCTCGGCCACCTCGCCCATCGAATAAAAAAGTTTATCGGCCATATCTATTGTTTTATAATTCGCAATGAGTTGGGATACAGGTTATTCACCCGTGCGCCGATCCGTTTGGCGAATCCCAGCGCACGCCCCCGCGAGCAGACGAGGTTCATCCCCTCGACCAGCCCTCCGGCGGCGATGTCCTGCCGGCGCAGGAAGCGCAGCGTCTCTTCGTCGTCCAATTCCGCCGCAGGCAGCGCCCCGCGGTTCAGCCCGTCGAAAAAAGCCAGCGCGGGATCGGGTTTCAGCACTCCCTTGAACACCTGCCCCAACGCCACGCCCGAATAGATCACGGGCAACGCCTCGGAGAGCGTCCGCACGGCGTCGGCCTGCGCGGCGTACCATGCATAGCAGGTGTCGGCCACCGCTGCGAAGTGCATACCGCCGGGATTCCGCACCCAGCGGGCCAGTTCGCCGGCGGTCTTCCGGTCCACGGCCGCAAATACCGTGCGACGCGCCTTCGGCGCACGCACGCGCCCCCCGGCGTCGAACGATTTGCGGGCCACGGCGGCGAAGAACCCTTCGCCGCAGGTCCGGTGGGGATAGAACCGGAACGTGCGGAACGCTCCGACACGCCCGCAAACGATGCCCCACGCATCTTCCACAGCCGTTTCTTCCGACTCGGCGATCTCGTCGCCGGCCCACGCCGCCATCCGCTCCAGCGCGCCTTCGTCCTCGTCGCGGTTGAACGTGCAGGTGCTGTAAACGAGCGTCCCGCCCGGTTTCAAGGCCCGCCACGCCTCGCGCAGGATTTCATCCTGCCGCGCGGCGCACTGTTTCACGTTGCCTTCGCTCCATTCGCCGCGGGCGTCGGGGTCCTTGCGGAACATCCCCTCGCCCGAGCAGGGGGCATCGACGGCCACCACGTCGAACCACGCCTCGAAATCGCCCAGCGCACGCGGCTCGCAGGTCGTGACGGCCACGTTGCCCGTACCCCACTTGCGCACGTTGTCCGCCAGCACCGAGGCGCGACGGCGGTCGATCTCGTTGGCGACGACCAGCCCGTCGGGTCCGGCCAGCGAGGCGTAGAGCGTCGTCTTGCCGCCCGGAGCCGCACACAGGTCGAGGATGCGCGCCCCTTCGGTGCGGACCGCAGCGAGCAGGTGTCCCACGAACTGCGACGAAGCCTCCTGGACATAGTAGGCCCCGGCATGGAAGTCGGGATCGAGCGTGAAGGAGGGACGCACGGCGAGGTAACGCCCGTCGCGGCTCCACGGCACGCGCCCGGCGATCGCCAGGGCGGGAAGCCCCGCAGCCTCCGGAACGGGAAGCCCGGCGTCAGGTCCGGCGGAAACCGTTTCCGCCCCGGTCTTGGCAGGGTTCAGCCGCACCGATACCGGCGGCTCCGCGTCGAGCGCCGCGCAGAGGGCCGCGCCCTCCGTCCCGCCGAGGTCGCGCAGGACCCGCTCCACGAATTTCGCAGGCAGCGTCATGCGCTATTTCTTCGCTTTGAGCGCGTCGAGGCGCGCGCATATCCGTTCCAGCACCGCAGGGTTCGAGACGAAATCCTCGTGGTCCTTGTCCACGACGAGCACCTCGCCCTCGTAAATGGTGTCGATCCAGTGGTTGTATTTGTTGTTCAGCCGCTTGAGGTACAGTTCGTCGATGTTCATCTCGTACTCGCGGCCGCGCTTGCGGATCTGCGAAATGAGCGTCGGGACGCTCGCCTTGAGGTAGATCAGCAGGTCGGGTTTGGGAATGAGCGTCGTCACCAGCCGGAAAATCTTCATGTAGGTCTCGATGTCGCGCGTGGCCATCAGCCCCATTTCATGCAGGTTGTCGGCGAAGATGTGCGCATCCTCGTAGATCGTGCGGTCCTGGAAGATCACCCCCGACTTGCAGTCGGAGATCATGCCCATCGTCTGCTGGATGCGGCTCCCGAGGAACGAAATCTGAAGATTGAACGCCCAGCGGTTCATATCCTCGTAGAAGTCGCCGATATAGGGATTGTCGCACTCCTCGAGGTAGCACTTGGCGTCGTAGCGCTTCGTAAGGATCTGGGTAAGCGTCGTCTTGCCGCTCCCGATGTTTCCGGCTATGGCTATGTACATGGCAGTATAGGTGTTATTTTACGTTTCTCATTCGTTTTCCGGTCTCCGAAGCGCATATCCCGCCGCCTTCGGCCTCGTTTTACAAGCCTGACTCCACCCGGCTAAAAGCCGGGATTCAGGGGCGATGCAAAGTCACTGCACCCGGACTCAATTCCACGCTTCCATTCCCAAAAGCCGTTTCTTAAACGGCCCTCGGGTGGGGCTTCTCGCAGCGCGGCCAAAATGCGGACAGACAGCCTCAAAGGGCCTGTTCGGTCTGAAAAGCCAGTATCTCGTCGGCCACGCGGCGGTCGTTCACCAGCCGCGGAACCTTGTTTTTACCCCGCGCGCGCATCCACGCGAGGAACCGCCCCCGCTCCACGACCGTCAGGCGCTGGCGTTCGAGCGTGGTCCGCCGCTTGGCGTCGTAGTCCGAATTGACGGCCCGCAACTCCCCGTCGAGCGCCTCGGCGAAACGTTCGAGGCTGTCCGGCTCGCGTTCGAACTCCACGATCCACTCGTGCGCGCCCCGTTCGCGGAGCGACATGTAGCACGGCGCGACGCTGTATTCGCTCACGACGGCCCCCGTCTTCCGGCAGGCGGCCAGCAGCGCATGCTCGGCGTTGTCGACGATCAGCTCCTCGCCGAAAACGTTGATATACTGCCGCGTGCGGCCCGCGAAGCGGATGCGGTAGGGATTCGTCGAGGTGAATTCCAGCGTGTCGCCGATCTCGTAACGCCACAGGCCGTTGTTCGAGGTGATCAGCACGGCGTAGACCTTGCCGCACTCCACGCCTTCGAGCGGCACGATCTGCGTCCCGCTGCGGAACTCGAAGAAAGTTCCGTAATCCAGCATCAGCAGCATGTCGCTGCGCGAGGGGTCGTCGGCCATGGCGAAGAATCCCTCCGAAGCGTTGTAGGTCTCCATGTATTTCATCTTCTCCGAAGGGATCAGCTCCTCGAACGACGTCCGGTAGGGCGCGAACTCCACGCCTCCGTGGGCGAACATCTCCAGCCCGGGCCACACCTCCAGCAGATTTTTCCGGCCCGTATACTCCAGCACGCGGCGCATCAGCGCGAGGTTCCATGACGGGACGCCCGCAAAGGCCGTGATCGGTTCGCCGACGCACAGGCGGCAGATGGCGGCGCACTTCTCGTCGAAATCGGGAATGATCGCCGTCTCGGTCCGCGGCGCCCGGAACCAGCCGCTCCAGAAGGTCGTCTCGTGGATCAGCAGCGCCGAGAGGTCGCCGACCAGGTTGCGGCCCTCGCGGCTGCACGACCCGCCGAGCGTCAGGGTCTTGCCCTCGAAAACGCGGGTCTTCGGATTGTTGGCCGAAAAGACCGTCGCCACGTCGCGCATGCCCAGCGTATGGTTCCACCACAGCGACTCCATCGTCACGGGAATGTATTTGCTCCTGTCGGAGGTCGTGCCCGACGAACGGGCGAACAGCGACACCCGACCCGGAGCCGTGACGCTCCGCACGCCCTCCATCATCCGTTCGATATAGGGCTTGAAGGTCTCGTAGTCGAAAGTCTCCACCTGCGACTGGAACCGCTCCACCGAACGGATATGCCGCAGGTCGTAGCGGTCGCCGAACTCCGTGAAGCGTCCCCGGCGCAGCAGCTGCCGGAACATCCGCGCCTGCGTCTCGACAGGACGGCGGCGAAAACGGTCGATGGCCCGCTCGCGCTGCGAGAACCAGGCTTTGAGAATTATGTTTCGAAAAGACATGATGCGCTGCAATTCAGAATTGTGAATTCTGAATTGTGAATTCTTAATTAAAATAATACCCTACCTTCCCCACCGAACCGGGCATGGCGAAGACCACCACGCGGTCGTAGGGGATTATTTCCATGTTGTCGACGGCGATGAAAACCTTGTCGCCGCGGACGATGCCGCCGATGATCGTATCCTCCGGCAGCCCGAGGTCCTTGATCCGCACCTTCGTGGCCGGGGAGTTGGGTTTCACGATGAACTCCAGCACCTCGGCGTCGCTCCCCGTCAGGCATTTGATGGCCTGCACGTCGGTCGACATCGTGAAGCGGAAAATGTTCGACGCGGTAACCAGCTTCTTGTTGATGATCGTGTCGATGCCGATCGACTCGGCGAGGTTTATGTAATTGAGATTCTCGACCTCGGCGATCACCTTCTTGACCCCCATGCGCTTGGCGAGCATCGCCGCCAGGATGTTGGTCTCGCTGCGCCCCGTCACGGCAACGAAGGCATCCATGTTCGAAAGCCCCTCCTCCATCATCGCCTCGGTGTTGCGGCCGTCCTCGTTGATGATCAGCGTCTTGTCGAGCGTCTCGGCCAGCCGGTAGGCCTTCTCGGCGTTGTAGTCGATCAGTTTGATGTTCACCTCGTCCTGCAACTCGGTGGCGATGCGGATGCCGATGCGCGAACCGCCGAGGATCATCATGTTCTTGATCTCGATGTTCGACTGGCCCGAAAACTCCATCACCTCCCGCACGGCGTCCTGACGCGCGATGACATAGATCACGTCGCCCTCCATGAACTGTTCGCCCTCGCGCGGAATGATCGTCTGCCCGCCGCGCGTGATGGCCACCGTGCGGTAGCTCAACGGGGCCTGGTCGTCGTCGAAGCCCGTGAGCACCTCCCCCACCAGCGGCGAGGCCGGTTCGAGGCGGAAAACCACGAGCGAGAGTTTGCCGCTCGAAAAATCGACGTACTCCGTGGTCGAAGTGTGTCCCAGCAGGTTGATCACCTCGCGGGCCGCGACCTTCTCGGGGTAGAACAGGTAGTCGATGCCCATGTCGATGAACATCTCCTTGTTGTTGGGTTCGAGGTATTCGTTGTTGTCGATGCGGGCGATGGATTTCCGCGCACCGAGCTTCTTGGCCAAAAAAAACCCCCCCCCCCGGTCGCTCTCCTCCCTTCCGGGC
>OGOQ01001253.1_pt1 | contig 20277 bp, 14 predicted proteins | sample 1552691 | NCBI WGS metagenome assembly OGOQ01 (sample SAMEA2580209, study PRJEB22360) | human gut metagenome | biome: human gut; feature: human-associated habitat; material: faeces | place: Denmark | collected 2008/2010
GCCCTCCGGTGCTCAGAACCGCTTCGCTCTAAGGTTGGCGGGGCATCAAAGCCCTCGCCATGTTGTGCGGGATGGGACCGCCGGGAGAGGGAAGTTTACAATTAATAGTTTACAGTTTATAAGTTGCTGTTTGTAGTTGATTTGAGGGAATTTGCTGATGAGTTGCAGATTTCTTTTGATTTTCTTGGTGGTTTCGTAGAAAAAGCGTAACTTTGGCGGCAAGTTATATAAACTAAATAATAGGAGATAAGATTATGGCATTAGCAATTAGTGGTATCCCAATGCTGACAGGTGATGAGGCTTTAGCTTTCAGAGAAAAAGCTGAAGAAACCTTGAAGAGGTGTGGTAGCATAGATTTCTCAAAGCAGCGTGCTGAGATGAAGGCTATTTTGGCAAAGGCAAAATTTTAAAGTTAGTATTATGGGATTTCTTGCAGACAAAACGGTGTCTTCACCATTGACAAAAGAAATTTTGGAAGAATCTATTTCATTTTCATGTGGCAATGAAGACTTGGATGGATTCTTCCATAATGATGCAGTGTCTTATGCCGAAAACTTGTTTGGTAAATCTTACTGCTATTATCTTGAGGAATCTAAGGCTGATATTGTATGTGCTTTTACGGTCTCAAATGCCAGTATTTTCACGAAGTACTTGCCTAATGCAAGAAAGAAAAAGGTTGGAAAGCATGTTCCTCATATAAAACAGGATTTGATATATCCTGCTGTACTTATAGGAAGATTGGGAATTTCAACAAAATTTCAGCATCTTCATATAGGAACAGAAGTAATGGACTTGAATTGTAACCGTAAACGGGATACGGTGATGGAGCAGCAGAATAAAAGAAAAAGCCCCTGATGCGTGATGCATCAGGGGCTTTTTCTTTTATTCTGCTGCCAGTTCTTTCATCGCATCGTTTAATGTGTTGAAAAGAACGTTGATATTTTCTTCTTCATTCTTGCATGCCTCCTTGAAGAGGGCTACAGGATCTTCGGTGCTGCTCTTGAGAGGGGTTTCGTTGAGCAGGATGTTGACATTGTTCAGCAACATGCCGTGAAGGGTAGGCATGTGGAGCTGGTGCTGTTCGCCCTCCTTGCTGCCACACTTCAAGCCTGCGGCGTATGCCTTCACGATGATGCGCACCAGAAGATGGATGGCCATCGGCTCATCAGCAAGACTGATGAGAATGCCGTGGGTATAATCGCGTACATGCTCTTCAAGAGTGGTAAACTTGCCTTGAAGTAGCCAGGTGAAGTTACGCTTGTATTCTGATTCCATCGCCTTGTACAACTGGTTCGATTTGCAGGCTATGCGCAAGTAGTCGAGCATGGTTGGCTCAAAGGTCGGGTCAGCCTGTTTCATGCTGTCGAAATTCTTCTTTATGCGTTCGTTGGCTTCCTCGGCAGTCTTGTAGTTGAGGCGTACGAGGGTGGAGAACATGATGTCGAAGAAGTATTGGTTTACCTCGCCGTAGTGCTCCAGCATCATCTGCTTGATCTGTTTCGGGTCGTTCTTCTTGCTGAAGTCATTGCCTTCGATGGTAGCATCGATGATGCCACGTGCGTAAGCTTCGAAGAAACCTCTAACAAATGCAGCTACCGCCTGATAACTGTTGATTCTTTTGCTCATTGTATTAATTATTCAAGTTTTGCAAGTGAGGGAATTAATTGAAGTTAAAGAAGTTATCACTCCCTACGGTCGTTCGGGAAGTTAAGAGACAATAGCCTTTTTATGTAAAATGTAGGACATTTGTCCCTTAACTTCCCTCTAACTTCCATAACTCCCCTTAACTTCCCCATATGCTATTCAAAAGTCTTAAATTCATAACCCTGTTCCATGAGCCATTCTATGGCCTGAGGGAGCGCCGTCTTCAGCTTTTCAATGCTTTTCAGCGAGTCGTGGAAGGTGATGATGCTGCCATTGCGGGCATACCGTTTCACATTGTTCACCACATCTTCTGCCGTCATCCATTTGGAATAGTCGCGCGTCACCACATCCCACATGATGACCTTGTAAGTGCGGTGCAGCCACCAATATTCACTTGGTCGCATCCAGCCGTGAGGTGGACGGAAGAGATGGGCATGGATGATGTCGTTCGCCTTATTGGTGTTGAGCACGTAGGAGATGACACGGTGCTTGAAGGCACCGATATGGTTGAATGTATGGTTGCCTATCTGATGACCCTCTGCCACAATCTGGTTGTAGAGGTCATGATGGCGCAATACATTCTCGCCTACCATAAAGAAAGTTGCCTTGATATTGTACTTTCTCAGGGTCTCTAAGATGAATGGAGTTGACTCAGGAATCGGACCGTCATCAAAGGTAAGATAGACTGAATGGTCTTTCTTGTCCATTCTCCAGATGGCTTTTGGGTATAACCATCTGAGCCATTTGGCTGGTTGCTCTATGAACATGGATAAAACAGGTTTATATGAATAATGAAAAGTTTGGTGTCGTGTTTCGCGACACCAAACTTTTTTCTATTTTTTACTGATTGCCTTCCGGCATTCTGCCACCTCTGCCATGATAGAGACGGTAGAGGTTGTTGAGCTGCTTCTCATACTTCTGCTCCAGCTGTGGACTCACCATTCCGGCAGCTTCGCAGATGCTCTGCATAATCATAATCTGACGGATGCAGTCGTGCTCTGCCTGGAGGAAACGGTCGTTAGGCAGCGAGAGATAGTAGTTGAGGTATTGTGAAGCATTCTTCCATACCGCTTCAATATATTCCTTACCCTTGGCTTTCTGACCGGTCATCAGCCAGCCGCGAGCCATATCCAAGCCACCGCTCATATAGTCGAGCGTAACATTATAGGCAGGAATCTCGGTATCAGCCTTCTTCAGGATGTTGATAGCCTTCTGCTTCTTGCCTTCGGCGATGAGCTGGAGGGCTGTCTGGGCGAGCAGGCGACGGTGTGTATAACACATGCGCATGGTTGTCTCGTCGATGTAGAGTCCCTTCTGCTTCAGGTTGCCGAACTTGAATCGGGTCATGATGTTGTGATAAGCCTTCTCGGTATCGAAGTTCTTGGCACCTGGCTTGTTGGTGGTGAACGGAGTGATACGGTTCACAAGTCCCTCCTGTACGAAGTTGTCACCGAGGTTCATATAGTTCTCTTCGCCTACGGTGAGTGCTACGTAGAGCGGACGGGTCCAGTTACACTGTGCCAACATTTCGAGCATCATGAGGTCGCCCTTGTAGAGTGCGCTCTTGCCGGCAAGCGAGATGACCATCTTGTCTGGAATAGAATCTGATGCCATCATCATGCCGCTCTTCTTTACAGCTTCCTTGTCGATGGTGACATAGAGGGTATCTGTAGGGATGAAGTGCATGTCAGGGTTCTTGCTGCGTACCCAATTCTTCAGGATGTTCTTGAGTTCGAACGGTTCGTCACCAAACTGCTTCTTGGCGTTCTCTGGATCCTGCTTGTAGAAGTCGAGAATCTGCTTCTTTGCCTCAGGCTCAACAGATACATATTCGTTGGTACCTGAACAGAAGTCGAGACGTGGCCAGGTGATTGGCACAGATGGTGAGTTGTATGCAGGACGCATCATCTGGTCGATATACCAGTCGGTCTGCAGGTAGCTCAGGTTACATACGCGGGCATCTGTTCCTACGCCTTCTACCTCCTGGTTGTACCAGAGTGGGAAGGTATCATTATCACCATTGGTAAAGATGATAGGGTTGCCCTTCTCCTGGAGTGACATCAGGTAGTTCTGACCGAAGTCACGGCAGGTGTAACGGTTTGAGCGGTCGTGATCATCCCAAGTCTGTGAAGCCATCTGGATTGGTACGAGCAGTGTTACTACAGCTACGATGGCTGTTACGGCAGTACCGCTGAGCTTCATCTTGCGCTTCAGGATGTCGATGATGGCGAGTACGCCGAGACCGCACCAGATAGCGTATGCATAGAATGAGCCGGCATAAGCATAGTCACGCTCACGTGGCTGCATAGGTGTCTGATTCAGGTAGATGACGATGGCAAGACCTGTCATGAAGAACAGGAAGAATACAATCCAGAACTGCTGGATTCCGATAGGGAGGAGTACTTCCTCTTCCTTGCCGTTCTTCATTATCTTCTTCTTGCGGGTATACCATGCCTGCCAGAAAAGTCCGATGAGACCGAGAATCAGCGGCATGCAGTAGAATACATTGTGACCCTTGTTCTCCTTCAGGTCGTCTGGCAATTTGCTCTGGTCGCCATAGAGTGAATCATCAATGAATGAGAAACCGGTAATCCAGTTTCCGTGCTCTGGCTCACCATTGCCCTGGATGTCGTTCTGACGGCCGGCAAAGTTCCACATGAAGTAGCGCCAGTACATGAAGTTGCACTGGTAAGAGAGGAAGAAGCGGATGTTGTCAAACTGTGACGGCATCTTCACCATGATACTCTCTCCGCAGCGGTCGTAAGGAATCTCTGTGCCTTCTACACCGCCCATCCAGTCTTCGTATGCCTGGGCATGAGCCGAACTGTACATACGAGGGAAGAGCATGTTCTGGGCATAGATATACTTATTCTTGTGACTTACTACGAAGTAAGAGTCCTTCTCATCAGCCGAAGCTTTCTCCTTGCGCTGGTAAACCGGTGCACCTTCCTTCATGACAGGCTTGCACATGTTGCCGTCTACTTCGAGGGCTACCTGTGATGTATAAGCCTGGCCATAGAACAGAGGACGATCACCATACTGGTCGCGGCTCAGATAACTTCCCAGGGTAAAGATGTCCTCAGGAGAGTTCTGGTCCATAGGAGGGTTGGCAGAAGAACGGATCACGATGAGTGCGTAGCTGGAATAACCAATCATCAGCATCAGCATGCAGAGCAAGGCTGTGTTCTTGACGCGTGCTGAGATGAGCGGCAGGAGCTGCATCTTCTTTTTGGCGATGCCAGTAGATTCGTCAACGCCTGTTACTACTTCCTGCTTGCGCTTGTAGCCGAGTACGAACCAGAGGATAACCAGCACGATGATACCGGTGATGGCAGCTGTCCAGCCATATCCGTAGAATGGGATGCCGAGCATGCCGAAACCGAGAACGAAGGCGATATTCTGCTTCTTCTCGTTCTTCTCTGATGCATTACAGGTCTCGTAGATGCCCCAGATGACAGAGGCTACAAGACAGATGATGTATACGATTTCACCGGTATTGAACGGACAGCCGAGGGTGTTGACAAAGAACAGCTCGAACCAGCCGCCTACGGTGATGATACCTGGAACCACACCATACAGTACGGCTACTACTACGAGGAATGAAAGGAACAGTGCCAGGAGTGAACCCTTGAGGTTGGCATGTGGCACCTTCTTGTAGTAATAAACCAATACGATGGCTGGAATACAGAGCAGGTTGAGCAGGTGGACACCGATACTCAAACCGGTCATATAGGCGATGAGTACAAGCCAACGGTCGCTATGAGGCTCGTCAGCATGGTCTTCCCACTTCAATATCAGCCAGAAAACCACAGCGGTAAAGGCTGAAGAGAACGCATAAACCTCACCCTCGACAGCAGAGAACCAGAAGGTATCGCTGAAGGTGTAGATGAGTGCGCCTACCATACCGGATGCCTCGATGGCAATCAGCTTACTGGTAGTCAGTTCTTTCCAGTCGCTGATAACGAGTCGGCGAGCCAGGTGGGTGATGGTCCAGAAGAGGAACATGATACAGACGGCGCTCAGCAGGGCGCTCATCGTATTCACCATCTTGGCTACCTGGGTGGTGTCGCTGGCGAAATGTGTGAAGAAATTGCCTAAAAGCATGAAGAATGGTGCCCCAGGAGGGTGACCGATCTCCTGCTTGTAAGCAGTCGTAATAAACTCAGGACAGTCCCAGAAACTGGCTGTCGGTTCAATTGTGGAACAATAAGTGAACGCCGCAATGATGAATGCGACCCATCCGAAGATATTGTCCACTAATCTGTACTGTTTCATTATTGTTTAAACTTTAATGTATTATATTTCTTTCTGAATGCTTTCTCTGTGCCTTTCCAGGAAGGCACATTCCAGTTGCAAAGATAATAAAAAGATGAGATAATATGGATTTTTGCACCTGTTTTTTAGGCATTATTATATAATAAGCCTATACATTTAAGAAATGCTCTTCCAGTTTCTCTCTCGGCATATCTGCCGTATCGTGGTAGTGGAGATGATGATTTACGCAGGCGATGTGCTTTACGTTATTGAGCACTTCGGCTACATCATGGCTTACTATGATGATGGCGCACTCCCGATTGATCTGTTCAAGCATCTCGTACATCTGCTTCTGGAAACGGCGGTCGATGTAGGTGTTAGGCTCATCCAGTATCACTACATCGGGTTTGGAAACAATGGCGCGGGCGAGGAGTACTCGCTGCAGTTGTCCGCCGCTCAAGGCTGCGATATGGCGGTCTTTCAACTCCGTGAGCTGCATCTGTTCCAGACAGTCGAGTACCTTCTGGTGCTGTGCCTGGGTGTATCTCGAAAAGAGACTTTTGGTCTTGCTGAGTCCTGAGAGTACCACTTCATAGACGGAGATCGGAAACTGTTTGTCGAGATGATTGTATTGGGGCAGATATCCCATGCTGATTTCCCTTACTTCCTCCCCGTCTTTATAAAAGCGGATGCTGCCGTCTGTGGGTTTCATCAGTCCCAGGATGAGGCGCATGAGGGTTGTCTTGCCACCACCGTTGGGACCGATAATGCCAAGATAATCGTCTTTACAGACGGTGAGGTTGATGTCGTGGAGCACCTCCTTGCCTTCATAGCCTGCAGAAAGATGCTCGATTTTTATGATTGGAGTCATATTATTGTAGTTTTTACTTCCCAACAACGATTTTCTTGCCCTGTACCGCTGCAGCCGCTTCCTGCATCGCCCAGTTCCAGTCGCCCTGCAATGGATTGATATCCATTGGCTTGGTGTGGTTCTCCTTGATGAAGGTTGTGGTGTTGCGGTTGGCAAATTCTGCCTGTATCAGGCAGAACTTGATCTTTTCTTTTCTGGCTCTCTCTATGAGGCTCTTCAGCTGGGAGGCACTAGGCTCCCTGCCTTCTTCCTCTATGGCAAGCTGCTCCAGCTGGTAATCACGGGCAAAGTAGGTGAGGATAGGGTGATAGATCACAAACTTGCGTACCATCTCGGGATGATTCTTGAAACCCTCTCTGATGGTGCTGTCTCGCTTGTCGATGATCTTCAGCAGCGACAGATAGTTCTTCTCAAAGAATGCCTTGTTCTTCGGCTCCAGATTGCAGAGTGCCTTGAAGATGTTGCTGGAGATGATGCGGGCGTTGCTGCAACTCATCCATACGTGTGGGTCGATGTTGCCACCCGGAGTCTTGGCAGGCGTGATGCCTGTGGAGGTATCTATCACCTTCATGTCAGGAGCGTTGTCCTGCAGCTTCTTCATCCAGGTCTGTTCGAAACCGATGCATCCCACTTTCAGATAGAGGGCACTCCTGGAGAGTTCCATCATCTGCTGGGCATAAGGCTCGTAAGTTTCAGGATTGTTGCCGTTGGATACCATCACGTTGACATCCACCTTATCTCCGGCAATCTTATCAACGAAAAACTTGTAGGGAGGGATGGTTACGGTAACAGCAGGTTTGCCATCGCTGTTGGTGACAGATTCCTTTCCGTTACTTTCTGCGGTGTTGCCTTTCTGCTGGCTGCCTTTACAGCCCGCGAAAACCACACATAATATAATAAGGTATAAATACTTTCTCATAAGCAGTCAATCTATATGAATCAATTCTTTGTTTTCTTTGCAGCTTGTTTAAAAGATGAAACTGAGTCCGTAAACCAGCAGTACATATCTCAACACCTTTCCGATGGTGATGCTGATGACAGAAATCACGATGTTGGCTCTCGTCAGTCCCAAAACGATGGTGATGGCACTTCCCAACAGGGGCAGGAAGGCGAAGAACCCCATCCAGGCACCTCTGTCGGCCATGAAGTTCTGAGCCTTGTCGAGACTCTCTTTCTTTACATGCAGATATTTTTCTATCCATTCCAGTTTGCCCATCCGTCCTACGCCATAATTGAACATAGAACCGAGCACATTGCCGATGCTTCCATACAGTACGAGCTGGATAGGTTCCAGTCCGGCAGCCTGTAAGCCCGACATGACCACCTCGCTGCTGAAGGGAAAGAAACTGCCGGCAAGGAAGGCTGCTACCAGCATGCCCCAGTAGCCCCAGCTCATTAAGAAATCTATTATCCAACTCATAGTAATACGGTTTCTGGTACGAGTATGTTATATGCCATGATAAGTATCAGCATGATGAGCAGCAGGATGAAGGTGATGTTGGTAAACTTACCTCTGGTGAATGTGATGAAATGGGCGATAAGCGGTGCTGTATTCACAATCAGAATGCCGCCCAGTTCCTGTATATGTTGAGGCTGCAGGATGATGAAGATGATGCTGGCAGCCGATAACATGATAAACGTTTCGTAGATCATGCGGGTGCGTATCTTATCGCCGTAGCTGGTGCGTATGAAGTGGATGGAACCGATGATGGTGAGCAGGGTAACGAAACTCAGGTTCAGAATCTGATGATCTGTAACCTGAGAATAATCAAAGAGTTCGCTGTAGTTGATGAATCCACAGAAGTGATCTGCCAACCCCTGTATATTGTCGGTATAGAAGAAATAGCCGGCTGCAAACCAGTAGGGCACGATGAGACCTACCAGGGATGCAAAGAATGTCTTTACGCTAAACGAGAGGGTAAACACCATCATCATAATCCACAGTATAGGCATGAAATAGCCTATCTGCACGAAAATCATCGATGCCAGACCGATGCAGGCAAAGGCGTAGAAAGTCCAGCCTGTTGAGCGTTTATCCTGATAGCAATTCCAGATAATGAGATAAAAGGCGATGAAACACATCGTCACAATACTGCTTTTTAAAGAGAGGTGGGGGAGTCCTGCCATCGTCATTAATGCCAGAAAACTGCAGGATACCATTCGGCTGTAGGTACGCATCAGGGCATTACGGTTGTTCAGTTCCACCATCAGCAGGGTAGACATGGCAGTGAAAGCAAATTCTACCCAGATATTGGATACCAATAAACCTACTGCAACCCAAACCAGTGTGGCAAGGGTTGCAGTAATAGGTAAAGAGTAGCGGTTAGCCGCTACTTTATTTTGAAAAGTTTTCTTTCTTAACATCTAAATCAATGTTAAATGTTAAATGTTAAGTGTTAACTTGGCAGGAATAATCTGCGGTTAACGTTTGGGCGTTTGCCCAATTTAACATTTAACATTTCTAATTTAACATTAAAAATTTAAAGGTCCTGTCCGATATCAGAACGGAAGTACTTGTCGGTGAACTGGATCTTCTGTGCCTCGGCAAAGCTCTTCTTCAGGGCTTCTTCCTTGTTCTTGCCGTAGCTGCTTACGCAGATGACACGACCACCATTGGTAACTACCTGACCATCCTTCATGGCTGTACCGGAGTGGAATACTACAGAGCCTTCCACGTCATCGATGCCATGGATAGGATAACCCTTCTTGTAAGCCTCAGGATAACCGCCGCTTACGAGCATCACGCAGACTGCTGCACGCTCATCAAACTCGATGCTGCGCTTGTCCAAATCGCCTGCTGCTACACCTTCGAAGAGATCCACGATGTCGCTCTTCAGACGGAGCATCACGCTCTCAGTCTCTGGATCACCCATACGGCAGTTGTACTCGATGACCATAGGCTCGCCTTCTACATTAATCAATCCGAAGAAGATGAATCCCTTATAGTCGATGTTCTCCTCAGCAAGTCCTTCTACTGTAGGACGGATGATGCGTTCGTCAACCTTCTGCATCCACTCCTTGGTAGCGAATGGTACAGGGGTAACGCTACCCATACCGCCGGTGTTCAGACCGGTATCGTGCTCGCCGATGCGCTTGTAATCCTTAGCCTCAGGCAGAATCTTGTAGTTCTTGCCGTCGGTCAATACGAATACAGAGCACTCAATGCCGCTGAGGAATTCCTCGATGACTACGCGTGCAGAAGCGTTGCCGAACATACCGCCGAGCATCTCCTTGAACTCTTTCTTAGCCTCTTCCAGGGTAGGGAGGATGAGAACGCCCTTACCGGCGCACAAACCGTCAGCCTTCAATACATAAGGAGCCTTCAGTGTCTCCAGGAATTTCAAGCCTTCCTCTACGTGCTCGCCGTCGAAAGTCTCATACTGGGCAGTAGGGATGTTGTGGCGCTTCATGAACTTCTTGGCGAAGTCCTTGCTGCCTTCCAATACGGCGCCAGCCTTTGATGGACCGATGACTGGGATGTTCTGGGTGCGAGGATCGTTCTTGAAGTCATCGTAAACACCCTTTACCAATGGGTCTTCCGGACCAACTACTACCATATCAACGCCATTTTCAACTGAGAAGTTCTTGAGCGCCTCAAAGTCGTCTGCCTTGATATCTACGTTCTCGCCGACATTCTGTGTACCGGCATTACCAGGAGCGATGAAGAGTTTCTCACACTTTTCGCTCTGAGCGATTTTCCATGCTAAGGCGTGCTCGCGGCCACCGCCTCCTAACAATAAAATTTTCATTTGCTGTAAGTTATTGTTTGTTATTTGATGTAGAAGTAAACTCCCCTTTTCGGGGGATGTTTACTCCTAGATATTTACTTGAGATAATCGAAGAAATAATTGCTGATGCGCTCATGCAGATGAGTGCTCTGATGACCTCTCATGTTGTGAGGCTCGCCAGGATAGACGAAGAAGTCTGGCTGGGTGCCTGCAGCGATGCAAGCCTTGAGGAAGGTGAGGCAGTGCTGTGGCACTACAGTCACATCGTTCAAGCCCTGGATAATCTGCAGCTTGCCCTTCAGGTTCTTTGCCTGATAGAGCAGAGAGGTCTTCCTGTAACCCTCTGGGTTGGTCTGTGGGGTGTCCATATAGCGCTCGCCATACATCACCTCGTACCAGTGCCAGTCGATTACCGGACCGCCTGCTACGCCTACCTTGAACACATCAGGGTGGTTGGTCATCAGTGAGATGGTCATAAATCCGCCGAAGCTCCAGCCGTGAACGCCAATCTTGTCAGCATCTACGTAAGGAAGCGTCTTCAGATATTCCACGCCCTTCATCTGGTCTTGCATCTCAATCTGTCCGAGCTGGCGGAAGGTAGCCTGCTCGAAAGCCTTGCCACGGTTCTCGCTTCCACGGTTGTCGAGGATGAAGAGCAGATAGCCCTTTTCTGCCATGTAGGTTTCCCAACCACGGCTAGAGTAGTTCCAGCGGGCATCTACGTTGTGGGCATGAGGTCCACCATATACATATATAATGGTAGGATACTTCTTGTTTGGATCGAAGTTTACCGGTTTCACCATTCTCCAGTAGAGGTCTGTTTCGCCATCGGCAGCCTTGATGGTACCGCAGCTGTACTCAGGTACATTGTAGCCCTTCCAAGGGTTCTTGGCAGTGAAGTAAGCGGTGCGCTTGCCGTTCTCGGTATTCACGAGGGCAATCTTGCGAGGCACGGTAGGAGTAGAGTAGTTGTCGAAGACATACTGTCCGTTCTCGCTCAAAGTGGCGCTGTGCCATCCCTTGCCGCAATCATCTACCAGCGTACGCTTGCCGGTTTTTGTATCTACGGCAAAGATGTTTCTCTGGATAGGCGATTTCTCGTTGGATGCGATGATGATACTCTTGCGCTTGGTGTTGAAACCGAGCACTTCCATCACTTCCCATTTGCCGGAAGTCAACTGCCGGATAGAAAGTGAAGAGTGAAGAGTGGAGAGTGAAGAATTCTCTTGTTTTTTGGATGAAGATTCAGCATTTGAATTCTTCGTTCTTCGTTTTTCGTTCTTCACTTCACAGAGGTAGAGGTGGTTGTAGCCATCCTTGCGGCTATGCATGATGAAGCTGTTGCTGTCCCAAGGCAGGAACTGGATAGGATGACATGGTTCTACATATTTCTCATCGGTCTCGCGATAGAGTTCGCCTGTCTTCTCGCCGGTTTCTGCATTGTAGGCAGTCAGACGGCAGTCGTTCTGGTCGCGGTTCAGTTCGAACATATAGATGGTCTTGCTGTCCGGACTCCATGCGATGTTGGTGAAGTAGCGGTCGGTTGGATCACCAGCCTTCAGATAGATGGTCTTGCCGGTCATGCAGTCGAACACGCCTACGGTTACCTTGTGTGATGTCTCGCCAGTCATCGGATACTTGTCTGGTGCAGGAGTAGCAATACAACTCTGTGTTTCAGGATGATTGAAACCGATTTCCGGGATGTCGACCTGCGGATAGTCGGTTACCATACTCTGGTCCATGCGATAGAAGGCGAGCAGTTCGCCGTTCGGACTCCAGAAGGTTCCCTTGCTGATACCGAACTCATCGCGGTGAACACTCTGTCCATAAACAATTTCGCGGCTTCCGTCCTTTGAGAGCTGGAAATCGTGAGATTTCTTTTCTTTTGTCAGGGCGTTGCTGGTTACATCGAAGGTGCGCACATAGAGGTTGCTGCCCTTCAGATAGGCGAAGGCGTTCTGCTGGGCGTTAGCCTCCAGGAGGTTCTCGCCATCAGCAAAATCCATCTCGCTCAGCAGCTTATGCTTCTTGAAGTCGACGGTATAAGTCTTGCTGCCGTTGCTTACCATCACGATGCTCTTGCCTGCAAAAGGGAAGAGAGCATTGTAGAGGGCTCTTACCTTGATGTCCTTGGTAGGAGCAATCCACTGGTTGATGTCATTGATGCCGAAGAGTCTGGTCTCCTTGCCTGTCGTCTTGTTGACGAGATAGCAGGCATCCACATCCTGGCGAACGAGTTCATTGCCCCACCAGGTGCACCAGCGGTTCTTAGCTACCATGTTACGATAGTTGTTGCCGCCGAAGTTCAGGTCTTCCAATGTAAAGGTTTTCTCGCCTTTCTGAGCAGGAACCACGCCCTGAGCCTGTAAGTCGGTTGCATTCATAGCCATCATGATCATAGCAGCAAAAGATAATTTATAAATTGAATTCTTCAGATTCATTATATTCTTTACTTTTTATCGGGTTTACCACCCATGCGTCGTGAAACGCGACGCATGGGTCGATATGTCTTTAATCCTCGTCGTCGAAGTCAACGCTGAAGTTCTTCTTGCCTCCACGTTTGCCTCCGAAATCACGGCCACCACGCTTGTCGCCCTTGAAGCCACCATGCTTGTCGCCTTTCTCGAAACGCTTTCCGTCGCGCTTGCCACCGAAGTCACGGCCACCCTTGCGGTCGCCCTTGAAGCTGCGGCTTCCACGCTTGTCATCGTCGTCATCATTGCGTCGACCGCCGCCACCGATACGTGAACGGCCGCCCTTATGGAACTCAGCACGCTTCTTCTCGAAGTCTTCCAGACGGTGAGTATGGAACTTGAAAGAACGGATATCGTCCTCCTCGTTTTCAGTCTCCTCGCTTACACGCTTCTTGAATTCACGCTCCTTCTTGAAACGGTGCTTCTGAGCCATCTCGCTCTTCTCGCGCTCAGTCTTCACGATGCCGCCTTCAGAACGGAAGTCCTTCATCTTGCCGTCGAACATCACATACTTGCGGAATTCGCACTCCAAGCTTCCGTTGAATACAGGAATCTTGATAGATGGTTTCAGACCAATCTGCTCGAAGCACTCCTCGCGGTAGCTCAATACCCAAGCCTCGTTGCCGGCAAAAGCCTTCTTGAAGCGCTCGCCTATCATCTTGTAGGTGTTCAGAAGGTTAGGGGTAGAGATGCGCTCGCCGTATGGAGGGTTCATCACGATGATGCTCTTCTCTGCTGGCTGGGTGAAGTCCTTGAAATCAGCCTGTGAGATGGTGATGTCCTTGCTAAGACCGGCAGCACGAACGTTGAGGTTAGCTGTGTTTACAGCCTTCATGTCAACATCGTAGCCATAGATATGGTGCTCAAACTCGCGCTCCTGAGAGTCGTCGTTATAAATCATATCGAAGAGATCCTGGTCGAAATCGTTCCACTTCTCGAAGGCAAACTCCTTGCGGAATACACCTGGAGAGATGTTGCGGGCGATGAGGGCAGCTTCGATGGCGATGGTACCTGAACCACACATCGGGTCGATGAAATCGCATTCGCCCTTCCAGCCGGTCATCAGAATCATACCTGCAGCGAGAACCTCGTTCAGAGGGGCCTCTACCTGCTCCTGGCGGTAGCCACGGCGGTGCAGACTCTCACCACTCGAATCGAGACTCAAGGTGGCATTGTCTTCTGCAATGTGGATGTTGAGGCGGATATCCGGGTTAGATACGCTGATATTTGGACGTGTACCCTGCTTCTCGCGGAACCAGTCAACAATCGCATCCTTTACCTTGTAGGTTACGAAGCGTGAGTTGCGGAACTCCTCTGAGTAGACTACTGAGTCAACAGAGAAAGTCTTCTTCACGTCTAAGATGTCATCCCACTTGATCTTCTGGATCTGATCATACACCTCTTCAGCGCTTCTTGCCTTGAAGTGCTTGATAGGCTTTAAGATACGGATGGCTGTGTGCAACTGGAAGTTAGCACGATACATCATTTCCTTGTCGCCAGTGAAAGACACCATGCGGCGACCGATCTGTACATTATTGGCACCCAACTGGGTGAGCTCTTCAGCCAAGACAGGCTCGAGGCCCATGAAGGTCTTGGCAATGAGTTCAAATTCCTGTTCCATTATTGAATTCTATATCTAATAAACTTTGTTTTTCTTTTTTATATTTCTTTGTTTTTGGTTTCATATCCTTGGTAACCCATACGTTGGCTCCCACTACGCAGCCTTCTCCGATGGTGATGCGACCGAGGATGGTGGCATTGGCGTAGACGATGACATTATCTTCGAGGATAGGGTGGCGAGGGATTCCCTTGATAGGATTGCCGTCCTTATCGAGTGGGAAACTCTTGGCTCCGAGGGTTACACCCTGGTAGAGTTTCACATTGTCGCCGATGATGCAGGTAGCTCCAATCACCACACCCGTACCGTGGTCGATGGTGAAGTGCTTGCCGATGGTAGCCTCCGGGTTAATATCAATACCGGTTTCCGAATGAGCCAGCTCAGTCATCATTCTCGGAATGAGTGGCACTCCCAGTTCGTGCAGTACGTGGGCGATGCGGTAGTTGGTAATCGCCTTGATGACCGGGTAGCAGGAGATGATTTCTCCGTGGCTCATGGCAGCCGGGTCGCCCTCGTAGGCAGCCTCTACATCGGTAGCCAGAATCTTGCGCAGTCTTGGAAATTCCATGATTGTCTTGGCTGCAATCACGCCTGCCTTGGCACGCTGGTGCTGCAGTTCTGCCTGGGTTTCCGTTTCGCAGTCGTTGGCGAAGCAGAGACCGGCGAGGATCTGCTCTGACAGCATCTCATAGAGTTTCTCTACTCTTACTCCAATATGATATTTGATGGTTGAGATATTTACCGAAGAATTGCCGAAATATCCCGGAAAGAGGATAGAACGGGACAAACTGATGATTTCTTCGAGCGCCTTGCCCGAAGGAAGTGGATTCCCGTCTCGATGCTGATGAAAGAGACCCTTCAAAGATTCGGCGCTCGAAAGCTCCTCGATGGTCTCTGTCAACTGATGAGTTAATGTATCTTTACTCATTTTCTTAATGTCTCAATAAAATTTGAGTGCAAAGATACGATTATTTTCTTGAATGACAAAGAAATAGCTACGGTTTTTTGTATTTTTTAGAGTGATTTTTTGGGGGATGAAAGACGGAAAGACCCATATACGGTGTTTTACCGTACATGGGTCTGGCTTGTCTTATTTTGCGATACTGTCCAGAAAGAGGAGCAGTCGGTTGGTGACGTTTACCTCTGAAACACCGGAATCGAAGTCGAGCGATACGAGGTTGAGCATTGGGAACCGGTCGTGGAGACGTTTCTCGATGCCTTTGGAAATCACGTGGTTAGCGATGCAGCCGAAAGGCTGGAGCGAGATGATGTTGTTTACACCATCACGGATGTAACCTACGATGTCGGCAGGCAGAAGCCAGCCTTCGCCAAACTGGGCTGCGAGCGAAACCAGTCCCTGTACGTCCTTCGCATCATCATAGATATTGGTGAACGGACGGAAGTAGCGGAACTTGCCGGCTGCCTTGTTTACCTGACGCAATCTTCTGCCTATCAGCGCCTGATAAGTGCCCTTGATGATGAAATCGGGCACTTTGGTGCAACTCAGCCGCATGTGTTTCTGTATCTCTACATTCACAAATTCCTGCAGGAAGAAGGGGGCAAGCAGAGGCGGAACCACCTCTATGCCGCGCGAAATGATGTTCTGCTCCAGGAACTGGTGGGCGAAAGGATTGAACTTCAGGAAGATTTCGCCTACGATTCCTACCTTCGGCAACGTTCTGTCGAGGGTCATCTGGTTGAATTCTTCGGCTGCCTGTTCCAGGAGTCGGATGAGTCCTTTGGCTGAATTCTGGGCGATAGGTCCGTCTATCAGTTGCATGTATTTATTGCGCAACTCTCTGGCAATGCCCGGTTTACGCTCTCTTACGATGCAGGCGTTGTACATTTCGTTGATTGCATCGCCATAGAAAATGGCGGTAACGATAATCTGACTGTATTTCAGCCAAGGCACATTGAAGCCATCCTGTTCGTTGTAGTCTTGCTTGTCGTCTGTTGAGCCTGATGCTTCGCCTGTTGAGGCTGTTACACCGAGTGTGAGCAGCGGAATGTCCTGGAATCCATTGGAAATCATCGCACGCTTGATGAGACCGGCGTAGTTGGTTGCGCGACACTGGCCGCCCGTCTGACTCATCACTACTGCCGTATTGTTCAGGTCGTATCTGCCTGATTTCAAGGCTTTGATGATGTCGCCGACGATGAGGGTTGCCGGATAGCAGACTTCGTTGTTGGCAAACTTCAAGCCGAGTTCGGCGCTCACCTCATCGCTCATCGGAAGTACCTCTACATCATAGCCTATCAGTTTCAGGATAGGTGGAATGATAGGGGTGAGGTATTCGGTCATGAAAGGAGCGAGAATCTTGCGATGAATATCCTGCCTGGTGAATACCTTGGTCTGCTGTAAATGTTGAATGTTGAGTGTTGAATGTTGAATTTCTTCAGCTGTTGAATTTTTCATTCTTCGTTCTTCACTCTTCACTTTCCTTAGGCTTTCTATGAGCGAGCGGACACGGAGTTTCAGGGAGCCGATATTGCTCACATCATCTATCTTCAGCAGCGTGAACGGCTTGTTGTGGCGCTTCATGATGTCGCGAATCTCGTCCTGGATAAAACTGTCAGGACCGCAGCCGAAGCTGGTCATCTGGACGAAATGAACCTCATCGCCCTGTTCGGCTGCCCATTGCGCTGCCTTCAGAATGCGGTTCATATACGCCCATTGCTTCACGAGATAAGTCTCTGGCTGACAGTTGTATGCTTCGTTGTTGTCCTGGCTGGTTAATGCTGCCTCATTTCTTTCTGCCGCCAGGTCCTCCAGATTGAAGTCTTTGAAATCTGCAAAGAGATTACCCCGGGCGATGTCTTCGCTGATGACGTTGACTCCCAGATTGGCAATCATCTCGCTCAGCTTGTGCTGAATCAGCGGGTCAGTATGATAAGGACGGCCCGCCAGCAGAATCGTAAGTCCCTTGTTCGGCTTCTGAGTTTTGGTTTCGTCCGTTTTCTGAGCCTCTGTTTCTTCATTTTTCAGAATCTCCCAGCCCTGTTTCTTGATTTCAGCAGCATATACTGCCTGAGCATAGAGGGCCTCTCTCAGCGCTTTACGGGCAGTCTTCTTGCTTACTCCCAGTTGCTTGAGATAATCGGTAATCTGCTTTTCCAGCGCCTTAGGCTGGGCAAAGTTGATGACGGGCGTATCGATCGGTTTCTTCAGATTGATGACCGACTTGATGACATCGCTGTAGCCCGAAACGACCGGACAGTTGAAGCTGTTCAGCGTATTCTTCGGGTCGTCATTATGTTCATAAACCACGTATGGCATGAGGATGCGGTCAACCTTCGGGTTCTCGTTGAGTTCCTTCAGATGACTGTGAGCCAGTTTAGCCGGGAAGCAGATATTGTCGCTCATCACCGTATTCAAGGCTCCTTCATACTGGCTGAAAGTGGAATCGGAAGAGAGAATTACGCCCAATCCGGCTGCCCGGAGCAGCGCATTCCAGAACGGATATTCCTCGTACATGTTGAGGATGCGAGGAATGCCTACCCATGTACCGTGAAACGCGGTAGCAGGTGGGTTAACTGTTTCTCTATCAAAGAGTAAACTATATTTGTATTCGTAAATATTTTTGCCTTTTATCCCGTTTGCTCCCTTGTTGTTGAACACACGCTCGCACTTGTTTCCGGAGTAGAATCGGTTGCCGCCGGCAAAGGTGTAGCGGGAAACATAACAATGGTTTTCGCAGCCTTTGCATTGCAGCTGTTTGGTTTCATAATGAGCCAGATTCAGCAGCTCATCGATGGTTCTTGATGAGGCAGGGTGCGTATCTTCTGCAGAAGTGCGATGTTTATAATCAGCCGCCGCATGAAGGGCACAACCATAGGCGCCCATCAGTTCAGGCATGTTGCTTCGTGCCACTTCGGTATGGGTGAGCAACTCAAATGCTCTTACCACAGCATCGTTTCTCATCGTACCTCCCTGTACAACGATTTTGTCTCCAAGGTTCTCATTACCATGGAGTTTCAATACCTTGTAAAGACAGTTCTTGATGACAGAATAAGAGATTCCGGCAGAAATATCAGCTACAGATGCGCCCTCTCTGAGCACCTGCTTCACCTTCGAGTTCATGAAGACGGTGCAGCGGGTTCCCAGGTCGCAGGGAGCCTTCGACTGGCAGGCGAGTTGAGCAAAATCGCCTACAGAATAACCCATATTGTTGGCAAAGGTCTGGATGAATGTTCCGCAGCCCGAACTGCAAGCCTCGTTCAGTTCCATGCGCACCACAGCCCCTTTCTCAACGAAGATTGCCTTCATGTCCTGTCCGCCGATGTCCAGGATAAAACTCACGTCGGGCATGAGTGAGGCAGCCGCTCTTTCGTGCGCCATTGTTTCGATAATGCCGCTGTCGAGGCCGAAAGCCGCCTTGATAAGTTCTTCGCCGTAACCTGTAGAGCAGGACCCTACGATTTCCAGTTCAGCGCCTCGTAATGCAGCTTCCTGCTTCAGGGCGTTCAGTCCATCCGCTACCGCCTTGATCGGATTTCCCAGGTTCAGGCGGTAATTGGTAAAGACAATATCTCCCGTAGGTGTCCCCGCATTCACCCTTACCGCAACAATCTTCGTCGTAGTAGAACCCGAATCAATACCAATCACAACCTGCTGTTTTCCTTTATTCAGCGGTTTGGTTTCCGTAGCGAATTTCGCCTTTGATTTGAGCCATTCCTGGTGCTCTTTCTCATTCTTGAACAGAGGCAGCAGACTGCTGGTCCATTCCGTTTGTATTTCTTTTTTCATCCGGCTTCTGAGTACAGATACTGAGGCTGCAGAATCTGCCGATTTAGCCCGATAAGCACAGCCCAGAGCCGGGATGAGATTGCTGTTTTCTGATACGATGAAGTCGTTTGGAGAAAGATGGAGATAATCGCAGAAAGCCTTACGGAGAGCCGGAAGAAAGGTCAGCGGACCGCCGCAGAGCAGGATAGGAGCCTCGAAACTGATGCCGTGAGAAAGCGTTACCACCGTCTGTACGGCGATGGAATGGAATATGCTGGCTGCAATATCTGCTTCGGGCAGATTTCGCGCCATCAGGTTCTGGATGTCGGTCTTGGCGAATACGCCGCAGCGGGCTGCCATCGGATAAACGTGTTCTGCCTTCATCGCCAACTCGCTCATCTTCTGGTTCTCTACGCCCATCAGCACACTCATCTGGTCGATGAAAGCACCCGTTCCGCCGGCACAGTTGCCGTTCATGCGCAGTTCCATATTTCCGTTTTCCTTGAAGAAGATAACCTTCGCGTCCTCGCCACCAATATCGATGAGCGCTTTCGCCTCAGGATGAGCCGTACGGGCATAGACCGATGCAGCCACCACCTCCTGTACAAACTCCGCCTGGAGCTGTTCGGCAGTAGCCATTCCTACGCTTCCCGTTACGCAGATTCTTGCCTCTGCATCGCCCACAAGGGCTAAAATCTCATCGAAATATTGCGACACAAGTTCGTTGACACGAGCGTTGTGGCGTTCGTATTTTGAGTAAATTACCCGATTATCGCTGTCGATAAGGGCTATTTTGGCTGTCGTAGAGCCAACGTCCAATCCTATGTAATAAATCTTCTCCATTTCTCTTATCTCAAGTATTTTCTCTTATCTTCTAGTATCTTCTTCAAGTTTCGCAAGTTTTGCTCCACACGCCCTGAAAGGGCAGAAGCTCCTAGCCCAGGGCATCGCCCTGGGTTATT
>OGOQ01001266.1_pt1 | contig 20088 bp, 16 predicted proteins | sample 1552691 | NCBI WGS metagenome assembly OGOQ01 (sample SAMEA2580209, study PRJEB22360) | human gut metagenome | biome: human gut; feature: human-associated habitat; material: faeces | place: Denmark | collected 2008/2010
TTTCCTTTTGACGCAGGAGCTCGCCGCCCGTATAGTAAGTAACAAGGCCTTCGCCTGCCATATCCATGATGGTGCGGTCTGAAACGGCAAGGGACGTGACGCCGGCGTCCTTGAACTTTTTGAAGACGCTCTGCCTCGATAGACCCTCACTGTCCGCCATACGGACCAGGGCCTGATAATTCATGACCGTTTCCATACTCCGATTGGCCTGTTCCACCTGATGCCGGCTCCAGTTAAGACAAAGGGAGGCCAAAAGGCCGAGACTGACGAGGACCACAAATAGCTGTTTGATTTTCTTCACGGCTTACCCCTTTCCCCTGATCAATGTTTCAGGCTGCGGAGATAGCTTTCCACAAAAAGATCCAGGTCCCCGTCCATAACGGCTTGGATATTGCCGGTTTCCGCGCCAGTCCGATGATCCTTGACCAAGGTATAGGGCTGGAAAACATAGGAGCGGATCTGGCTCCCCCACTCGATGGCCTGATAGTCTCCGGCAAGGTCGCTGATTTTTTGATCTTGGATGGCCTTTTCGTATTCAAAGAGTTTGGCACGCAGCAGCTGCAGGCAGCGTTCCTTGTTCTGCAGCTGGGACCGTTCGTTCTGGCACTGGACAACAATGCCCGTCGGCAAATGGGTCATACGGACAGCCGAAGACGTCTTGTTGACGTGCTGTCCGCCAGCACCGCTGGCGCGGTAGTAGTCAACGCGGACATCGTCCATGTTGATGTTGACTTCCACCGTATTATCGATTTCCGGCATAACGTCCACCGCCGCAAAGGAGGTGTGGCGGCGGGCATTGGAGTCAAAAGGAGAAATACGGACAAGACGGTGCACGCCCTTCTCGCTTTTGAGGAACCCATAGGCATTATGTCCCTTGATGGCAAGGGTAGCACTCTTGGTTCCTGCTTCTTCACCGGGCAGGACATCGAGCAGTTCCACTTCAAAACCCTTTCCTTCGGCATAGCGCGTGAACATCCGCAGAAGCATGCCCGTCCAATCCTGGGCTTCCGTTCCGCCCGCACCAGCATGAAGGTTCATGATGGCATTGTTGGCATCGTATTCATCACTGAGCAGCATGCCCAGTTCCAGTTCCGAAAGGGTATGCTTGGCCCCTTCCAGTTCCGATTCCATTTCGGAAACCAGGGTGTCGTCCTTTTCTTCCATGGCCATTTCCCAAAGGGTATCGAGGTCGTCGACCTTCGTTTCAAGGCTCGTAAAGGTATCCACTTCTGATTTCAGGTTATTGGCTTCCTGGGCGACTTTCTGGGCCTTATCGGGATCATCCCAAAAGCCCGGTGCCGCCATCTGGTAATCAAGGTCCTGGATGCGTTCCTTCTTGGGTTCGATTTTAAGGCCCGTCTTGAGTTCGCCAAGACGGTTTCTGAGTTCGCCGATCTGCGGTCTTAATTCTTCAAGTAACACGATTCGTTCAATCCCTTTCCTATTGAATGAGGAGCCACAGGGCCCCATGTTGGATTCTTCCCTTCAATGTCCGAAAGGGGCTGCCGCCAAGGCGGCATCCCCTTTTCTGTCATGCGCCGCACGAAAAAAGGCGCAGGCCTTTTTTCCGGACCTATGGCAAGGTCCCGTTCTTCATGACTGTGCGGTGTCAGCTGTTTTGATTTTTACCACAGCAATTCTTGTATTTCTTGCCGCTGCCGCAGGGGCAGGGATCGTTCCGCCCCACCGTGCTGTCATTTCTGACCGGTTCCTTCGGCGTTTCTGTACTGCCGTCGACGTTCGGGTTGTTCGTCGAGGCTTCGCTCAAATGGTCTTCCACAACAGGCTGGGTAACGACGTTGACGCGGTACATATAACGGACCACATCATCGACGATGGCTTCCTTCATGGCTTCGAACATTTCATAGGCTTCGAACTTGTATTCAACCAACGGATCACGCTGTCCATAGGCGCGCAGCCCAATGCCTTCGCGCAGGGCATCCATGGCATCGAGATGTTCCATCCAGTGGGAATCAACAACCTTCAGCATGACCAGGTTTTCCAATTCGCGCATGATGGGAGCCGTGTTATTTTCCTCGCGGGCATTGTAGTAATCAACCGCGACCTTGTGGAGGAAGGTTTCCAGTTCATCACGGCTCATTTCCTGCAGTTTTTCTTCCTTCAGGAAACCGGCCGGCGCATAAAACTCCTCTGCATAGCTGATGAGGCTCTTGACATCCCAATCTTCGCTGTAAGCCTCTTTTGGTGCATACATATCCATGGAGCGGTCAACAATATGGCTTGCCATGTCAAGGACGGTCTCCTTGAGGTCTGCTTTTTCAAGGATCTGGCGGCGCTGGTCATAAATGACTTCGCGCTGCTGGTTCATGACATCGTCATATTCAAGGACCTGCTTACGAATTTCAAAGTTGCGCGCTTCGACCTTCTTCTGGGCCGACTCAATGGAACGGGTCACAATCTTATGCTCAATGGGCTCGTCTTCTTCCATGCCGAGCTTATCCATGATGCCCGAAATGTTATCCGAACCAAATAGACGCATCAGGTCGTCTTCAAGGGAAAGATAAAAACGCGTAGACCCTGGGTCTCCCTGACGGGCACAGCGTCCGCGGAGCTGGTTATCGATGCGGCGTGATTCATGGCGTTCCGTACCGATGATATGCAGGCCGCCAAGTTCAGCGACCCCATCCCCCAGGACAATATCCGTCCCACGGCCGGCCATGTTGGTGGCAATCGTAACAGCCCCCATTTGCCCGGCATCAGCGACGATTTCAGCTTCTTTTTCATGGAACTTGGCATTGAGGACATTATGTTCAATGCCGCGTTTTTTAAGGAGTTCGGACAACTCTTCCGACTGCTGGATGCTCGTCGTTCCTACAAGGACCGGACGGCCCTTCTTGTGAAGTTCCTCAATAGCATTTGCCACGGCGCGGTACTTAGCACGGCGCGTTTTATAGATGACATCTGGATAGTCGATACGGATATTGGGTTTATTTGTCGGCACAACCACAACATCAAGGCCGTAGATCTTCTGGAATTCCTGCTCTTCGGTCTTGGCCGTACCGGTCATGCCAGAGAGCTTATCATACATACGGAAGTAGTTCTGGAAAGTGATGGTGGCAAGTGTCTGGCTTTCCCGTTCGACCTTGACATGTTCCTTTGCCTCAATGTCCTGATGCAGCCCTTCGCTGTACCGGCCGCCAAACATGAGGCGACCCGTAAATTCATCGACAATGATGACTTCCCCATCCTTTACGACATAATCGCGGTCACGGTGCATGAGGGCCTTGGCCTTCAGGGCTGCCATGAGCTGATGGGAATAGTCGACGCCATTTTCCCCGTCATACATATTGGAAACGCCGAGGAGTTTTTCCGTCTTGGCAATGCCGGTTTCTGTCGGGGCAACGGTCTTTTGCTTTTCATCGACCGTATAGTCCTCCCCTTCCTTCAGTTTGGCCGCCACATCCGCCATGACCTGATAAAGGCTCGTTGACTGGGCGCCAGGGCCGGAAATGATAAGGGGAGTACGGGCTTCATCAATAAGGATGGAGTCCACTTCGTCGACGATGGCATAATGCAGGGGACGCTGCACCATTTGGTCAAGGGAAATGACCATGTTGTCACGGAGGTAGTCAAACCCGAATTCATTGTTTGTTCCATAGGTAATATCGGCAGCATAAGCGGCCTTACGGGCAGGGTAATCCATTTCGTGAGTAATAAGGCCGACAGAAAGTCCCAGGAAACGGTAAACACGGCCCATATCCTCACTGTCACGGCGAGCCAGGTAGTCATTGACCGTCACAACATGGACGCCCTTGCCTTCAAGGGCATTTAAATAAGCCGGCAGCGTTGCCACAAGGGTCTTCCCTTCACCAGTACGCATTTCCGCAATCTTTCCACGGTGAAGGATGCAGCCGCCCATGAGCTGAACGTCAAAATGACGCAGACCCATGACACGTTTGGCGGCCTCCCGAACAACGGCAAAAGCTTCCGGCAGGAGATCATCGAGCGTTTCTCCCTTGGTCAGGCGCAGACGAAACTCATCCGTCTTGGCGCGCAAACGGGCATCACTAAGACCAGAAATTTCCGGTTCCAGCGCATTGATTTTATCTACATAGCCTTGGCACACCTTCAGTTCTTTTTTATTGGGGTCACCAAAGACCATTTTCATTAGCTGTTCCAGCAACTAAAATCACTCCTCATGGACGCATAGATAGCCTATTTATTCATCGTTTCATTTTATCAAATGCATATAGGAAAGTCAAAGAAAGGCACGCAAAAAGCGTGTCAAAAGAGAGAACTTTTTATTTTTTTGCTGGGTCTGCAAATTACGCCGAGTGGGTACATAGAAAGCCGCGTTCAAGCTGTCTATTGGCCGAATGGCTGTCCTGCATGCAAGGCTGCGGCTGTCGAGTAAAAAAAAACTAACGCTCTAGCTTTGATGCTGTGGTTCTTAAAGACCGTGAGGGAAACTAAAGGTCGAGCCGACACCAAAGCCCCCCTCCCCTTTTTACTCGGTGTGCAAATCGTGCCAATTTGATGCAGTGACGCGCTCCCATTGCTTGAGAAAGATTCGTTCGATTGCAACGGGAGCATGCCGATTCGTAAGAAATCGCGTACTGCATTTTCATTCCTAAATCGTCCGAAAAAGTGGAGTCCTTGGGCGAGCCCGTCTTGGTATTATTTCGTTTTCTTTAGAGGAAGCATGATTTGCCTGAGTCCCCTATTCAAAAAAAGGAATTGAAAGAAAACGCGAAGGCTTTAACCAACCGCATTAGACAAGTAACTTACGTCGTCGATGAAAACATGAGCTCTTCGCAACGGGAACCATCTGATCGGAATTTGTAAAAAGCAAATGGAATAAAAGACCGGAAGGCAAAAACATGACAAAATGATTGCAAATCGTCTTGGTAAGTCGGATTGATGCCGCACATCGAGTACAAAAGGAAAACACGAAAGCGGGACGATCTTGCCGCTATTGTGATTTCTATATTTCAAAAAGATTGTCTTCTTATAAAAGTCAAATACAATTCCAGAGCCCTAAACCGGGCATCAGCGTGGATCCAGTTTATGATTTCTCAGATTTGGCAGCGGATGTGAGGCGCCCCTTCTTCATCAATCCAGCCCGATTTTTGGGCTAGTTAAAACAGCTCCTAAAAAAAACATGCCGACCGTAGAAGGCCTTATTTTTTGTAAGCGGAAACATGCCGCCCGAAGGCGGCATGTTTTTTGATTAGACAAGTTCCGGATTGATGAGACCATAGTCACCGGCTTTACGGCGGTACACAACGGCCATGGATTCCGTTTCGTCATTGAAGAAGACGAAGAAGTCGTGGTTCAGCATGTTCATCTGCATGATGGCTTCCTGCACATTCATGGGGCGCATCGCATAGGTCTTGGTGCGAGCGACCTTGAATTCGCCGTCAGCCGAGGCCTCTTCAACATCACCAGAAACCGGCGGAACCGCGGCATCACGGAAATTGTTGTATTTCCGCTTCATGAGACGGGTTTTATATTTATGGATCTGGCGCTCAATCTTTTCCACACAGTTATCAATGGAAGCATACATGTTTTCGCTGCCTTCCTGGGCGCGGAGAACGATGCCGCTTGCAGGAACCGTAATTTCCACAATGTGCTTATTGCGTTCAATTCTCATGACGGCCGTGATTTCACCAACGGTCTTGAACTGCTTCGTAATGGTTTCAACCTTTTTTTCCACATAATCTTTCAATGCAGGCGTTACTTCAAGATTCTTACCACGAACTCTAACTGTCATAATGATTACCTCCTAACTCACAGGATATTTCCTGTTCGTTCTTATTATCCTATTTCTACAAATGAAGCGAAATTCCTCTAAAAATCTTGAAAAATTTTCTAAAAATGTAACAAAGAGGAAGCTCCGATTCCATCGGGCTTCCCCAGTAATAACTGAAACCTTTTTTAATTGTTGGCCGGCTGGATTTGTTTCCTTACAGGATTTTTGACAAAAAGAGCTGCGCCCTTTCGCTTTTTGGATGGGAGAAAAATTCCTGTGGATCCGCTTCTTCCTGGATGACGCCTTGGTCAAGGAAAATCACGCGGTCCCCCACTTCCCGGGCAAAGCCCATTTCATGGGTCACAACAACCATGGTCATCCCTCCTTCAGCAAGGTCTTTCATGACGTCCAAGACTTCCTTGATCATTTCCGGGTCAAGGGCGCTTGTCGGTTCATCAAAGAGCATGGCTTTGGGGTTCATGCAAAGTGCACGGGCAATGGCAACGCGCTGCTGCTGACCGCCGGATAGAGAATCAGGATAAGCAGCGGCCTTGTCAAGGAGCCCAACCTTTTTAAGATACATCTCGGCCTTTTCCATCGCTTCTTCCCGCGAGGCGTGGCGCACCTTCATCGGCGCAAGGATCAAGTTTTCCATGACCGTCATATGCGGGAAAAGATTGAAGCGCTGGAAAACCATGCCGATTTCCTTGCGGACTTCGTTGATGTTAGCCTCGCCATTAAGAGGAATGCCATCAAAGACAATTTCGCCGCCTGTAGGCACTTCCAGATAGTTGATGCAGCGCAGGAATGTACTTTTTCCTGAGCCGGACGGTCCGATGATACAGACAACCTCTCCCTCGCTGACCTCCATATTAATGTCCCGCAGGACCTCCAGATCACCAAATGCCTTCGACAGATGGTTTACCTTTATCATTGTATTTCCCATATGGCACCTCCTATTTATCATTACTCGCCAGTTTCGGTGCCTTTTTATAAAGGACTTAAACCTCACTGTGCGGCATACTAGTGTATAGTATCACAACTCTACTTATTCGTCAACTGTTTTGTCCGAAATATTTTATATGTTTATTTGAGGATTTCCCGCAATGATTTATACACTTTTTTGCGGGTCAGTTCCATCAATCCTAATTTTGTAATATCGATGAAACTGGCTGGAACATGGTCTTTTTTCAGTTCCTGTTTTACGAACTGAATCAAAGCCTCCTGCTGTTCTTTCGATTTCATATTAATAAAATCGATAATGATCATACCGGAGATGTTTCTAAGACGAATCTGACGCAGAATTTCCCTCGCTGCTTCCATATTAATTGCAAAAAGTGTCTCTTCTTTTTTCGACTGGTTTTTGCCACTGTTTACATCAACAACCGTTAACGTTTCCAATGTTTCGATAATAATATTCGCGCCAGAAGCAAGCCAGACCTTTTGTCCAAGAAGTTCATCGAGATTTCCCTGGATATGGTATAACGTAGCCAGACTTACTGCAGAGTCATCATATTTTACCAAAATCCCCTGCTCTTTTAAATTTGGCAGATACTGCCTAATTTCTTCGTAGAGATCCTGCTGATCTGTATATATATGATCAATTTCTGCAAGATCCTGTGTTTTTAGTTTTTCCATATATCCCGGGATATTGCGGTAGATAAGATTTCCGGTTGTTCCATGTCTGCCTGTTGTTTTTATAGTTGCAAAACATTGCTGTACATAAAGGATATCCTGTTTTAATTCTTCTTCCGAAACGTTCTGTGCATTTGTTCGAAACACAAGTCCATAGCCTTCTGCCTCATGATCCTTACAATATACATTTGCAAGTGCAATCATTTCCTGTGCACGTTCCTGCGGGATTTTTTTTGAAACTCCAAGTGTCGTGTTCTCACTGGATAAAAAGCAATAATGTCCATGCAGCACCAGCTTGGTACTGACAACGGCATCCTTTGTTTTCACGGCGTCACGCGTCACCTGAACAAGAAGCTCATCCCCTTCCGAAATCTGTTTCTTTTCGGACTGCTTATGTGTAAAAACAGGAGCACGCAAATCTTTTAACGGAAGATATCCTTTTTGCCCGTTTGCAATCCGTACAAAAGCAGCCTGAATATTAGGCACTACTTTTTCTACATAACCAACGTAGATATTATTGAGCAGAGTCTCTTCCTCCGGTTCAAAAACCTGCAGATCACAAATCTTCCGGTTCTCATCGAGTAAAATATATGCGATATAATTCTTATGATTTTTTTCAATGCGTGTAATTGCCAGACGATGCATTCTCTATAAAATTTCCTCTCCCATTTCACACAGTGGAATGAATTGTTCCTGTTCATCTTTTGCATATACTTCGATGCGGTGAATCTGAATTGCATTGGCATCATAAGTAAGTCCGCAACGCTCATAGATGGAAGCAAGCACAAGTTCCGGCTTGATATTATCAACACTTCCAGTCGATACCTGAATGAAAAAAGCCGGTTTGGCATCCACTTCTTCCACGGATAACTGATATACCAATGGTTTTAAATCCACTTCACGCTCACTTTTCTTTGTCTTTTTTATAATTGTAAAGCTATCTTTCGATGTAAATTCACGATCTACAATATCTTTCCATTCCTGCACGCTGTATGAGCTTTCATATTCATCTTTGAATGAGAGACGATAATCAGCAGCAGCTACAATCGACATGGCGGTCTTTGCTTTGTCCGGTAATTTTACATAAGAGGTTACTTCCACACCATCAACCATCGTTTGGTTGAACGCTTCAATACTTTCTTTGGAAGAAAGTGAACTGTTTACCTCTATATCAAAATATTCACCATCGCTTGTAATTCCAACACCAAGCGGAGCTGCAAAAGACATAATCTGATGTGGAGAATATCCTTCGGAATAGCAGATATCAATATTTGCGCGGCGTACTGCTTTCTGAAAATAGCGCATCATATCAAGATGTCCGATAAATTTCATGGCACCCCATTTACGGAATTTAATTCTTATCTTCAAAGCAGACACCTCCTCCAAATTGTTTTGCTCCACATCCGGAACAACGCATACGACAGTTTGGTGTAACCGTTTCGCTGAGTGCCGTCTTCCATTCACGAAGCATGAATGCTTTTGTAACACCTACATCAATAAAATCCCATGGGAAAATTTCGTCTTCACTGCGTACACGTTTGGTATAAAAATCAATATCAATATCACATTTACGGAATGCCTCAAGCCATAAATCATAATTGAAAAAGTCTGACCATGCATCGAAAATTCCACCATGTTCATAAACATAATGAATTGCAGATGATAAACGCCGGTCTCCACGGGCAAGAACTCCTTCTAAAACGGTAACATCCGCTTCATGCCAGTTGTAACGGATACTTTTATGATTGAGCTGTTCCTTTACATGGTCATTGACAATCTTCGCACGTCCAAGATAATCTCCAGGATCGAGCATGGATGCCCACTGGAATGGTGTAAATGGTTTCGGAACAAAAAAGGATGTACTGATCGTAATCTGGCATTTACCGTTTCGTTTTTCCTTTGGAACAATATCATAATATAATGCCGCAATCTGATTGGCGAGTTCCGGTATCGCACGCATATCCTCTTCGGTCTCTGTAGGAAGTCCGAGCATAAAATATAACTTTACTTTATTCCAGCCGCCTTCAAACGCCTGTCCTGCACCGCCTAAGATATCTTCCACCGTAAGACCTTTGTTAATTACATTGCGCAGGCGTTGCGAACCAGCTTCCGGCGCAAACGTCAGACTGCTCTTTTTAATGTCCTGTACCTTCTGCATGATATCAAGAGAAAAAGCGTCAATTCTAAGTGAAGGAAGTGAAATATTGATATTCTTTTTATCACATTCATCAATCAGGAAATTGATTAGTTCCTCTAACTGTGAGTAATCGGAAGAACTCAAAGAACTTAAGGAGATCTCCTCATGTCCTGTCGATGCGATCATTTTTTGAGCCAGTTCTTTAAGTCTTTCCACATTTTTCTCACGATTCGGGCGATAGATCATACCAGCCTGACAGAAACGGCACCCACGGATACAACCTCTTTGTATTTCCAAAACAATACGATCCTGTGTTGCTTTAATAAACGGAACAATTGGCTTCTCTGGATAAACAGATCCGGTAAGATCCATATCCACCTGTTTCTTTATCGTTGTTGGAATGTCATCGTATTTTGGAGTAAATGCAGCAATCGTGCCATCTTCCTTATAAGACACCTCATACAGCGATGGTACATAAATTCCTTCGATTTTAGCTGCTTCATGCAAAAATTCCTGACGGGAATAGTTGCCTTCCTTCATCTGCTTATACAGATCTAAAAAAGCATCATACTGTGTTTCGCCCTCTCCAATATAAAAACAATCAAAAAAGTCTGCAATCGGCTCTGGATTATAAGTGCATGGTCCGCCCGCTATTATAATTGGATCATCATTTTTCCTTTCTTTGGCATACAGTGGAATCTGTGCCAGATCAAGAATCTGTAAAATGTTCGTATAACACATTTCATACTGAAGTGTCATTGCGACAAAATCAAAATCTTTAATCGGCTCCTGGGACTCCAAACCGAACAACGGAATATTCTGTTCTTTCATAATCTTGTGCAGATCCGGCCATGGAGAATACACACGCTCACACCATGTGTCCTCTCTGCGGTTAAACATATCGTACAAAATCTGGATTCCCAGATGTGACATACCGATCTCGTATACATCAGGAAAACACATCGCAAAACGAATCTGCGATGTGTCTTTAATTACAGAGTTTAACTCATTCCCAATATATCTCGCCGGCTTCTCGATCTGCATCAGAATTTCATCACTCAAAGCTAGTTTTCTCATGATATACCTCAAATCTAAATTTATAATTTTGTGTCGTGCTAACGCTGCGCAAGCTCATTTGCAATCTCTTCCCAGGTAACACCCTTTTCTACCATAAGAATCATGCAATGATATAAGAAGTCCGAAATTTCATATTTGATTTCTTCCGAAACCGGATTCTTAGCTGCAATAATAATTTCTGTCGCCTCTTCCCCTACTTTTTTCAAAATACTGTCGATACCTTTATCAAAAAGCTCTTTTGTATAAGAACCTTCTTTGGGATTCTCGCGGCGTTCTTTGATAACATCGTAAACACATTCCAATACTTTCAAAGGGTTCTTTTCTACGTATTCTTTGCGTACAATATTATTAAAAAAGCAGGAACGGTTTCCTGTATGGCATGCAGCACCTACCTGCGACACTTTCGCAAGAATGGTATCAAAATCACAGTCTGCCGTCAAGGATTTTACATATTGGATATGGCCGGAAGTAAGACCTTTCGTCCAAAGTTCCTGCCGACTGCGGCTGTAATATGTCATCTTTCCAATATGAATTGTCGTATTAAAGGCTTCCTCATTCATATATGCAAGCATAAGCACTTCGTCCGTGCGATAATCCTGAACAATGACCGGAACCATTCCATCGGAATTCAGTTTCAGATCCGACCAGTGCAGATCCGGTGCAAAATTATCCATCTTGATGCCCTCTCCAGACAGCGAAGATTTCAACTTCATGATATCGGTGGTTGAATTATTGATAAAAGTTCCTGCAATACCACGAATTTTTTCGCGCTTCAATAATCGAACAATTTCCTCATAATTATACTCGGATAAATTAACGACATAAGGAACATTTGTCAGATTTTCCAAAGCGTCCAGAATATCTGCATTGAGCACAAGAACCTCGTGGAATGTATCTTCAATACTCTGTTGATTTTTGAAAATAAAATCGACATTATTGACCGAAACCAAAATACGATCTTTGCCAAAACGTTCGCTCGCTTCTTTCGCAAGTCCAACACTTGATGGTTTACTCGCATTGAAGATGACCTGCAGACATCCTGCATAAAGAAGTTTTTTTACATCTTCAAGACGATTGATATTTCCGCCTGCGCAAACCTTAATCTCGATATTGCGATTGATATTTTTTATTGTATTAATATTCTTTTCATGCTCATCATCACTGGTGGACAAATCAAAGATAATAATCTTGTCAATTCCACTGTCGTTGTATAGCTGGCAAAGCTGATACACATCATCTACTGGTGTAAAATCGGTCATAGAGCGTACCGCTTTTCCCTCTTTTAAATAGAGCGTTGCGACAATGTTTTTTTGTTCCATTTATTATAAACTTCCTTTCGTGGACAAAATTCCCTGAATACGTGGGTCCATGGTGGTTGCCTCATCCAAAGCGCGGGCAAAAGATTTAAACATTGCTTCCGCCATATGATGATTGTTTCCAGGGCTTAATACTTTAATGTGCAGATTCATACCTGCAGAATAAGATACTGCATAGAAAAACTCTTTTATCATTTCGGTATCCATCTGTCCGATACGTTCTGTTGTAAATTCACCATCAAAAACCAGATACGGACGACCGGACAAATCAACGGCACACAGTACTAGTGATTCATCCATTGGTAAAATACAGCTTCCAAAACGCCGAATACCGCTTTTATCTCCAATTGCTTCGCGGATTGCATTTCCGAGTACAATGCCACTGTCTTCAATGGTATGATGACTGTCTACGATCAAATCGCCATCACAGGATAAATTCAAATCAAAAAATCCATGTTTGGAAAATCCTTCCAGCATATGATCAAAAAAACCTATGCCTGTCTGAATCTGTGATTTACCGGTTCCGTCAATATTTAACGTTACTGCAATATCCGTCTCTTTTGTCTTTCGCTGTAATTTTGCAATTCTATCTGCCATAATCTGATACCCTCTTTATGATATGTATTGAATCTTTTTTGGTCCTATTCAAAACGAACACGAATTGAATTCGCATGTGCGGTAAGTTTTTCGCACTCTGCGAACTGTTCGATATCGGTATGTACCTTCTCTAACGCTTCTCTTGAATATGAGATAATGCTGGATTTCTTAATAAAATCATCTACAGATAATGCAGAGAAGAATTTCGCGGTACCATTTGTCGGAAGGACATGGTTTGGACCTGCAAAATAATCTCCAAGTGGTTCGGAAGAATACTCTCCGATAAAGATTGCACCTGCATTACGAATCTTTGTCATAACATGGAATGGATCCGCTGTGACAATCTCCATATGCTCGGAAGCAATTTCGTTTACAGTTGCAATCGCTTCATCCATAGTATCAGCAACTAAAATATAACCATAATTGTCTAATGATTTCTGAATAATTTCTTTTCTGGAAAGAACTTCTACAAATCCATCTACTTCTTTGGATACTTCTTCTGCAAGCTTTAAACTTGTAGTAATTAAAATAGCAGATGCCATCTCATCATGTTCTGCCTGAGACAATAAATCGGCTGCAACATAACGAGGATTTGCAGTATCATCTGCCAGAACAAGAATTTCACTCGGACCAGCAATGGAATCAATACTTACATAACCAAATACTGCTTTTTTTGCAAGTGCTACATAAATATTTCCTGGTCCAACAATCTTGTCTACCTTTGGAACACTCTCTGTTCCGAATGCCATAGCTGCGATTGCCTGAGCGCCGCCGACTTTATAAATTTCATCAACACCGGCTTCTTTTGCAGCAACCAGCGTGGATGCATATACTTTTCCATCTTTTCCAGGAGGTGTACACATGACAATTCGATCAACACCCGCAACTTTTGCCGGCAATACATTCATAAGTACAGAGGATGGATATACTGCTTTTCCACCAGGTACATATACACCTACCGTTGCCAGTGCAGTTACTTTCTGTCCCAGAATAATGCCATCTTCTGATGTAAACCATGAGTTCTGCATCTGTTTTTCATGATACTTTTTAATATTGACAAGAGATTTACGAATAACAGAAAGCAATGTTTCATCTACCTGCTCATAAGCCTCTTGGATTTCTGCCTCTGTGACCAGAATATTGTCTGCGTTGATATCTGCACCATCAAACTGCTTTGTATAAGAAAAAATTGCCTGATCACGGTTCTTACGAACTTCTTCGATGATTGCATTTACACGGCCCTCAAATTCTCCGTAATTATTTGGGCTTCTTTTTAATAAGTTCTGCAGAATATCATTCTGTGTCTCTGGTGTAAGTTTAAGAATTCTCATAATGTGCCTCCCTGTAGTTTTCTAAATTACCGTCTTTAAATCACGAATCAGTTTGGTGATTCTTTCATTTTCCATTTTCATACTTACCTGGTTCACGACAACACGTGCTGACAATGGACATACTTCTTCCAAAACAGTCAATCCATTTTCCCTTAATGTTGTTCCAGTCTCTACAATATCACAAATCACTTCAGAAAGTCCGACAATTGGAGCAAGTTCGATAGAACCATTTAATTTAATAATTTCCACGGTCTGATGTTTTTTGTTGTAAAAATAATCCTTTGCGATCCGCGGATACTTTGTAGCCACGCGGATCTGTTCATGATGCTGTAACAGATCTCTTGCGCTTTCCGGGCCACAGATACACATTCTGCATTTTCCGAATCCAAGATCTAAAACTTCATATATATTACGTGCCTCTTCTAAAATCGTATCTTTGCCGACAATTCCGATATCTGCGGCTCCATATTCCACATATGTAGGTACATCCGGTCCCTTCGCAAGGAAAAAACGGAGTTTTAACTCCTCATTCACAAAAATCAGCTTTCTTGTATCAGGGTCCTTGATCTCTTCGCATGTAATTCCGATTTTTTCAAATAATTCCAATGTTTTTTTTGCAAGACGTCCTTTTCCCAAAGCAAACGTCAGGTATCTTTTATCTTCCATTATGCGTCTCCATCCATAAATTCCACGTTTGAAATGTGGTTCTTTTGTGCGTAGTTTTCATAATCTTCTCTTGTATGTGCTGTTGCAAAAGGAATCATTGTAACATCATTTCCATCCCCGCGCAATTGCTGCGCACGAGCGATTGCCTGCTGAATCTTTTCTTCCGTAAACACAAGCAATGTCGTATGATCCTCTACAGCAAGCTGAATTTTCTGACGACTAAGTGCAGCCATCAACTGATCCACTACGATACCAAATCCAATAGATGGTGCTTTCTTTCCAAAATAAGTAAGAAGTTTATCATAACGACCACCTTTTACAATTGGCTCACCAGTTCCAAATGTATATCCGGCAAAGATAATACCGGTATAATAATGATACTTGCTGATGATACCAAGTTCAAACGAAATATACTTCTCAATACCATAGAGTTTCAAGTACTCACCTAATTTTTCAAGATCCGCAATTGCAGAAAGAATTACCGGATAATCTGCCGCAAGATCTTTCGCCTCTGCAAGTTCTTCTACCTGTGTTTCAAAACTGCCCAGCATGGTAAATAATTTTTTCAAATTTGCATCTAAATTTAATGTTTCTACAAATTCCTCAACTCCAAAGAAATTCTTGTTATTTAAAAGTTCACGCAACTCTTCCTCTGCCTCTTCTCCTAAACCGGCAGCCTCAATGAGTCCATGGAAAAAGCGGGCATGTCCAACAGAAATCTGAAATTCTTTTAATCCACTGGCACGTAAGGAGTCGACTACCATTGCAAGAATCTCTGCATCTGCACAGACACTTCCATCTCCAATCAGTTCGACACCACATTGTGTTGTTTCTTTTAATCTTCCCTGGTAAGAAGAAGAATTGATAAATGTATTGCCCATATAGCAAAGCTTTACCGGCATATCGTCTTCCGCATAATATTTTGCGGCACTTCTGGCAACGGAAGGTGTAAAATCCGGACGCAGTACAAGCGTATTTCCATCTTTGTCAAAAAACTTGTATAGATCCTTGGAAGGAGTTGTACCGATTTCTTTACTGAAAATATTGAAAAATTCAAAGGTAGGTGTCTGAATATCACGATAACCGTATTTTGTCAAAACCGCATGCAGTCGATCCTGCAACAATAATTTCTGTTTGCATTCTCCATTATAAATATCCCGGACTCCATCCGGTGTATGTAACATTTGATCTGTCATAATTTGTTCCTTTACTGTGTACTTTATTTTATTAAAGTGTTAACGTGATAATTTGATACCACATGAAAACATTGCTATTATATGGGAAAAACATAGAAATGTCAATCCCTCGACGCAAGATCCTTTTGCAGTATATTCAAATACGGAACTAATATGCCCGATATTTTCGGAAGAAAATAATCTTCATCCAGTTCCTCATATCGAAAACTTTTTCGTCCGCCCTCTTGGGACCGCTCCCAGTATTTCATAAGTTCTGCGAACCGCAGATAATAGAATTCATCCCGATGTGTAAAAGAAATCAGAATAAAGGCAACGCCTTCCTGTTTCTCAAAAGCCTTCATAAAGGCCACCTGATGTTCATGAATATTTGCGAGTGGAAATGTATCTGTATTACACTCTTTTGCATCAAAGCAAATGGGGATTCCCTGTACCGCTCCAATATAATCGACGGTACTCTTCTGTTCAAAATAAGCTAACGTGATATGCCTTGACGCTTTATCAATGTTGATTGGCGTAATTGGGGTCGGTATTTTTTGAATGAGTGCAAGATCATGTTCTAAGTATTTTTCATTTGTTCGATTCAGTAAATCTTCAAGTGTCGAGCCTCGAAGGCCTCTTGAATTCCATGTCGGCATATCATTTTCCTCATTCTATATTCTATGTTTATGATATGAGGGTCAAAAGGTATTTTGCCCCTCTTTTACAAGCCAAGTTTCACAAATATATCCGGAACCGGTGCACAAAAAATTCTACCATCCGGAAATTCCATTCGATATGCATGAAGAAGCTGATGTGTCACTTTATGTTCTTCATAATTTTCCTGATTTACCTTTTTATCCCCGTACTTCATGTCTCCGATGATAGGATGTCCGATTGATGCTAAATGTGCACGAATCTGATGTGTCTTTCCTGTGATCAGATGAATTTCTAACAATGTCTTGCCCGCATTCACCTTCACCGGTTCATATGCAGTCTCAATTTTCGATGAGTCTTCGGTCTGTTTATCCGTTACCGTTACCACATTGTCCTTTTCATTTTTGGTCAAATATCCAATCAGATGCTCGGATTTATGGACTTCCCCCGCAACAATCGCGCGATAATATTTATGGATGGTACGTTCCCTTAATCCTTCGGAAAGTGTCTGTAGGCCTTTGAGAGACTTGCCCATCAAAAGTAACCCTGTCGTGTTTCGATCCAACCGATTACAAACAGACGGACGAAAAGCTTCAAAATCTTCCAATTGAAGAGAATGCGTGCGAATCAGATATCCAAGCAGGTATTCATTGGCAGATACATCATTTTCCCTTGCTTTCTGGGAAAGCATATTATAAGGTTTATCTGCAATCAGGATATCCTCATCTTCATAAATTACTTTAAGTCCTTTCATCGGTAATCCCTGAAGCATTTCATATTCCTGCTGTAATGCTTTTGCATCCCGCATAAATTTTGTGAGTGTTTCTTCACTGAAAAATACCCGGATGATATCTCCTTTTTTCAGTGATTCTTTTCCTGTAACTTTTTTTCCGTTACAGGTAATATTCTTTTTTCTCATCATCTTATATAAGAAGCCTGTTGAAGCATTTGGCAAAAGTTTTTTTAAATACTTATCCAAACGTTGCTGGGCCTCATTCGAACCAATGATAAATTCTCTCATAAAATCCTATGCTTTCCTTATTTATTTCTATTTCTTTTTATGAATATTGCGAATGGTTTTCTTTTTTACGGGTTTCTTGTTCTTACCGGCTGCACTGCGACTATCCGCTATATGTTTTCCTTTATAAGTACGATTACTGTTTGCACCTGCTTTTACAGACTCTCCCTTATGTGGATGCCCTCCTGCTTTGGATCCGAACTTTCGCGGACGAATCAGACAATTTTTATCAAATCCGATCAGATCCTGTCTTCCCGCTTTCATAAGAGCCTCATAGACCAGATCATAATTTTTCGGATTGCGATACTGAATCAGTGCACGTTGCATTGCTTTCTCATGTGGATTTGTTGCAACATAAACAGGTTCCATGGTCCTTGGATCCAGCCCGGTATAGTACATACAGGTAGAAATCGTAGATGGTGTCGGATAAAAATCCTGTACCTGTTCCGGCATATAACCCAGATCCCGCAAATATTCTGCAAGTTCAATTGCTTCTTTTAAAGTGGATCCCGGATGAGAAGACATCAGATATGGTACGAGATACTGTTCCTTTCCGAGTTTCTTATTCATCTCTTTGTAAGCCTTTACGAAGCTGTTATAAACTTCTACACTTGGCTTTCCAAGTTTCTGCAAAACGGTATTACTGATATGCTCCGGTGCAACCTTTAACTGTCCGCTTACATGATACTCACACAATTCGCGTAAAAATGTATGATCTCTATCATACATCAGATAATCAAAACGAATACCGGAACGGATAAATACTTTTTTTACCTTAGGAAGTTCGCGCAATTTTCGAAGCAGTTCAATATAATCCTTATGGTCTACTTGAAGGTTCTTACAAGGTGTTGGAAACAAACACTGCTTGGTTGGACAGGCACCTTTTGTCATCTGCTTTTTGCAGGCAGGCGCACGGAAATTCGCAGTCGGACCTCCGACATCATGAATATATCCCTTAAAATCCGGTTCCTGTGTAATTAACTTTGCTTCCTCTATAATCGACTCGTGGCTTCTCGTCTGAATGATTCGTCCCTGATGGAATGTCAATGCGCAAAAACTGCAGCCACCAAAACAGCCACGGTTACTGATCAGGGAAAATTTAATTTCCCGGATGGCCGGTACGCCACCTGCCGCTTCATAGGACGGATGATAATTGCGCATATATGGAAGCGCATATACTTCGTCCATCTCAGTCTGACTCAGTGGCTTGGCCGGTGGATTCTGGACAACATAGGTTGTTCCACCATATGGTTCAAACAAACGCTTGCCGGAAAACGGATCGGTATTGCAATACTGTTTGTAAAAACTCTGTGCAAATGAACGTTTATTTTCTTTTATTTCATCATAATCTGGAAGTTCAGTGGCATCATAAATAATGTCACGATTTTTTGTCTTATAGACTGTTCCTTCTATGAAGGTGATATCTTTTACCGCAATCCCGGCATTTAATGCATCCGCAATCTCAATAATGCTTCGTTCTCCCATTCCATAGGAAATGATATCCGCACCGGAATCAAGAAGTATCGAACGTTTCACCTTATTGGACCAGTAATCATAGTGGGCAAGTCTGCGAAGACTCGCCTCGATACCGCCAATAATAATCGGTACCGTCTTATACGTATGGCGAATCAGATTACAATAAACCACCGTCGCATAATCCGGGCGTTTTCCCATAACACCACCTGGTGTATACGAATCTGAATTTCTTCTCTTTTTGGAAACGGAATAATGGTTTACCATGGAATCCATATTTCCTGCTGACACAAGAAATCCAAGCCTTGGCACACCCAAAATGGAAATAGAACTGTCATCCTTCCAGTCCGGCTGTGAAATAATTCCGACCGAATAACCATGAGCTTCGAGCAAACGCGCAATGATTGCATGTCCGAAGGACGGATGATCTACATAAGCGTCACCACATACATAAACAAAATCCAGCTGTTCAATACCCCGGTCGATCATATCCTGTTTTGAAATTGGTAAATATCCTTCGTACATGTAAAACCTCTCTATCCTTTTTCCTCTTTTAACCGGTTGATTTCTTCCTGTGACAATTTCCGATAAGCGCCTTTTTTCAAATCAGTCAAGGTGAGACTTCCCATGCGAATGCGTTTCAGATAAACAACCTTGCAGCCAACAGCCACAAACATACGCTTCACCTGATGAAATCTTCCCTCCTGAATATGCAGAAGGATTTGCGTGTCCTCCAGAATTTCCACACGAGCCTGGAAGAACAGGTTCCTCATCCAGTACGATACTGCCGTTTTCCAGCTTCTTTTGATCACCTTCCTGCAGCGGCTGCGCCAGATCCACCAGATAGGTTTTTTCAACATGATGCTTGGGAGAAAGCAGACGATGCGCCAGCTTTCCGTCATTTGTGATCAGCAGCAGGCCCTCCGTATCCATGTCCAGTCGTCCGACCGGAAAACAATCCTTTGGCAAAAAGGCATCGATGCAGTCCAGCACGGTTTCATAAGTGGGATCACTGGTGGCACTGACAACATCCTGCGGCTTGTTCAGCATGATATAGACAACAGCTTCATAATAGATTTCCTCTTTATCCAAACAAACGACATCCACACCCTCCTGGATTTTCCTGTCATCCTTTCGGCATACCTCACCATTGACACTCACTCTTCCCTTGCGAATAGCCAGCTTGACCTCCTTGCGGGTACCCAAACCTGCATGGGCCAGATATTTATCCAGTCGCATTTGCCTATCTCCTTCTTCCGCGCTTCAGTAAGCGGGACAGGTCAAGATGCAGAATGG
>OGOQ01001269.1_pt1 | contig 20072 bp, 19 predicted proteins | sample 1552691 | NCBI WGS metagenome assembly OGOQ01 (sample SAMEA2580209, study PRJEB22360) | human gut metagenome | biome: human gut; feature: human-associated habitat; material: faeces | place: Denmark | collected 2008/2010
AAAAGAATTGTTACGTTCATTCCACAGGGGTCGTTTATTTGATTAAAGTGGTATATGATTGTTTATGTGAAAATCAATGATAATCTTAGTGGAAAGGGGAAATGACATTATGAAGAAACAGGTAACTAAATCGGTTGCAAAAGGGGTAAAAGTAGCATTAGATGTTGTATTACGGACAGAAGCTAACACAGCTTCCTGTGCTATTATGTATCAGCCTAAAGTGCCAAATAAATTAATGAAATACAGGAGAAATAAATAATGAAAAAATGTACAGATACAGTAGTTGATTGGATGATGCGGTATAATGTGATACATGATGAAGATAAAGAACTTTATAAGTATGCATTACATAGTGTACTTTTGTTTGTATCACCATTCATCCTTGCAGGAAGTATTGGCTTTTTCGTAGGAAGTGTAAAACATGGAATTCTGCTTATTTTACCATTTATAGTTTTACGAAAATTTAGTGGAGGTTATCATGCAAAGAATTTAAGCACTTGTATTCTGGAATCAGGTTTTCTACTGTTTCTGTACATAATGTTATCAATGCGTGTACAATGTGATTGTAAATTGGCAATAGCTACGATTATTGCATCTTTGATTCTGATTGTATTTAGTCCGATAGACAGTGAAAATAGAAGAGTTGATATTGATGAGAGAGGAACATATAAAAAATTAACAGTGTTCTTCGTGATACTTTTCGGGGTGTTAGATGTAACTTTATTCTTGGCAGGAAAAAAAATTTATACCATCTGTTTTTCTGTTGGAGTATTGATGACGGCGAGTTTGCAAATACCTTGTATAGTAAAAAAAATATGTAAATTGACCAAAAATAGGTTATAAATGTCGTTTGGCGCAGAGGAGGTTGAAATAGTGAAAAAAATGAAGATAATAGAGTATGTCATTGATTTCACAGTTTCAAATATAAGTATGACAAAGGAGGACTGAATTATATGTTTAAAAAGAAAATGGTAGCTTTAGCATTAGCAATGTCAACTTTGGTGTGTTCTATGTCTGTTCCAGTCATGGCGGATAGTCGGACTGAAAATTTCTTTGTATATTTGAATGGGGGTTCTGTGGTTTCTAGTGGATCAGCGAAGAAAACTATAACGGGAACTATGTATACATATACAAAAGAGCGTCCAGGAACATCTATTAAATGGGTGCAGGGAGAAGAAACCATTAATCTTAGAGGACGTTCTTCAGGTGGAACAACTGGAGTTACTTCTTTGGGAGAAACAAGTTATGCAGGTGCAACATATCTGACATACAAATCCGGTTATGGAAAAGTTAATTCTTATTATAAACTGGCGGTACAGTATGCAAGCGATAATCCTTATGAGAAGTTAGATTTGCAGTGCACTTGGAGACCGTAAAAAATTCATAGAAAGTAATTAAATGGATTTATTAAGAGAATAAAATGGGAATGATGGAAAGGGGCATGAAAGAACACATGCCCTTTTTCATACTGCAACATATATGAAGTGGAGATGCTATGTATGTCAAAAAAAAATATTGTATTATGGTGTGTTGTTTTCAGTCTATGTTTTCTTGGAGGATGCAGAAATAAAGGGGTGGTAGAATCACCAAGAAATGATAAGCAAAATTTTGAAGATAGTAATGAAGAAGAGTTTGGTGAACATATTGATAAGATCTTGTCATCAGGAGTTGAAGTAGATGCAGATATAGATATGCCTGAACTTGATATAAAAAATGTAAGTATTTATGAAGGAACACAATTAAAAATTGACGTGGAAAAAATGAGTCACATTTTATTGGGAAATTCAGTTGCTCAATATATAGATGAGAATGGACAAGGAGAAGAAATAGAAAATCTACGCACTTATAGAGATGAGAATGGATCAGAAATTAGTTCAATCGCTAATAGATGGGTGAGATTTTCAAATGTAAAGTTTGCTCATATTCGAACGGATTTTGAAACAGAAATTACTTCCGAAGAAGAACACAATTTTGACTTTGCAGACAGGAAGGAAGCAGATCTTGAAATAAGGAAAATACTTGACTTATTAGATATAGAAGTATATCCAAAGTATAGATGTGCTTCTTTGGATTACATAACATTAGAGGAAAAAAATTTAGAACAATATGCAGGTTTGGAAGATGTAGAAGAATTTCAAGATGATATCAAAATGCTGAAAGCTATTCCATGGTCAGAAGAATATGATTGTTATTGTTTTACATATTATGGAACCGTTGATGGATTGAAGTTAAACTCTCAGGATAGAGAAACAAATAATAATGTTGTGCCAGGATCGATTATTCGAGCAACATATTCAAAAGATGGCATACAGAACCTGGAAATTTCTAATATTTATATTGGAGAAAAAGAAGTAGAAAAGAAGACGCTATGCACAATGAATACTATTCTTAATGCAATAGATCAGAAATATAACTCTGTTATTTTACAGGGAAATTATAAGGTTAATTCTATGGAATTGGAATATATAGCGGATATTCGAGATAAAAGTGAGAAATACACCTTATTGCCGGTGTGGAGATGTAGTATTAGTCATAATTATGATACACAGGATAAAAATTCCAGTAAAATAATAAACATAGAGGATAATTCTATTTTATTCATAGATGCAACATCTGGAACGGAAATATATTCGGGAGGAAACATATGAAAACAATTTTATTTGAGCTAAAAAATGCACTATGCTCAAAAAGATTTTTGTTTACGGTTGTAGTGATGACGTTTCTATCAATGTGTAGTTTAATAAATGAAATGAAAGCAATACCGGACGCATCAGTTTATTATTTTTATATGGTCTACTTTTATTATCCAATATGGTTGATTGCATTCGTGCTTGCACCTATTCCGGGAGCAATTTCATTTTGCATTGATTGGAACACATGTTTTTATAGGATGAAAATAATTAGGTGTGGAAAGAAAAACTACATATTGTCTAAAATAATAATTACTTGGGTGACAGCATTTCTGACAGTAGCGTTTTCGCAGATGCTAATGTTTGCATTATTGGTGAGTTTCAAACCAGTATTTTTAAATGGAGATGGAAATGCTCTGAAAGGAGGTATTTATCAGGATTACTTAAATACAAGTGGTATCTGGATTTATTTCACAAGTAAAGTTTTTTTTCAATCTGTAGGAGTGGCCTTTTTTGCGGTATTTGCATTATGGATATCTACGAAAATTACAGATATTTTAGTAGTAATGACAGCACCAATCATAGGATATTACTTGATTGATAATATTTCTATTTGTCTAGGATTGCCAAGGTATTTATCAATTCCACGTCTCATAAAAGGAAACATAGAAATTGTAAAAGGAATTGGCTATACATGGTTGTATGTGGGGGGCATTTTTGGTGGTCTGGCACTTCTTTTTAGTTGGCTATTTTTCAAAAACTGCAAAAGGAGAATTGAAAATGGATGATATAATCAAGGTCATTAGAATAGCTTGTTATAATTTAAAAAAAACTTTTACCAGTTCAAAGATATATATTATTATAATATTATCGTTTATGTACATACAATTTATGCTTAATCCCGTAAAGGTTTTTGCTGAGAACGTTCAGATAGGAGTATCATCTTATTTGTTTCCTTTTTTATTAACATCAAGTTATTCTGTGAAAATATTTCTGCTTCTAGTGATTCTACTGTTTTGCAATGCTCCATTTATGGATGAAGCGCAATTATATATATTAGTACGTACAGGAAGGAGAAAATGGTGTGCCGGACAAATGTTGTATATTATGATTCTTTCAGGATTTTACACAGTGCTACTGATCTTATTTACAGTGGTCACGTTAATACCTGAGTTATCAATAGAAATTGGCTGGGGAAAGGTGATTAATACCCTTGCACAGACAGGAATTGCTGCGTCTCAAGGGATTCCTATTTCTTTTGATTATTCCATCATTTTAAAATATCATCCAATAACTGCTATGATTTTGGAAGGATTTCTTTGTTGGCTTTTATTCATTTTATTCGGTAATATTATTTTTACTGTGAATATGAAAATATCAAAATTTGCTGGTAATATTATAGCTGTGGCATTAGTTTTTTTCCAGATGATAGCAGAGGAAATTTCTCCACTCTTGACATATTTTTCTCCAGCATCGTGGGTATCTTTGTCCTTTTTAGATATCAATAATATAAATCAATATCCAGGAGTAAATTACGCATTGACAGTAATGGTAATCCTAAATCTTGTTTTGATAACTGTATCAATCATTGGTATAAAAACTAAAACATTTGTGAAATGAGTAAAGAATGAGGTGTATATATGAAGACAATCGAAATCCGGGATATAAGTAAAAAGTTTGGTGAACATGTTGTTTTGAATCATATTACAGTACGTTTTCAGGAAGGGAGTATATATGGAATTGTGGGACGAAATGGTTCAGGAAAAACAGTTTTGTTAGAATGTATTTGTGGTCTTATACATCAGGATGAGGGCACTATTATTGTGAATGGAAAAGAAATTGGAAAGAAAGTAGATATGGCAGATAATATTGGAGTTATTATAGAAACGCCAGGATTTTTGCCTAATTATTCAGGATTTAGAAATCTACAGTTTTTAATGGGTGTAAATAAAAAAGTAAATTCTAGCATGATCAGTGCTGCTATGAAAATGGTTGGATTGAATCCGCATGAGAAAAAAAAAGTAGGAAAATATTCGTTGGGAATGAAGCAACGATTGGGGATTGCTCAGGCAATCATGGAAAATCCAGATATATTGATTCTGGATGAGCCGCTGAATGGTTTGGACAGTGCTGGTGTAGATGAAATCCGAAAAATCTTACTTGATATGAAAAAACAGGGAAAAACAATTTTATTAGCTAGCCACAATAATGAGGATATTCAAGTGTTGTGTGATAAAGTATATAAAATGGAAGATGGAAAGTTGGTCGAGCAGAATAAATAATAGAAATTGCTTGATATATAGTAATCTTCTCAATTAATGCAAATGCCACATGCATGAAACCACCCTTTGCAATCATTCATGGTTTTTTAGACCGTTTTTACAGTTTCAGGTAGTTCAGAAGCAACACGGATTTTACTCTTTCAGAGAATGGCGTTCATTTTTGACCACATTTTTTCAATAGGATTTAAATCAAGACTATATGGCGGTAAATACATATAGGAAATATCAGCATTATCTAAAAGTTCAGAATATACTTGATGTTCCGCTTTTGCACCAGATATATTTTCTATCCATGTGTTGCGTTTTTCCAGCACATCGGGGACAATCCTGTTCTTTTGCATACAAAGACTTTTTCTTATAAGTATAACCTTGTTTTATCAGAAAATGCTTGACGTATTCACTGCCTACAGGTAAGTGAAGACTTTCGATAATCTCCTTCATTGTGTAGCATTTTATCATTTCTTACACTATATTTTATCATCGCTGTAAAGAGATTACATTATTTAAGAGGCTTGCTATAGCTTAAGTTTAGAGTTGTGTTTCGACCATATTTAACTAATTATTCCGGATATTCTATAAATTTTGTATTTATGGAGGATAAAGAAGGCTGCACGTCATCATGGAGGGGATTCCCGAATGTGTTATGATGATGAAAGTGCTACTTTTCATGTGATTATTACGCTAAATAAGAATAGAGGCGGGTAATATTGCCCGCCGCAAAATTATGTCTATTGTCTTATAATAGTTAAAATTTCCTGTGCTAGTGAAACTCCCATTTGTGGAAATAGTTCCTGAATTTCCTGATATTTTGCTTCAATCAGTTCCGGCTCATCGCCCCAGATTTTTTCATAAATTTTGAATGCCTTCTTAAAATGCGTTTTAGCCTGCGGAAGATTAGCAGTCAACAGGTAGATGGTTCCGATGGATTCCTGTACTGTGGCATAGTCCAGACAGCCATCAGAGTTATATTTTTTGATGACTTTTAATAATTTTTGCAGTATGGAAATTCCCTTCTCAGGATCTTGCTGCTCTGTCAGTAACATAGCATAGTTGGTAATCTGCGGAATGCTGTCATTGGTATAAAGCAAATTATATTGTTCAAGAAGCAAGAGACTTTCTTCCATGTGTTCCCTTGCAAGATCCGGATAGCCATTCATGCGGTAAAGTCCACCGAGATTAGCATGAAGATTGGAAACAAGATTAGCATTTTCTTCTGTAACTTCTTTGAACAGGGCAAGGGCATCCTTTTCCAGTTTCATAGCTTTTTCGGGTTTAACTTCAAGAGTTGCCTGAAAATCCAGTAATAATGCCCGGTCAGCAACAGTTCCAGTATCTTTTTCTTTCAAAATACGTTTTAATTCCTGGATAATATTTTTCATGCCTTTTTGATAATTGTAATTGTGCATATACGGAAACGCATTTTCCAGAAAAAGCAGATAATCGGGTATAGCATCTTTATCAATCAGTTCTATGATATTTTCTATTGTCTGAAACATTTTCTTGTAATAATCCACTTCAATGCCATGCATTAAACAGATCTGCTGTAAAGAATCCAGCAAGGTACGACACCCTGTGACGGAAGGTTTTGTTTCTGAAAGAGCAATTTCCTGAATCATCGGATGCAGGGAAATCGTGCGACGTGTAGTTGTCTGGACAAAACCGGTTTCAATTAGGTCGTTGATTTCGTTTAGAGTAGGCAGCTCCAGCCATTTGGCAAATATACGTGCAGAGATACCGGTGGAAGGAAGAAAACACAGATTGCACATGATATCCTGCTGTTTTATAGATAGAGAATACAATGAAAATAAAGTATGAATATGACTATAGTAGGTGGCTTTGCTGCTTAGCCCGTCTTTGACAACCTTAATCTTATCTTCGTTGTCAAGAGCTGCTTTTTCTTCCTGAAATTTTACGAGCAACTGTTCTGGAGTTAAAATTCCATTTTCCAGAAGTTTTGCAGCCAGTTCCACAGCAAAGGTATGACAGTGTACAGTTCCTATGATTTTCTCCACAGCGGAACGATGTTCATTTGTCTCTGAATAAAATATAGATACCAGTTGGAAAAGACTGTCTTTATTTTTGATTTCCTTTAAAGGAAAAGTGCAGTATTCTTCCAGCTTGCTTCTGGTCGTAAATAAAATCTGGCAACGATATTTTAACATCACCGATAGAAAGCTGTCCTGTGCGGAAGTGGTATTAAAATTATCTATGATAAGTAAAGTATCGGATTTCAGAGAACGGAGGAAACGGTTATGTCTTTGAAAACGTTCCTGTTCGCTGATTTCCGGTGGATCATCAACAAAATCCATATCGGTAATATCCTGATGCAGATCACCAGTATATTCTACATAAAGAGTGTTGGTGTAGTGTTTTTTATAGTGCTTTGCATAAGCTTTGGCAAGTTCACTTTTTCCAATACCAGCAATTCCATAAAGAAACACATGGCGTTTTTCCTCAAGGATTGTGTGCAATTCGTTCAGTTCTTCTTCTCTCCCAAGAAAATGACGACAAGGTTTTGGAACTTCACTGTCCATAATGTGGTCCAGAACGATCGGTGACAGAGCGCCGCCTGCAATTAGTTTTTGATTTCTGGTATCACGTTTGATAAATTGGCGTTCCATACCGAAAGAAATCAGCTTTGCCAGAAAAAGTAATCTTGAACTTGCTGGTTTATACAGAGAGGACAGACTTTTCTTTTTGACGTCGGAGATGGTATCGTCCTGCATAAACAAGGTGTAAATATCCTGTATAGCCATATTACAGTCTGGCATTAGAGGAAGAAGATTCTGGTGTATGGTTTCGGCAAGTTTTTTTTGATTGCTGGGTTTGTAATAATAAGCAGATATTTTCGGACTGATCTTTGCCTGTCCGGTCATCCAACGACAAACCAGACCATTATCCATAGAAAAATCCTCATTCGCCGGATCATTCATAAAATCTTCAAACAGTTCGTATAAAAAATCAGGTTGGCTCATCTGATTGCTTTCACTGATATGATTTTTTAAACATGTGCTTATAGACGAAAAATCGCATCGATCCAAAGGCAAATTCCCCCTTTTTTATTTTGTAAGTGGTAGTAATTGTACTAAATTTTCTTTATTATAGCACGAACATACGTTCTTGACAATGAAACTTTGATACTGAATATGAATGAAACAAACTAAAAAGTGCTCAATCTGTTGTCAATTTCAATTCAATGTGATTTATACAATAAGAAATTAGAATGTAGGCAGGCTTTCGAAAGCTGAATTCAATTCATACAGAACTTTTGTACAATCCTGCCGGCATAGGATGTAAAAAAGCCTGTATGCTGAAGGAGGCATATAGCATGAATACTAGGTTCCATTTTGCGAATGTAGAAATCATAGAAACAGAAGAAATTCAGAAAGAAACTGTAAGCTATGAACATGCAGGATATCAGGTTCGGGTGCATTTTAATGGAGAAAAGACATTGGCTCAGTGTATTCAGAACCTGGCAGAACGAAAAATTGCAGGTTGATTTTCAGAAATTCTTATTGTAAGATAAAGACAATGAAAGACAATGACTAAACAAGACCAATGAAAAGAGGGAGAAAATGTATCAGGCAGGAATTTATTGCCGTGTTTCTGTTGAGGAGCAAGATAAAGAGAGTGAATATAGCAACAGTATTCACTCTCAGATTCAGATGGCACGGGATTATATTGCAGAGCAAAATGACGTTGCAGAAATAAAAATTTATGCGGATGATGGATTTTCGGGAAGTAATTTTGAAAGAACGGAATTTAGGAGAATGTTGGCGGACATTGAACTGGGAACTATTGATATGGTGATTTTTAAGGATATCTCACGACTTGGAAGAGAGCATATTGATACAAACTATTATATTGGCAAATATTTTCCTGAAAAACGAATCCGGGTAGTATCCATTTTAGATAATTATGATTCAGCAGTGAGCACTTATGATGAATTGCTGGAAATCAAAACATTGTTAAATGATATGTATCTGAGAGATACTTCCAGAAAAATCAAAATTACCATTCAGGCAAAAAGAAGTATGGGAGAATACACCCCGAAACAACCGCCATATGGTTATATAAAAAGTGAGACGATTCATAATCATTTGGAGATAGATTCTTATGCAGCAGAGATTGTTAAAAGAATATATAGAATGTATCGGAATGGGGCTGGTTGCAGTGTGATCAGTCGAACTTTAAACGAAGATCAGATTCCATGTCCGGCAAAGTATAAAAAAGAAGTTTTGAAAAATGGTTATGCCTGGAATGTAGGGAAAGGCTTATGGACACCGGCTACTGTGCGGGGAATTTTGAAGAATCCGGTATATACAGGTGCTGTTGTAATCAGAAAACATGAAAGACCATCTTATAAACTGAAATATAGAAAGGCGATTCCGTTGGAAGAGATGGAACTGGTACCGGATGCACATGAAGCAATTATTTCCAAAGAGGAATTTACTCAGGTGCAGCAGATCCGGCAAGGACGACAGGTTCCATATTTTGACAGAAATAAAGAACCACATAAATATGTGGGACTACTGTTTTGCGGAAAATGTAAAACGGCTATGCGTAAACGATATCTGGCATCGCATAATAATTTTGATGGATATATGTGTGGTTTTCATCAGAAGATGGGACAGAACTACTGTGAACTGAATCATATTACATTTGAAAAACTTGATGAGCTGGTTGTATTTGCAATCAATCAACAGTTAAAACAAATGAGAACAGACTTGAAAAAGCTGGAAGTTCAGATTTGGCAAAGAAAGCCGGAATTGGATGGTAAAATTGCCAGATTACAGGCAAAAACAGAAAGAAATACCGAGTATCGAAAACGGGCATATGAACAGTTTATGGATGATATTCTTTCAAAAGAAGAATACCTGGAATTAAAACAGATATATGACAATGAAAACAGGCAATATCAGAAAGAATTAAGTATATTAAAGAATGAAGAACAGAAACAACAAGAAACGGTGAATCAGACAAAGATATGGTTGGAACATTTTAATCGAAGGAAGCTGACGGAAAAGCAACTGACCAGAGATGTATTGGTAGAATTGATTGATAAAATCTATGTTTATCCGGATCAGAAAATAGATATTTATTTCAAATTTGCTATGAATGACGATTCACCAGATGTGATATTACAGAAAGGTGGGGTGATGTGATGTATCAGATGGCTGTGTACTGTCGTCTGTCAAAGGATGATGGTGAAAATAAAATTAGTGAAAGTATTGAGAACCAGATGAAATTGATTCGTGAGTATGTAAGTAAATCCGATGATCTGGAAATCGCAGATATTTATATTGATGATGGATACTCTGGACTTTATTTCGCAAACAGACCGGAATTTCAGCGGATGATGGAAGATATTTACAAGGGGAAAATTCAGGGTGTGATTACAAAAGATATTTCTCGTCTTGGGCGTGAGCACATTGAGACAAGTAATTACATTGAACGTGTTTTCCCCTCTCTGGGAGTTCGGTATATTGCTATTTTGGACGGTGTAGATTCTGTTCATCATAGCAATGAAGAATTGGCACAGTTTAAAACATTATTTAATGATATGTATAGTCGTGATATTTCCAAGAAAATCAGAGGCGCACTTTCTGCACAGAAGAAGCGGGGACAGTTTATGTCTGGTTTTGCACCATATGGATATGTAAAAGATCCGGCAGATAAGCACCATTTTCTTGTAGATGAAGAAGCGGCAAAGGTGGTTCGCCGAATCTTTTATATGAGTCTGGAAGGGTATTCCAGAGACGGTATTGCCAGAAAACTGAATCAGGAAGGTGTTATGACACCATCAGAATATAAAAGAAAAGTCCAGGGATTAAATTATACGAATGCATTGGAAAAATCCGGTGGTAAGGGCTGGGCATATCCTACGGTCAATGTCATATTGCGGAACAGAGTTTATACAGGTGCTATGGTACAGCATAAGTCGGAAAAAATATCATATAAAGTAGAGAAATATCATTATATTCCAGAAGAACAACAATATATCGTAGAAGGAATGCACGAAGCGATTATCAGCAAGGAAACTTTTGAGCAGGTGCAGGAAAATATGAAGAAAAGAACACGAACACCGGGATTTCAAAGTGAAGTGAGAAAAGTAAATCCATATGCAGGAATTCTTGTTTGTGGAGACTGTGGATATAATCTTCAAAGAGTTACCTGTAGAGATGGTTATGAGTGTGGGACTTATCATAAAAAAGGAAATACGATTTGTCATTCACATTTCATTAAGAAAGAAGCGTTAGATTCTATTGTGATAAATGAAATCCAAAGACAGGCGGAACTGGCACTGAAAGAAAGTGATAAGGATGAAATATTAAAAGCAGCAGATCGAAGAAAGGAGGTGCAAAGACGTGCAGCGGAGGCAGATCAGCAGATAGAACGACTGCAAAAAGAACTTGCAGCTGTTCAGAAATATAAAAAGAAGACGTATGAGAATTATGTGGATGGTGTTCTGGACAAAGAAGAATATCTCTCCTACAAGGCAGAATATGAACAACAGGATAAGGCAATCAGAGAGAAAATTCAGCTGACAGAACAGGAGAAAAACAGCTTTGGAGAAGCAGAAGAATCATATGAAAATTGGATAGAGAAATTTATCAAGTATGGAACATTATCCGAGGTAACAAGAGAGATTGTGACAGAGCTGATTGAGAAGATTGTTGTGAATGGGGATAAGAGCATTGATATTGTATTTAAGTATCAGTCCCCTTATCAGCTAAAGAAAAAGGCAGTGTAAAGGCTGTAAATTTTTTTACAGAATCTTTCCCCTAGTTATAATGATCACACAGAGGCGATTCTCTGCTGGAAACTTATCTGGACAATGTGTCCGGTATGGGGAAAAATGTGATTTGTGTAGGAATGGGCAACAATGGAAATGATGCTCTGCATACCGGAGGAAAGCTTTCGCCAGGTGAAATCCAGGAAATTGAACTTGGTGTTGGTGCCTTTGAGCCTACCTTAAATGTGCAGCTTTGGAAAAATTACGAAGATGAGATGGAAATTTATCTGGAACATCCAGCCGGGGAGCGTGTTGGTCCACTTTTTGAAACACTGGGCGCCCAGCGTTGGCAGGCGGGAAATACGAAACTTCTGATCTACTATGGAAAACCGGCACCGTATCATGTGACGCAGGAGATTTATGTGGATTTTCTGCCGCAGGATGAGAAAACCCCCTATGTAGACAGCGGTGTGTGGAAAACAATCTTAGCAGCAAGAAATATAAAAAACGGGGAATATTTCCTGTGGCTTCCAGGTGGCAAAACTTTAAATCCAGGTACAGCCTTCTATCTTCCACGTCCCCAGGGAACCCTCACAATCCCTGCCACTGCCAGACGCGTGATCAGCGTCGGCGCCTACGACGCCCGTCAAAACACCTATGCTGATTTCTCTGGCCGCGGCTGTCGTGCCCTCCCCTATCCAAAACCAGATCTTGCCGCCCCTGGTGTTGATATCTATGCACCTCGCCCTGGTGGAGGCTATGCCGCCTTTACTGGCACCTCCTTTTCCACGCCTTTCGTTACTGGTGCAGCCGCCCTCCTTATGGAATGGGGAATCACCCGCCGAAAAGATCCCTACCTCTATGGCGAAAAACTAAAAGCCTATCTCCGTCGTGGTGCAAAAGCCTTGCAAAGATCGGAAAAGTTGCCAAATGACTTAATTGGGTGGGGACGACTCTGTTTGGAAAGTAGCCTGCCAGAATAGGATAATTAATGTACAAGATGTAGCAATTTAAAGTGTTCCAATCTGAACATTTTAAAAAGCAGGTCGGATTATTGACTTTTACACCAAGTGTTTCCGAATGGATTAATAAAACGAATGCCATAAAAACTACCGTTTATGTAAAAAAAAGAACCGTTTATGTAAAAAAAGAACCGTTTATGTAAAATACAACAGAATCTGCTGAAATCTGATAGAATACTCCTGCAAATAACAAAGGGAGGAAATGATTATGACAGGATTTTTAGTAAACTTACTGAGCCCGGTTTTCAGCAGTCTCGGTGTAAGTCAGGCTGACCTTACATCCTATATTGAGAAGCTGATCGGCTACGTTATCGCAATCTTTGCTTTACTTGTTGTGATGATCGTAGTAATGGTTGTGGCTCATAAAGCCAAAAAGGGATTCCGCCATGTGATCCGCTGGCAGGCTGCCATTGCATTTATTGCAATTGTTGCAGTGCTTGTAAATGTAATCTGCTACGGACCGATGTACAACAACGTATCAAGTGTTTTAAACGCAAAGAAAGTAGTACTTGCACAAGAGACTACAGACCAGAGCCGTGCAACCATTCAGAAGGTTGCTGAAGAAGGAATGGTATTACTGAAAAACGATGGTATCTTACCTCTTTCCTCAGATACAAAGAAACTGAATGTATTCGGCTGGGATTCTACAAACCCGCTGTTTGGCGGAACAGGATCAGGATCTTCTGATTCTTCCACAGCAATCGGTATTCTGCAGTCCTTAAAGGATGCCGGATATGAGACAAACGAGTCTCTTACCAAGATGTATACTGACTACAGAGCTGACCGTCCTACAATTGCTATGGCACAGCAGGACTGGACACTTCCTGAGCCGACAAAGGATTATTACACAGACAGTCTGATGGACGAAGCAAAAGAGTATTCTGACACAGCTGTAGTTGTAATTGGACGTTCCGGTGGAGAGGGTGCAGACCTTCCAACCGACATGAAATCTGTAATTGATGGAAGCTATGCAAAGAAAGCAGAAGAAGTATCTGTTTCCCCAGACAATTACGGATATGTAAAAGGAAGTTACACAAACAATGGAGACTATGATGACTTCGACGAGGGAGAAAGCTATCTTGAGCTTTCCAATACAGAGGAAGATATGCTGGATACAGTATGTTCCCAGTTTGACAATGTTATTGTAGTTGTAAACGCAAATAATGCAATGGAACTGGACTGGGTAGACAAATATGAGCAGATCGGTGCGGTTATCTTTGCTCCTGGAGCAGGTGCAACTGGCTTCGAAGCACTGGGCGAGATCATCAATGGTTCTGTAAACCCATCTGGAAAAACAGTAGATACCTTTGTAAAGGATCTGACAGAGACTCCATACTACAATAATATGGGCCTGAATGCTTATACAAACGTAGAAGATCTGAAAGAGCAGATCGCAGCAAATGATCCGGCTTACGAAGGAAGCATGGGATTTGTAAACTATGCAGAGGGAATCTATGTAGGATATAAATTCTATGAAACAGCAGCTGAAGAGGGTCTTATCAAGTATGAGGATATGGTACAGTATCCATTTGGATATGGACTCAGCTACACAACCTTTGACAAACAGATTGAGAATTTCAAGGATAACGGAGATACTGTCACCTTTGATGTAACGGTAGAGAACACAGGCTCTGTTGCTGGAAAAGATGTTGTGGAAATTTATTACACAGCACCTTACACAAACGGTGGAATCGAGAAAGCAGCAGCAAACTTGATCGCTTTCGAGAAAACAGATTCTATTGAGCCAGGAGAATCCCAGACAAAATCCTTTACCATCAACAAAGAAGATATGGCTTCCTATGATTCTGAAGGTATTAAGATCTCCGGAGGCGGTTATATCTTAGAGGCTGGCGAATACACAATTTCTCTTCGTTCAGACTCTCATACAGTTCTTAGTGAAGAGAAGTTCACCGTTGATGAAGATATTGATTACAGCAAAGATGGTCGTTCTTCCGACAAAACTGTTGCAACAAACCAGTTTGAGGATTATGCAAGAGGCGACTTTGAGCAGCTTTCCCGTGAGGACGGTTTTGCAAATTATGACAAAGCATGCGGTGTGCCGGAAGAGGATGCTTATGTAATGAGCGACGAGACAAGGGCAGCCGTAGAAGAGAATGTATTTGGCATTTACGATGGAACCAAATATAACAATGATTCTGATGAAATGCCGGCAATGGGAGCAGACAACGGACTTCAGCTTGCTGACCTTACCGGAAAAGATTATGACGATGCAGACTGGGATAAGCTGTTAGACCAGCTTAGCTTTGAAGATATGACTACTCTGATCAATGTTGGTGGATGGCAGACTGCAGAAATCAAATCAGTAGGTAAAATTGCCACATCTGACTGTGACGGACCTGCCGGATTAAACAACTTCATCACAAAGGCATTTGGAACTGCTTATCCATCTGAAGTTCTTATGGCTCAGACCTGGAACAAAGAACTTGCAAATGAAATCGGCGTTTCTATGGGACAGGAATATGTAGATGCTGACAACTACGGATGGTACGGACCCGCTATGAACATCCACCGTACAGCGTTTGCAGGACGTAACTTCGAGTATTATTCAGAAGACAGTCTGTTGTCCGGATACATGGCAGCAAATGAAATGAATGGAGCAGCCACCAAGGGTGTTTATCCATACATGAAGCATTTTGCATTAAATGATCAGGAAACAAACAGATGCTCCTTCCTTCTCACATTTGCTTCTGAGCAGACCATCCGTGAAGGATATCTGAAAGCATTTGAGCTTGCAACAAAGGGCTTTGAAGGAAAAGCAATGGCAGTTATGTCCTCCTTCAACTGGATCGGTACAGTACCAAGCTGTGCAAACAACGAGCTTTTGAACAACGTGCTCCGTGGAGAATGGGGATTTGTTGGAATGGTAGAAACCGATTATGACGGTTCCTATGGTTACATGATCACCGATCATTGTATCAGAAACGGAAATGATCTGATGCTTGGATTTAACAGTGCAGAGTCCAACAAACTGACAGATGAGAGCGCAACAGCAGTTCTTGCAATGCGTCAGGCTTGCAAAAATATCCTTTATACAGTAGCAAACAGCGGATATTATGCAGATGGAAATCCGGCAACCGGAATGACCAATATGACAAAACTGTTTGTAATGATTGACGTGATTCTTGCAGTTGTTCTTATTGTAGTTGATACAATTGTAATTGTACGTTGGAGAAAAAAGAAAAAACAGGCTGTAAACGAATAATTAAACAGTAATCTGGAGACATAAGTCCCCCTTTTAAATCTGGAATAAGCAGAGCAAGGAATCTGTAAAATTTCCAGAGCAAAAAAGGGGGATTTTTTTATATGATTTTTGTCTTGCAGAGTGAGGGAAAATTATTTATTATGAAAGGAGTTGTAATAACAGGAAAAAAGGAGGACTGGTATGATCAGCATTGCGATTGTAGAAGATGAAGAACTGTATGCAAAGCAGCTTCAGCAGTTTCTGCATCAATATGAAAAAGAGAACAAAGAGATGTTTGACATTACAGTCTATTCAGATGGCGATCAGATTGTAAATAAATATAAATCCCAGTATGATATTATCCTGATGGATGTGGAAATGAAATTTATGGACGGAATGTCTGCCGCTGAAGAAATCCGTAAAATTGACACGGAGGTTGTGATCATTTTCATTACGAATATGGCACAATATGCAATCAGAGGATATGCAGTGGATGCGTTGGATTATGTACTGAAGCCGGTGTCCTATTTCGCATTTTCCCAGCGGCTTAACCGTGCTATCAGCCGGATGAAAAAGCGGGAAACGAAGATCATCATGGTGAATATGAAAGGCGGCATGGTCAGAATCAATGTTGCAAATATTTATTATATTGAAAGTCAGGGACATACTCTGATACTCCATACTATACTGGGTGACTATGAGACAACAGGGAAAATGAAGGAGATGGAGGAAAAGCTTTCGGAGATGAATTTCTGCCGTGGAAATAAGGGATATTTGATCAACCTCCAGCATGTGGACCGGATCCAGGATGGATGCGCTTTGGTGAAGGGAGAAAATCTGACATTAAGCCGTGCACGCAAAAAGGTCTTCATGGAAGCCCTGACCAGATATTGGGGAGAGGTGATAAAATGACAGAATATTATCTGCCCGATATTCCAAGACTTTATACGGCACTTGCAGAGTGGATGGCTTGTATGATTTTTATTCTGCCCTTCAAAAAAAGATTTTCACCGGCTGTAACAGGCTGTCTTGTGGCAGGTGCGTTTGGAGTACAGAGCATATTTCTGATCTCTACCGGTGGGGTAAGGCTGATTTTCTGGATCCCCTGTATGATATTTGCGGTTTTTCTGATGGTTGCTTTTGTTTTTTGCTGCTGTGAGATCAGGCTGACTGATGCGGCATATTTTGGAATGATTGCTTTTGTAGCAGCCGAATTTATGGCTTTTTCCGGGGGGGGGATCCCGTGTTTTTCTCAAAAGAATATGCAGGGAAAGAAGCAAGGATGTCCTGGTGGCAGCAGGGAATGGCAATTCTTCTGATCTATGGTGTGATTGCAGTGATTTTGTACAAAATTCTCCATGTTCATCTGCCAAAGGATGGACAGATGGAAATCACCAGAAGGGAATATTTTTCCGGACTCCTGATCAGTATTGCCGTATTTGCTGTCAGCAATATGAGTTATGTGAATGTGAACACGCCATTTACAGGCAGATATTCTTTTGAAATAGGGAATATCCGTACTATAGTAGATGTTGCAGGAATTGCAATTCTATATGCACATTTGATACAGTGCTGTGAGCTTCGGGTGAGAAAAGAACTGGAGGCGGTACAGAATGTGCTTCAGAATCAGTATGCGCAATACAAGCAGTCAAAAGAAAGCATTGAGCTGATTAATTATAAGTATCATGATCTGAAGCATCAGATTGCTGTGTTAAGAAGTGAAGCTGATCCTGGAAAAAGGGAAGCATTTCTGGATAAAATGGAAGCAGATATAAAGAAATATGAAAGTCAGAATAAAACAGGAAATAAAGTTCTGGATACCGTGCTGACTACCAAGAGCCTTTATTGCGCAAAGCATAACATTACCTTTACCTGCGTTGCAGATGGAACCCTGCTGGATTTTATGGAGGTTATGGATATCTGCAGTATTTTTGGAAATGCATTGGATAATGCCATTGAATGTGAATTGAAGATTCCGGATAAAGAAAAAAGATTAATACACGTCAGTGTCTCAAAACAGAAAAACTTTCTGCTTCTCCGGTTTGAAAATTATTATGATACCGAACTGAATTACCAGGGCGGAGCGTTTATCACAACGAAGCGGGACAAAGAATTCCACGGTTATGGACTGAAAAGCATTCGCTATACGGTAAATAAATATGATGGCGCTGTTTCCATTGACACAAAGGAGAATTGGTTTGACCTGAAGATACTGATACCGGTCGGCGAAAATGCACAAAAACAGATTGATAAAATCGTATAATATATACAAAAAATGTATTGTAATTTTCTAAAAAAAGTAGTAAAACTTTAGTTAGATAAAGAGAAATGCATTGAACAGGACAAATTACAAAAGATAACCGGAACACAGAGAGCCGCAGACTGGTGAGAGGCGGCAGAAGGTATTTTGTGGTATCACCTGGGAGCATCCCGCTGAAAAATAATAACTAATTTCAGTAAGCTGGGACGTAGTCTTCACGTTACAGAAGAAGCTGTTTATACAGACAGCAATGAGTGGTCGTATTTAGTAATAGATACGATAATACAAAGTGGTACCACGGAAATTCCGCCTTTGTTATCCATTGGATAGCAAGGGCGTTTTTTATATATTAACCACTTGACTACAAATGAAAGACGAGGAGAAAGATTATGAGTGGAATTATGATGATGGTAATCGCTATCGTAGTTCTGGGCGGCGCCTATCTTCTGTATGGCCGTTACCTCCAGAACAAATGGGGAATTGACCCGAAAGCAAAAACTCCGGCTTACGAAATGGAGGATGGAGTTGATTATGTACCGGCTGATACCAATGTAGTATTTGGACATCAGTTCGCATCCATTGCCGGTGCCGGCCCGATCAACGGACCAATCCAGGCTGCAATTTTTGGATGGCTTCCGGTACTTCTTTGGATCCTGATCGGTGGTGTGTTCTTTGGAGCAGTTCAGGACTTTGCATCTATGTATGCCTCTGTAAAGAACAAAGGACGTACAATTGGATACATTATTGAAGCGTACATTGGAAAACTTGGAAAAAAATTATTCCTTTTATTCTGCTGGCTGTTCTGTATTCTGGTTGTTGCAGCATTCGCAGATGTTGTAGCCGGAACCTTTAACGGATTTGCCACAAATGATACAGGAGAAGTGACAAAGGTAGTGGAAAATGGAGCTGTTGCAACAACTTCCATGTTATTCATTTTTGAAGCAGTTGGACTTGGATTTTTCCTGAAATACACAAAGTTCAATAAATGGGTAAATACTGCTTTTGCAATTGTGCTGTTGGTTGCAGCAATTGTGCTGGGACTGCAGTTCCCAATGTATGTAAGCCTTGGAACCTGGCACATTATTATCTTTGTATATATTCTGATCGCCAGTGTAGCTCCTGTATGGGCGCTGCTTCAGCCACGTGATTATCTGAACAGCTATCTGCTGATCTTCATGATCGTGGGCGCTGTTATCGGTGTATTTGCAGCGAACCCGGCATGTAATCTTCAGGCATTTACAAGCTTTAATGTAGATGGACAGTACATGTTCCCAATCTTATTTGTAACAATTGCCTGTGGTGCAGTTTCCGGTTTTCACTCTCTGGTATCTTCCGGTACTGCTTCCAAGCAGATTAAAAATGAAAAGAACATGCTGCCGGTATCCTTTGGCGCCATGCTGTTAGAAAGTCTTTTGGCCATTACCGCGCTGATTGCTGTCGGTGCGCTGGCTACCAGTGAAGGCCTTCCAACCGGAACACCTCCACAGGTATTTGCCAAGGCCATTGCCATGTTTCTTACCACATTGGGAATGCCTGATTCCATCAGCTATACACTGATCACGCTGTCCATTTCAGCCTTTGCCCTGACCAGCCTGGATTCCGTGGCGCGCGTGGGACGTATTGCTTTCCAGGAATTTTTTACCAACGACGATATTGACCCATCAAGGCAGAGTTCCCTGAACAAGGTGCTGACTAACAAATATTTCTCCACCATACTGACCCTGGCTCTCTGCTACGCATTATCCAGGGCAGGTTACGCGAGCATCTGGCCTCTGTTCGGCTCTGCCAACCAGCTGCTTTCCGCGCTGGCCCTGATTGCCTGCGCCGTATTCCTGAAAAAAACACACAGACAGGGCGTCATGCTCTGGGGGCCCATGGTTATCATGCTTGGCGTCACCTTTACGGCCCTGAGCCTTAAAATCAAGGACCTTGTATCGGCC
>OGOQ01001290.1_pt1 | contig 19731 bp, 20 predicted proteins | sample 1552691 | NCBI WGS metagenome assembly OGOQ01 (sample SAMEA2580209, study PRJEB22360) | human gut metagenome | biome: human gut; feature: human-associated habitat; material: faeces | place: Denmark | collected 2008/2010
TCCGAGACAAGATGCCGAGGGCCCTCGAAGGCCAGCCGCTCGGATCCGTCACGCTCGACCGCGGCAAGGAGTTCGCCGACCATGCCCGGGTCACGGACGAGATCGGAGTCGAGTTCTACTTCGCGCTGCCCCACCACCCTTGGCAGCGCGGCACGAACGAGAACGCCAACGGCCTCCTGCGGGAGTACTTCCCGAAGGGCGAGTCGCTGGCGCGCATGAGCGAGAAGCGCGTGCAGGAGGCGTACGATAAGCTCAACCGCAGGCCGCGCAAACGCCTAGGCTACCGGACGCCGTACGAGGTCCATTGCTCAGAAGTGTTGCATTTGATTTGAGGATTCAAGGGGGAATTATTTCATACACAACGGGGATTACTGGTTTTTCTTTTCTGGACACTAATCCGGACATAATCTGGACATTTTCTGGACAAAGGCAAAGATGTCCAGAAAGTCGGAACGTGGCCTTTGCCCCTATGTACCCAGGCAATTTCCGTGAAGTGGGATGCAGACGCCCTGCTCTCCAATGCGACACTAATGCGACATTGTCGCATTAGTGTCGCATTGGAGGATGTCGCTGTGGCTTGTGGCTGGTAATTGCGGCTAATATATTAATTAAATTGCGATATTAACCGAAAATTAGCTAATATATTAATCATGATAAACATTCTTGAACATCAGCTTCCAGGCGAAGTCCTGGCAGACATTGCTTATCGTGTAGTGGCTCGTCGCAAAGAGCAGGGGCTTACGCAGGCGCAGCTTGCCGAAAAATCAGGTGTAAGCCTGGGCTCAATTAAAAGATTCGAGCGTCTACACCAAATCTCACTTGCATCGTTGGTAAACATTGCTTTCGCTCTTCATTGCGAAGAGGATTTCACTGGTTTATTCGCGCAGAAGCAGTACGCTTCCATCGAAGATGTGATCGCGGAAAGCAAGCGGAAGAGGTAGCTTGTGCAAGTTCCTGAAATTGACAGAGTTCGTGTTTCCTTCCATGGAGAAACAGTTGGCACCATTGCGTCGACCCCCGAGGGTCTGATGGCGTTCGAATATGTTGATGGGTGGCTTGCCGGCGGATTCAGCATAAGTCCGTTCAGCCTGCCCTTGGAGAAGCGGGTTTTTATTGCGCGGTGGCGCCCGTTCGACGGTGTTTTTGGCATTTTCGACGATAGCTTGCCCGATGGATGGGGGAGGCTCTTGGTTGACAGAGCGCTGGCTAAACACGGGCTGAACCCGCGTGAGGTTGGTTTTCTTGCCCGTTTATCATTCGTTGGAGCAAGCGGCATGGGCGCGTTGGAATATGAGCCAGAGACCGCAATTGCTGCTTCGTTCGGTGGGTTGGATTTCGACGTGATTGCGGAAGAGTGTGCTCGTCTTCTTGCGACAAATGAGTCGGACGATTTTGACGAACTGCTTGCTCTGGGTGGTTCGTCTGGCGGTGCGCGACCCAAAGTGCTTACGGAGGTTGACGGCGAAGAGTGGATAGTTAAATTCCCTTCTTCATTTGATACAGAGAACATTGGCGAGCAGGAATATTGTATTGCCCAGCTTGCTAAGCGGTGCGGCCTGGACGTTCCTGAAACTCGCTTGTTCCCCTCAAAACGGTGTTCGGGATACTTTGGGGTTAAGCGGTTTGATCGTGTTGGCACAGACCCCTCCCGGAAAGTTCATATGGCTTCAGCTGGCGCGTTGCTGGAATCGTCTCATAGGGTTCCAAATCTGGAATACGAACTGCTTATGCGGCTGACATCTTTGTTGACTGACTCGGCGTGCGATATTGATCAGCTTTATCGGCTGATGTGCTTTAACGTTTTCATTGGAAACAGGGATGACCATGCGAAGAACTTCTCATTTTTGTATAACGAGACAGCGGGGAAGTGGTCCCTATCGCCGGCGTATGATCTGACTCAAAACCCTGGTACATATGGAGAACGCGCTACTACAGTGAACGGCAAAGGCAAGGGGATAGAGCTTGCCGATTTGCTGGCCGTAGGGATGAAGGCGGGCCTTAAGCAATCATGGGCGCGCGATGTTGCTGAGGATGTCAGAGCGAAAGTGGAATCAGTGGGGCTGTTGGATTGTTCGTAGCGGCAGCCATGGCAGTGACGGCACCCATGCGACAATGTCGCCAAACTGTCGTGACATTATCGAATGGGTGTCGCTTAGCGGGCTGATTGCCGCCAGAAGGTGTCGTCCTTGACGCTTTCATATCATTGAAATAGACCAAAATTGACCAAAGAATTTTGGTCAATCAGCCGATTTCGAGCCAATAGACAAAAATCAGGCAATTTTTTGGTCTATTGCGGCGATACGAGCTGGTACTTGATGAAGTGGTGGCCGGCGACCCAAATCATGTTTCCGATGGGCAATTTTTTCGCACGAGCCCTGTGAGCGTTATCGATGCTGCGCAAAGGCCCATCTGCCATGGTGTTGAGCCTGAAGCAGGGATTATCGAGCTTATGGATCGGGCTTTGTCCATATTGAACCACGTTTAACTTCCGGTTTTGGTGTGCGTTCGGTGTCTCGTTCGTGCTTGCTCGCATCCATCCATTCTATGACGGAAATGGGCGTACTAACTGGTTTATCAGCATTATGTACTCTCACATAGCTTCAGCCCGATTGTCGGGTATCTCTTGTCGTATTCGGTAAAGGAAAGAATCGAAAAGTATTACAAGAGTTTTTCGCTGTGTGCGCATCGCTGAACAGGGGTGATTTAACGCCATTTGTTATCTTGTTTTCTGAGTTAGTCGTAGATGCCATGGAGAAGCATGTTGGACTTGCTGCAAGAAAAGCGGAGCGACTTAGCAGACGCTGTTGATGCGGTAAATCGCGCAATCGCAGCGGAGGAAGAGGATGCGGGCCTGTGGCGCGTAGCATTTATCCTGGCCCAGGCCGCATTGTTCTCAGAAAGCGGTATGGTCACTGAGGAGCTGTGTGCAGTGGCCAAGATGTCCGAGCCCACCATGTCCAAGAAGCGCAAGCGCATCAAAGAGCTGGGCTTTTTACGAGAGGTGCACAAGGGCAGTCGGAGGTTTTATTCATTGGATTTGAGGAAGATGGACAGTGCGTAAATGCTCTTTTCTATCCGACAGAGATTACAAAGACAAGATTTTGCAAATTGTGGCAATTGGCTGATTTTGGAAGAGAAAAATGAACGAGTTATTGAGTGAACCGTGGGTTATTTCGGTAGTTACTTCTTTGGTAACGGCTCTATTTTTAAGCGTTTCGAAATTGATAGAAATTGCTTTTACAGAAAAAAGGAGAATCGCTGCCGAGTTGTCGCGAGAACGCATAAAGGCGATGCGGATGATTAAGCGGTCTTTGGAAAAGTCGGTTGAGATAGAGGATATAAGTACTTTGAAGCCAATCGAGATGGATAGCCTTGGTTTGTCTTTGAAGAATCCAACGATTGCTCTTTTGTGCGGAAGCGTTGGGTTAAGGGAGCTAAGTGATGAGCTTTATTCGGTTCTTGAAGATTGTCAGGGATCGCTAGGGATTCGGTCTCGCGCTGCCCTGGTCAAGCTTCATCAATTTCAGTTTCGGCTTATAGGGTTATACAAGGAGCTTGGACTGCCTGACCATGAATTTGCGGTCTATGTTTTGCCCGTTGCCGAACCTTTAAAGCGGTATATAAAGAAAATCGACAAGCTACTTGTAAGAGATGTGAATAAAACAAAGCTGAGGTATGAATCAGATTCAGGTGTCAGATGGTTCTTTTGGATAAGGGTTTATTCTTTTCAATGTTCTCGGATGGAAGGGCTTTTGAATGGCGTGAACGCTCCCAATTGTTATAGCGGTTCTATTTTTGTTGAAATGTCAAAGCGTCCGTTTTTGGCTGCTGTCGTTAACCTTCTTTTGATTTCAGGGGCTTGGGTAGCTCAGGCCTTAAATCCAGCATCGGCTTCTCTTGTTGGCTCTATGGGGACACTGGTGGGCGCGATGATTCCGTTTTTGCTCGTTTATCTTTATAAAGAAAAGAAGGCTCGCTCATTTGTTTGGGATATTGTTGCAATATTTTTTGTATGGCTTATTTCGTTTATGGTCTCTTTAATTTGCTTATGGTTGTTTTGACTAGGCGAACTTTTTGATGGCGCTGGATGAAGCGGTGCTTGTTTGGGTTGTGGATGCGGCCATAATCTTTTTCGAGTATGCTCCCAGATCAGGCCGTTCGACCATTTATTGGTTGTTGATTTTGAGCATTGCGAAATAAGGGTTTGGGAATTTGGCTGCCGTGTCGTTCGATGCAATCATGAAGCTGTTGTTTCGCAGCTTCTCTGCATGGCTTGCGTTGACTGAGAATCTGAAGGTGGCCGAGATTTCTTTGTCTGTGTCATAAAATACCGCAATCGTTAAAATGAAATCTCCTTCGTTCCACAAAAGCTCGTTTGCGATTTGCTCGGAGAGAAGAGGCTCTGGAATGCAGGGAGGCTTTTCATCATGCCCCTCGAACAGCTTGCTCCAGGAATCGTCTTCCCTTGCGAAGTGGACGTTGAGAGGGGTCAGAGAATCTCTTTTAAGCAAAAGAGGATGAACTAGCTCTGCGGTAGCCATTTTGATTTGCTGCATCCCTGCATTTGCCCAGCTTAGATTGATTGGATTTAGCGTATCCCAGTCAAAAGCAGTTGTCGGTCCCGGATAACTCCAGATGCGTGCTTCCATTGAGCGAATAACGCAGTCTTGCTTTGAGCATGATAAGGAAAATTTGAAATCGAGAGTCGACCCGGCTTTGTCGAAGTAGAGCGTTAATGGGTACCCATCGAAAGGGATAATTTCCAATTTTGCCTTCTGGGACTTTCTATGGATGAATTGGCAAAAGGGGATAAGCAGGGAAAGAGCTAACGCCAATGCTGAAACTATTAAACTTGAACATTCGTAAAGGGTCATTTTCATCCTTTTTTATTGAATATGTACTTTTGTCGCGCTTTGCAGTCCAATAATAGCCTTTCAGCGCCTTTCTCTTTTGCGGGTCATTTCCTTGTTGCGGGGCGTGTGGCTTTTATCCGCTGCTAAGTGCAGGCTTGCCAGAAAAATTGTTTGTCGAGGCAAAATCAAGCTTGAAGTGCGCGGCTGAGTTTGCAGTGTCTGCCGTCTTCCCTTTGTTGTTGCGTTGCGCTCTAAGGGATTAGGCTCTCTGGCATGCTTGTTTGAAGGAACGATACAGATCGCATTTATATCCTAGGCTGCTTAATGTTCCACCGGCGCTTGAGTTCGAAAGACTTGATGCCGGTAACGGAAAAATCGTTATCAGGGTATGGGTCCCATGGGTCCATCGCTCTATTCCTTTAAAGGCGCCGTGTACGACAGGGCTGCTGATGTTGACGTAAAGGTGAAAGCTGATGCGCAACGTGCGGCTATGATTATCCGAAAGCAAAATTTCTATACCGAGAAAACCGTTTATCCCTGGGTGACGAAAGAAGATCTTGACTTGGGAGCCTTGAGCGGAGTAAGGCGCGAAATACGGTCTGCGCGTGAAAATCATCCTTGGCTTTCCCTTGATGACGAAGAGATGCTTAGAGCTTCGAGGCTCTGGTCCCGGGACCCCGCAACAGGCGAATGCGGATTCAACCTTGCGGCTATTATGCTCATTGGAAAGCAAGAAACCATCCTGGATGTTGCTCCGGTGTACCGCACGGATGTCATTCTTCGCCGTGCCGATACCGACCGATACGATGATCGGTTTGTTTGCAAGAGCAACTTGGTGGAGGCATACGGGGAGATTTCCTCTTTTTGCAAAAAGTGGATGCCCGATGTGTTTGCGCTCGATGAAGAAGGCAATCGTATAAGTGTTCGAGACGTTATTGTTCGCGAGCTTGTGGTTAATAGCTTAATTCACCGTGAATATACGAGCCCCCATATTGCAAGAATCGTTATTGATGCAGATGGCATTCATACCCACAACGCAAGCCGCGCCCTGTATGCGGGTTCGGTAACCCCCCAGCAATTTGGATCCAACTCCCAAGAACCCGATAATTGCCAATTTCTTCACTCAGATGGGTCGTTCCGAAGAGCTTGGAAGTGGCGTTCGGAATTTGTACAAGTTCTCTCAGCTTTATTCGGGGCGGGTTCCCGAGATGGAGGATGGCGATTTTTTCGAGGCGTTTGTTCCCGTGCCTCTTTCGGTGGCCGATGCGCTTTCCGAAAAGGCTCCAGCGCATAAGGGAGGCAAGAGCTCCGAAGAAATCGAGGCTGTGGTTGACGATTTACTGAGGAAGTACGGCAAGGTCTATGCATCTGAAGTGTCCGCCGGGGTGGTTTCGGTCGGCGAGAGAACCGTGCGACGCCACTTGGCGAAGATGGTGGGAGAAGGTCGTCTTGTTAAGGAGAATGGCGGCAGAACGACGGTTTACAGGAAGGCGGTGCGATAAATTTGCATTGAGCAGATGTCTTGTTTTTATTTGCGTTTGGCTATTTTGTTAAGCTTACGGTAACCCAGACAATCTTGAACCTCAAGCAGAGATATTTCTCTAAGCGCTTTATCGAGCGTTTCTACTGCTTGGACTGGGGTATAGCTCGTGAGCTGCCCGTTCCCGATTACGCTTTTCACCATAGCTTTTCGTTCTGAAAAGAGCTGTTGTGCCAATGGTGTATGAGAGCCAAGACCAGCCCTTGAATCGGTTGGCATGCTTAGGGCAAGCCCGAGAACGATACTGGATTCGACATCGGTAAATGATTTTTGGACAAGAAAAAAGTGGTTGTTTTGTAGGTTGGTTATAAGATCCTGCTGTTTGTTAATGATATGGGCCAGTGAATAAAACTTGTCAATAGACCGGATGCTTTCTCGGTCAAGTGAGGAAATGAAAAGATGCTAATTGTTTTGCCATTGGTCTTTCCCGAATAAGGGGATTGACTCGTAGAACGCCACCCCATCGAAGGTTTTGTTTTGGAGGCATATGTTGATATGTCGGCGATATCGTGCTTCAAATTGTCTATTTGTTCGACAATAAGAAAGGCGGCATTTCTTCTGACACTTCTCTTTTGGGGCAGGTAGACGATGAGGGCCGATGTTCCAGCCGCTGCAACAATTGCTTGAAGAAGTATTTCTATGAACGCCTTGGTCATTCTCCTCTATTGGTTTGCCGCTTCTATGTCCATGAGATTTGTTCTGTTTTTGGCCAAAGCTCGTTTGGGATCCCATGCCATTTCGAGACTTTGAGAAACATACTGTGCAAACTATGGTAAAAATGTGTCAGCTCAGCTCGGTTTTCATCATCGTTCGCCCATCGGATAAGTATCAACTTCATAAGTTCTTTATTGTCGTTGAAAAGGCTCTTTAATTGTTTTCTGACGTAGCCATCCTTCTCCAGCCCCTCGGCTGCTTTGTTTTCAGCTTCCTTTAAAAGGCTAGAATATGGTTCCTTGATTTTAGAGAGAAAATAAGGCTTTGAGTAACCAGAGTTGATGACAGTGTCTTCCCTCCAGAAAGAATCATCGCGGTTAACTAGATCGATCCCGTAGTCAAAGATGAATTTTTCGGGGCTATTTTTACCGGGTAGCGCCACGATATTTTTGCTCGGGTCTTCTGTTTGGTCTCCGTCCAATAGGCAAATTGCGGATATCGTAGATTGGCGCATAGCATCGTCTCCGAATAGGAGTCGAAGGTTGTCTGATCCCATGCTGCACTTAACTAGGTGAAAAGTGCTCAGGGCTTGCCTCATCCCTGTGCTGTTTCTTGCGAGTTGATCGGCGAGGATCCTAAAGACAAATCTTGCTTCTTCGTCTTCGGAAAAGATGGGGACAATTTTGTCAATGTATATATCTTTATGAGAAATTTGCTTAAGATGCATGTTGATTTTGAGCATGTCAGGTGATTCCATCTGTAGTACATCGACTATATTGTCCATTAGATAGATGACGGATTGTCTGCTTTTTATCAAATATTCCAACAGGGTTAAGCTATGCGTTGTGAATACGACCTGTATGCCATACTTGTCGAAATATTCTTCGAAAATGCGTGCGAGTTCAATTTGGAATGCAGGATGTAGTGTTGCTTCTATTTCGTCAATGAGAAGGAGAGACTCGGAGACCTCGTCGCTTTTAAGCGATTCATGATAGTAAGCAAGCGATTCGAGGGCTGTTAGAATGATAAGCAAGTTATCCTGGCCTGCCGAAATGGTATTTGAGTCTACCCCTTCGGTGGAGGTGGTGAAGTCCGCCCTTTTCTTAATGGAGCCCATATTTTGCGGTTTGAGCGAGACTGTTTCTATGTTCGTCATTTTCCTGAAATTGTCTGCAATTGCGCTCAGATGCTTTTGAGGAAGGGAAACTTTCTGGTTGCTGATCTTGTCGTCATCGAGAAATTCCCCAAAGGGAACTAGTCGTGAGAGCCCAAGGTAAATAACAGGTGCTGCAGGCAGAGACTCTTTTGCTCCGCTTTTGTATGTGGGCTTGATTGAATACCTAGATTTTGCTTTTAGCCCAGCCCTGGAATCGTGCTTCCGAAACGAGAGGCTCGTCCCATCATTATAAGTTGCTGTGTAGAAAGCCCCTTTTTCTCCCGGCGCAGGGTCATTTTCGCCTTATCTCCTCTTGTCAGGGACTCGATTTTTGGGTTGACGGAATAGTTTATTGCGTTAATCACCTTAAGGCAGTCGGAATTTTCCAGCCTAGAATCTGTGCTTTTAACCTGTTGATATGAGTTTCCGAGCACATGCAGTATGGAAGTCTTGCAGGTTCCGTTTCCTCCTGCGATCGCGTTGATTCCCAGAGATAGCGATATGTCGATATTCTTGAGCTTTTTATAGGTATTGAAATGGATTTTCTTCATGTCGGTTACTATTCCTTGTGACGTTTAATTGCCACCTCTGAGCCTTTTCTTGTCTTTCCTGCGCTGTAAGAAATTTCTATCTGCTCAATTGTTTGGTTCCTGTACAGGTTCCTAATGAACTCGCAGTCGTCATATGTGACTAGCCATGGCCTGTTGAGCTTTTGTATTTGCGTGGCAAGGTTTTCATGGTCTTCTTTTTTGTAGGAATTTTCATAAAGAAGAGGACCTTTGTTTACATATGGTGGATCAAAGTAAACAAATGATGATGAAGCATCTATTTTTTGATAACTGTCTCTATGAGTTTCGCTGCATCCATGTTGTACAACCGAACTCGAGACTTTTCTTTTTTTATCTCGTTAATCTTTCTAAGTAGTCCATCCCTGTTGAAGCGGGCATCGATTTTGTATTTGCTGTTCTGGCGAGTACCGCCGATAGGTCCCCCCGAAATGATTCCAGACACATTGGTTCGGTTCATGAAGAAGGAGGCGAGTCCGAGTTCGCAGTCATCGTAATCAGTTTGATGGGTCACGATTTCCTTTTGCTTTCTCCATTCGTCAATTGTCAATGGAACGCTCTGTATAAAGGAAGCTAATTCGTCATTATCGGAGAGGATTAGCTTCCATATTGAGTAAATGGACCTGTCGATATCATTGATTATGATATGCTCGACTTCTTTTCCCAGAAGAAGCTTCATTGCGATGCCTGCGCCACCTGCGAAAGGCTCTATATAGGTGGTGCATTTTGGCGATTGCTCCCACATCGATTTTGTGACATAGTTGTAAAGTTTTGTTTTCCCGCCGGGGAATCTTAGCGGAGTCTTCGTTGCTGGCATGGTACCTCGCTGGTGTCCTGCGTTTTCGCGATGCGCTCGATGTGTTCAAAATTATATATTATCTTTTATTGCCGAGCTGCTGCTTTAGGGTGGCAGGATAGGGTCAGTGACGCAGGACTGAGCCCTATTCCTATTTTCCGCAAAAACCGTGCAGGCTGGCAAGCGCACGCCAATACCCTTTACAATGAAAAATCGTGATTATTCTTGGTTGCCGTGCGAGTTTTGAATCTGCTGGTAAGGCTGCAGGCCGAGGCGGTGGCTCTATGCCGCCAGTCGCCAGCTAACAGCAAAAAACGTGCGCAACCACTAAACGATAAGGAACTGCATTAATGCCAAATATGCTCTCAAGCGCTAATGCCAGAAGGAATTGGTTCACCATAACGTCCCTTGTATCCAGGGATTTCAAGCTGAAGTACCGTCGCAGCGCCCTGGGCGTTCTGTGGTCGGTTCTGAATCCTTTGCTCATGATGATCGTGCTTTCTGTTGTGTTCAGTACGTTCTTCAAGTTCAGCATCGAAAACTACCCGCTGTACGTAATTCTGGGCAACGTTATGTTTGCCCTCATGGCCGATTCCACTTCAGGCGCCATGAATTCAATCATCGAATCTTCTTCGCTTATTAAGAAGATTCGCATCGAAAAGCTCATATTCCCGCTTGAAAAAGTGCTGTTCCAGCTGGTGAACTTCTGCATTTCACTCATCGCGGTAGCCGCGGTAATGATCTTCTTCCAGGTTATGCCGCACGTTAGCCTGCTTGCCCTGCCGCTGCTGCTCCTATACGTGGTGCTATTCAGCGCGGGCGTGGGTATGGCGCTTTCCGCCCTTTCGGTGTTCTTCCGCGACGTGTGCCACCTGTGGGGCGTCGTTATCACCGCATGGACGTACGCCACGCCGCTGTTCTATCCCGTAGAAATCCTGCCCGATTGGGCGGCACCGCTTATGCAGTACAACCCTATGTATCACTACGTTAGCTACTTCCGTGACCTTATCCTGAGCGGCACGGTGCCCGGCTTGCAGGAAAACCTCCTGTGCCTGGGCATGGCGGTAGCTGCATTCGCCATCGGTCTGCTTATTTTCAAGAAGACCGAAAAGAAGTTCATTCTCTACGTTTAAGGAACAACCATGCCCGAAAACGTGAACACCAGCGTTCTGGAAATCGAATCTGAGCTCGCCGACGACTCATCAAAGAAAACCATGATCAAAGTGGACCATGTGTCCATGATCTTCAACATGGCAAGCGAACAGCTGAACAGCATCAAAGAATACGTAATCGCCGCCGCTAAGCGCGAATTGCGCTTTAAGGAATTCCGTGCACTTGACGACGTTTCCTTCGAAGTGAAGCAGGGCGACGTGTTCGGTATTCTGGGGACGAACGGTTCCGGCAAATCCACCATTCTGAAGATTATTGCCGGCGTATTGGAGCCCAGCAAAGGATCATGTACGGTTAGTGGAAATATCGCCCCGCTCATTGAACTGGGCGCTGGTTTCGACATGGAGCTTACCGCGCGTGAAAACATCTACCTGAACGGTGCGTTGTTGGGCTATTCGAAGCAGTTCATTGAGGAAAACTTTGACGACATCGTTGAATTTGCCGAGGTAGAAAAGTTCCTGGACATGCCCATGAAGAACTATTCTTCCGGTATGGTGGCGCGCATTGCTTTTGCGATTGCTACGGTTATCGTGCCCGAGATTTTGATCGTGGACGAAGTGCTTTCCGTGGGCGACTTCATGTTCCAGAAGAAGTGCGAAGACCGCATCACGAAGTTGATCAAAGAGCACGGCGTGACGGTGCTTATCGTTTCGCATAATAACGACCAGATTGAGCGCTTGTGCAACAAGGCGGTATGGATCGAAAAGGGCCATCTGCGCATGGTGGGCACGGCGAAGGAAGTGTGCCAGACGTATCGTGTGCTGGGCGGTCACGTGGGAAGCAAGGAATCGGAACAGATTGTGTTCGAAACCTTGCAGAATCCGAAGAAGCCCGACATGAGCGGCATCGAATCCATCGAAGCGGACACGCGCTACGGCATTGCGGCGAAGCTTTCGAGCCGTTGCTACCCCGATGGGGCAAAGGCGGTAATCCTGGCTTCGGGCGAGCACGAAATGGTGCCGCTGATTGCGAATGGCCTTGCGGGGGCATTGGATGCACCGATTCTCCTTACACAGAACGAAAGCGTGCCCGATATTACGGCGCAGGAGCTGACCAGGCTCAACCCCCAGATGGTGTACGTGCTGAATGGCGGTACGTTGGATGTGGATGCAATAACCAAGGAAGCATCTTCTTCCGTTCCTTCCGCTTCGGTGGAAGTGTTGGAAGGCGAAAACGCCTGCAGCCTTTCGTGGTCGATTTTCCAGCACGGCGAAGAAAAGAGCCTATGGGGTTCCGACGTTGCCCTTACCTACGACGGCTGTTTGGGCGATTTGGCATCGCTTTCCCCTTATCTGCACTCAAGCCAATGCCCTGTGCTCGTGAAAAAGGGCGAAGAGTCTGTCTCTACGCAAATGCGCGAAGTCGCAACGAGCAGGCAGAGAGTTCTTGTCGTTGGGGGCTTCAAATCGTTTCCCGACGAAGGAATTGCTTCGATTGCTGCCAGCTTTGCCGAGATTCACCGTTTTGTTGGCGACGGCCCCTATGATGCGAACGAAAAGATCAATATGTGGATTGGCCTGCGCAGCAAGTCCGATTCTTTCTTGGTGGTTTCGATTTGGCATCCAGAGGACGCCTTGACCGTTGGCCCATTCGCGGCGAAGAGCGGCTCTCTGATCTTGTTGGAGGACCCGCAGAATCTTGATAGCGTTGCTCACGCGATTGCTTATATTGGCAAAAACAAGAAACATTTGCGTTTCGTGGGTGATAGGACCAGGTTTAACGACCTTGATAAGGAACTGTTGGTTAAGGCTTCTTCCTAAAGGAGACGGCTACGTGGGATGGGGTGCGACAACATGGAGCGACAACAAAGCAAACGCCAGGCAACGGTAACTATCGAGCCTGTCGGTGAAACCGGAAATAGAGGACCAGGGCTGAAGCGCGTTCTAACGTACGGCACGTTCGATCTTCTGCATTATGGACATATTCGTTTGCTGCAGCGCGCTTCCCAATTGGGCGATTACCTCATCGTTGCGCTTTCGACGGACGAGTTTAATGCGGTCAAGGGCAAGAAGAGCTTCTACCCTTATGAAACGCGCAAAGAGATGCTGGAGGCTATTCGCTACGTTGATTTGGTTATCCCTGAAAACAATTGGGGCCAAAAAAAGGCCGATATTGCTGAATACCACGTTGACACTGTATGCATGGGAAGCGATTGGGCGGGAGACGCCCGCTTTGAGGTGTTAAGGGACATGTGCGAGGTTGTGTATCTCGACAGAACCCAGGGTATTTCAACCACCGAGGTGAAAGAGAAGCTTGGCGCTAATGGAGAGTAAGCGCCAAGCTTCTTTCTTCTAATTGATCAGCTTGTTGAAGGCTTGCTTCATTTCCGGTGTGTCAAGTTCGGCGTGATCAACATGCTGAAAATGGGTGTGTATGTCTTTTGGCAATTCCAGATAGTCTCCGTACCTGCTTGTTAGGAAGCTGTCAGGGTTATTGGGAATGAAACATTCGATTCCCTCGAACATCACCCTGCGTAAGGGAAATATGTCATCGATGCCGTATGCCCACCATCGTTGCTTGCCATCGTCTAAGTTATCGAGCGACCAGAGAACGGCATGCGCGTCTTTCTTTTGGCAGATAAGTCCCTGTGATTTCGATTCGTCAAGCGCTTTGGTGAAATAGGCGTCAACAATGGGTGCCGTAGCATCGGTGGCAGCACAGTAAGGGGATTGCTCCCAGGCTGAAAGCTCGGGGTCTTCAGCCATCTTGCCGAGCATTGCCCTTCTGATATTCCGCTGCTTTTCCGCATTGTAGCCGCTAGCAGAAGGCGCCCAATCGTAAATGAACAGATCAAGGAAGCAAGGCAGCGATTCGTCTGCATACAAGAAGCGGACCTGGCGACATTGCGCGAATCTGTCGAACACTTCAGTGATACGAAACTGGTCACTTTCAGAGACAAGGGTGGTTAGCTTGTCTAGCTCGTCGCGAGTGATTCCCAGGTCAATATCGTCGTCCCAAGGGATAAAACCGCCATGGCGGACTGCGCCCAGAAGCGTACCGAAATTGAGCCAATACGCTATGCCGCGCTCGTTGCAAAGAGAATCGAAGTCATGAAGCAATTTTGTGCAGCCAAGTTGTAGAAGACGCATTCCGCCGGTGGCTTCAGGCAGCGAGCGGAAAAATCGCTTCTTTGCATCGTCAACGCTTTCGTCTTCGTGCTTGTACATTTCCCAAGCGAACATCTTCATGTGTTCGTCATGCGCTGCCAGGTCTTCCGAAAATGACTCCATCTTTCCCAAGGACGATTCCGCGATAGGATAAAGGGCATCAAATTTATGATTTATGTTTCCATTGATTCCCGTGTCGGCTTGTTCGATCCTTTGCATCAGCTGCGCAACAATTGTGTGTTCGATATGGTTTAGCTTTTCATTAAAGTACTGTTCGGCTGCACGAAAAGAGCGCGACGAAACAGGTAAAAATTGTTTGAATGCTCTGAGGAGGGGCATAGGAGTCCATTCTGTGCTTGCCTGCTACATAAGATGAGTGCAGGTTAGTTGTTCTATTGTTGCTATACTAAATCATGTATATCTAATTATGAAAGGCAACACATGCAGCCAGTTGTTTCACTATTGGTTCCGATTTATAACGTCGAAAAATATCTTCGAGAGTGTTTGGATTCTGCCAAGAACCAAACTCTTTCCGATATTGAAGTCATTTGCATCAACGATGGCTCGACGGATAGCTCCCCCGACATCATTCGCGAGTACATGCAGGCCGACAGTCGTTTTAAGATCATCGACAAGGCGAATTCCGGCTATGGTGCCTCGATGAATCAGGGGCTTGACGCCGCATGTGGCAAGTACATTGGAATTTTGGAGTCGGACGATTTCTTCGAACATGACGCGCTGGAAAAAATGGTGAACGCTGCCGAGGCGGCAGAAGCGCAAGTTGCAAAAGCGAATTTCTGGTTCTACTGGTCAACGCCTGAAGAAAAGAACGAGTTTTTCGAATTGGTAACCAAGCCTATGACGGGGCATGTGGTTGATCCACGCAAAGAAAACGATATCTTCTACCTGAAGCCCTCTATCTGGTCTGCTGTTTATCGCAGGGATTTTCTTGAGCAGAGCGGTATTCGCTTCTTGGAAACGCCAGGTGCGTCTTTCCAGGATTCTTCTTTCAATTTCAAAGTCTGGGCCATGTCAGATCGCGTTGTGTTTTTGCAAGATCCCGTTCTCCATTATCGTCAGGATAATGAATCGTCTTCGGTCAATTCTCCAGCTAAGGTATATTGCATTTGCGATGAGCATGCGGAAATCGATAGTTTCCTCTCCTCTCATAAGGAATTAGCTTTGCTTAGGGAAGTCGAAGAAGGCATCAAGTTCGATAACTATATGTGGAATTACGAAAGGCTAACCGAGCCCCTGCAGCGCGAATTCATCCAACGCTTTGCAAGCGAGTTTTCCTCCGACAAGAGCAAGGGTTATCTGAACGAAGCTGTGCTCGGCGAATGGAGAACAGGCGAATTGGCGGCACTAATAGCAGACCCAACGTATTATCATGCGCGTAGAGTTGCCCAGCAGGTTTCGGGCGGTAAGATAGCAAAGGCGAAATGCTATCTTGCTGTTGGCGGATTCGGGTCGCTAGTAAAAGCTATATCACGCAAGGTTGGCTAGAGAGAGCGAGTGGATCTATGCCTTTATTCTCAATAATTGTTCCCGTTTATAACGTAGAGAAATACCTTTCCTTATGTCTTGATTCTCTGCGCAATCAGAGTTTTCAGGATATCGAGGTAATCTGCGTTGACGATGGTTCGACGGATGGGTCGTTGGCGATTGCCGAAATGCACGCGGCACTAGACCCTCGAATTAATGTGTTCACGAAAGCGAACGGGGGAGTGTCATCCGCTCGCAATTTTGGCTTTGAAAAAGCTTCGGGTGAATACGTGCTCTTTATCGATTCGGATGACTATATGAGCACCAATGCCTGCGAAATTTTGGCGGGGGTAGTAAAAGAGCAGAGCCCCGACATTGTGACCTTCGGGGCGAATTGCGTCCCTGAGTGGGCTAATTATCCCTGGTTGGAAAAATGTCTTAGTCCAAAGGCGCGCGTATACCATGCCTTCGATCAGGCGGTATTGTTTGAAGAGCCGTCCGCTCCCTTTTCTTGGCGTGTTTCTTTTCGGCGGGCGTTCTTGGCGGACAATAATATTGCGTTCGATGAGAGCCTCCCGTTGGGTGAAGATGAGCTGTTCTTGTTTGTGGCATATCCATGTTCTGCAAAAACTATCTTCATTCCCGACAAGCTGTACTACTACCGACTTAGCCGAGAAGGCTCGGCCATGGATAGCCTGTTTGAAAAAAAGACAGAGCGCATCAAATGGCACTACCGAATTATTAGCGGGGTTTTTTCCGAGTGGCAGGCGCGAGGCTTTATGGGACTTTGCCCTGCGGAGCTTTTGGTGTGGGCGATAGACTTTGTATTTGAGGATGCTTTCCGCCTTTCTGAGGAAGAGAGGCGCAGGTCGTTCCGGGAGCTTGGCCGCTTGATTGGTTCCTATTTCGATCATCCTCTCGAAACAGCGCGTTCGGTGAGCCCTCATATGTTTACCGTGGTGAAGATGCTTCTTGATTGTGGTGAGGGGTCCGCGGTGCCGGGCGGCATAGGCAGGGAATACACCCTTTCCCGCATTGGTTGGACGGGTTATATTCGCAATGTTTATTTGAGGGTGTTAGACAAGTTCCGCAAACCAGCTCCGGAAAACCCTGAAGTAATGGCTCAGCAGAAAGCTGAGCTGGAAAAGTGCGAAGAAGATGCTCTTGCGTCGCTTGAGGCTTTAAGGAAAGAGTCCCGTGCGGCGCAAAAAACAACAATGGAGTAATTATCGTGTGGTTTGATTTTTTTGCTGCGGCACTAGTGGTGGTGGCGTTGCTGTATATTCCAGGTTTTTTTGCTGTGAGGGCGCTTTCTTTTGGGAAAGCAACGGCGCTAGCGGCAGCCCCGGCAATCTCAACGCTTTTATATTGCGTTTTCGGCATCGTATACGGTTGGCTGGGTGTTCCCGTTGGGTGGTGGGCTGTAGTTGTTCCCGCGGTTGCACTCTCGTTCGCCGTATGGCTCATTACTTCTCAGTTTAAGAAAAAAGGTTGCAGCCACGACACCCAAAATGTCGATGCGGTCGACCTGCCTCTCCTTGCGCTCTATGCAATGTTGGGCATGCTTGTTGTTGGCTTTGTTTTTGTCAAAGATCTGAACGGGGCGGCTTCCTTTGCTCAGCTATATGACAATGCTGCTCACCTGAACACTATTGAGTCGATGGTGCAAAACGGAGATTTTTCGGTATTTGCGAGCTCGCTGTATTCGGCCATTGAAATTACGGCCGGGATTTCGCCGACAAATGTTTCTAGGGGTTTTTACCCAGCTTCATGGCATATCGTGACTGCGCTTAGCGCAGGGGTGACGGGCGTAAACTCTCCCATTGCCGAAAATGCATCTCTGATGATTTTCATGGGGCTGGTTTTTCCTCTGTCGCTTTGTTTGCTTTTGTCGAGCTTCTTCAAGGAGCGAAAGGTTGTTGGCCTGGGCTCTTTGTTCGCGCTTGTGTTTACTGCATTCCCTTGGGGTTTTCTAACCTTTGGTCCGCTGTATTCAAACCTTGCAGCTTATTGTGTTTTGCCTATAGCTATTGCGGCAGTTGTTGGGCTGTTCGACAGAGCTTCTTCGATGCGCGACAGACTATCGTGGGTGCTGCTGCTTGCATTTAGCGGAGCGTCTTTGGCATTGCTTCAACCCAATGCCATTTTTGTTGCGATTATTCTCGGCGCCCCTTTCTGCGTTAAAGAACTGTGGCTGTCGACAAAAGAGCCAAGCAGTAGAAATTGGCGCCCTCTGGCTGCCTGTTCACTTTTTATCCTTACCCTATTTGGGTTCTGGTGGGCGCTGTGGCAATCTTCTGCGTTTAATGCAGTGGTCTCATACCCCTGGCCGGCCTTCGAGGGCAAAATGGATGCCGCGATTGGCGCAATCAACCTTTCTTTGCGTTCTTATCCTCCACAGTGGCTGCTTGCTGTGCTGGTCTTATTCGGCGCCCTTTGCGCGATAGTCAGAAAGCAATTCCGCTTCCTTGTTGTCTCATATGTGCTGTGTATGGCCACTTTTGTTGTTTGCGCAAGCAGCGAGGGCGCCTTGAGGTCTTTTTTGGCGGGCTTTTGGTACAACGATGCCTACAGGATTGCCGCGAATGTCGCTTTGGCTTCAATCCCTCTTGCAGCTTATGGTGCGCATGAGGCTCTTTTCCTCCTCTGGGGCTTTGGTAAGAGGGTGGGGCTATCAGTGCGTTTGGTGCGTGTGTCTTTGATTGTCTTGTTTGCCGCCTTTGTCGCCGTTGTTTACCGGCCGACGAATTTATTTTTTGAGTCAAATTACGACAACCGACCAGCTTTCGAAGTGGTGAATGCAAAGCTCAATTGGCTGTCTGCCCCCGAGGTGCGTAGATACACAGAGGAAGAGGCGACATTTGTTGAGCAGGCAAAGGAGCTTTCTTCGACCGATCCTGGTGGAATCGTCAATGTTCCCTACGACGGCAGTGTGTTTTCTTATGGCGCAGACGGGGCGGAAGTAATGTTCAGGAGCTATTCTTCATATGGGGATGGCTCCGAAAAGCCCGATAGCATTCTAGTCCGCGAGGAATTATGCCATGTCGCAGACAACAAAGATGTCGCCATCTCGGTAAACAGGCTCAATGCAAAGTATGTCCTACTTCTTGATTGTGGGGGAGAGGGGGCTGAAGGGTCAACGCTTGATAATGGGCTTGCGAAATCAAATGGGCATTATTTCAATGGTGTGGCCTCGATCGATGAGCAGACGCCAGGATTTAAATTGCTTCTTGCGGAAGGAGACATGCGTTTTTATAAAATTACAGGATAAAGAAGTGCCCGTTGCGGTCCTTTAAGGGTTGCACGGGTGCTTCTTAGCATTGATTTCTCTTCCTTAAAAAGGGCGAATACGGTTGATCTTTGCGCGGGTCCACGCCGCCTAACCAAGGTAGCGGCGCACCATATCCGTTCCGAAAGCAGTCATTTTGTAGAAGATCCGAAGCTGGCCATTGCCATCAACGTCAACTTTTGTCTCTTCAAGCAGCCCATTTTCCCGTGAGGTTGCCAGGGCTTCGTCTACGTCCTTGCTATTCAGCAGTTTGTAGCCCGAGTAATCTTCCTTGAGCGCGGCGATAACATCGTTTGCGCTCAGCTCTTCGCCGTGGTTGAAGCATTCGATAATGGCGTAGTGCAAGGGGGGTAGGTTGTTCTTCATTTTGGCTACTCCTTATGTGCCTTGGTGCTTTTTGTGGGGTTGATGGCAATGCAGAAGATGCCGGCAATCATGATAAGCGCGCCAATCCATTGCATTGCGGAAAGGGGTGGGTAGTCGGCAGCCAAGCCGCCAATGTTCAAGACGCCCAATACAATCCAGATGAAGAACGGGCCCCAGAAGGCGTACATACCGTTGCACGCCATGCCCAGTGCGGTGCCGCACATGGAGTTTCCCTTATACCAGAACGAAAAGGCTGGCATTGCAAACAGACCTGACACGGCGAAGATCAATATAGAGGGGTCGGAAACGGCCGTGCACAGGATAGCAGGCGCGCCAGCAATGCTATCGCCCATTACGGTAAGAACAGGGAAGGCGATTGCCAGTTCTAGAACACCGGCTGTAATTTGCCTAATGGCAATGCCGATGCGGTAGTCAATTAGGATGGTTCCGAAGCCCGCAACGCAGCCCTCGAAGCCCCAGCCGAACGCAGCAAGGAAGGCAAACAGGCAGCCAAACAGGGCTTCGGGGCCCATGTTGGCAAAGCTGGTGCCACCAATAATGCCTGCAGCGGCAAGGCAAATCAAGATGCCGATAACCTTATGGACCTCAAGGCTTTGCTTGAACAACACGCGACCAAGAATGGCGCCAATAGCGCAGTTGAGCGCAGCGATGGGCACAATGACGCCCGGGTTGCCCGCTGCGGTTGCTGAATTCAGCGCCACCACGTAGGCAATGGTGGCGAACGGACC
>OGOQ01001310.1_pt1 | contig 19553 bp, 17 predicted proteins | sample 1552691 | NCBI WGS metagenome assembly OGOQ01 (sample SAMEA2580209, study PRJEB22360) | human gut metagenome | biome: human gut; feature: human-associated habitat; material: faeces | place: Denmark | collected 2008/2010
TTGACAACACGGCTTGTGCCCGTCCCTTTGATGGGGTCCAGGGCAAGACCATAGCCTTCAATGGAACCGTTATAGGTGTCGCCATTTTTATGGGCCGCGGTATAGGTCCATTGAGGGGTCATCATTTCACGGACAAGGGAGGAAGAAAGGATGCGTTTGCCATTGAAGGTTCCCTTGTTGATGAGAAGGCGCAGGACATGGGAGAGCTCTTCGTAGGAAATACGCAGACCGCCTTGGGGCGCAAAGATGGTCCCGTTGGTTCCGACTTTGTAGCTAGAAAGGCTGTAGCCGCTTGGTGCAAGGGCAGGGCTCGGCTGGCGGCCCCTGAAATCATCGACTTGGGGAATCCAAGGTCCAAATTCGTTCCAGCTGCTTCCCCTGTTTTTTCGATAGACAGTTCCTAATTCCTTGAAAGCTGCTGGTGAAAGCGTGGCAGGAAAGAAGCTGGCTTCTGTTTCAAGGTCCGTGAGGATATGGCGCTTCATATAACGGTCGAAGCGTTCTCCCGTTACTTTTTCGATGATGGTTCCAAGGACACCGTAGTTGATGTTGGCATAGGTGAAATATGTTCCTGGCTGCTGCCATTTTGACGCAAAGTGGGAGGGATGGTAGTAGCTCGTGCCCGGTTTGAAATAATCCCGAATGGGAACCGATGGCGGCAGACTATAGGTCCTGCCATCACGCAGGCTCGACGTGTGGGAAAGGAGCATACGTACCGTTATGGGAACCGTGGGCGCGTTAGGATTGCGCAGGCTGTAGCCTAGATAGTGGCTGATATCCTCGTCGAGCTGAATCTTTCCTTCCTGGACAAGCTGCATGACGGCGAGGCCTGTCACGGTCTTTGATACGGAGGCAACGCGGAAGCGGGTGTTTCTTGTTACGGGTTCATCCTTTCCACCGGAACTTGCCCCAATATGGCGGCGTCCAGCAAAATGGGAGTAGACCTCACGGCCATCTTTGAAGACAATGACGCCAAGGCCAGGGACTTTCGTTCCAGAATCTCCAATCATGCTGTCAAGTTCCTTGGTCAGGGCCGCTTTTGATTGGGCAGAAGGCATTCCTTTTTTAAGGCCTGCCGGTACTTTTTGCCCTGCCGTCTGATAGGAAGCTACTTTCTTTACCGTTTTTTTGGATGCTGCAGTGGCCTGTGCCGTGCCCAAGGGAGAAAAGGATAGGCTGACAAGGCCCAAAAGGCCGAGAACGAAGAGTTTTTTTGGATACCATGGGTTCTTCAATGAAAAACGGGCACCTTGCTGGAAAAGGGCCCGGACACCACCTTTCTTTTTTATCGGGAAAAATGCTTTTCCTTCATTATAACGAAGGCGGACGGCAAGGACAAGGAAAGGACAGGGAATTTCCCTTTTTTGACGCATATTTTTTATAAAAAAAGATACAAAAAATATGTATAAAATGATTGAAAAGGAGAAAATAAAAGGCATCAGGGTGTTTTTATTGACGGAATAAAGAGAAAGAATTATGCTTGATTTATCAAAATAAAGTGGGAGGCGTGTATTTTTATGAAGATAACAGCCATCAAATTGGGCAGAATTTCTGTGCCGCTGCGCGTTCCCTTCAAAACGGCTCTGCGTCGTGTTGATTCCGTAGAAGATATCATCGTTGAAGTGCATACGGACACGGGGGAAATTGGCTATGGAGAAGCGCCTCCAACCGGTGCCATTACGGGTGATACGACAGGAGCCATCATTGGCGCCATCACCGACCACATCCGTAAGGCCCTTGTGGGGCGTGATATCGATGATTTTGAGGACCTGACAACAGCTTTGGACGGTGCTGTTGTCAAAAACAGCAGTGCCAAAGCGGCTGTCGATATGGCCTTGTGGGATCTGTACGGACAAAAATATCAGATTCCCGTCTATAAACTGCTCGGTGGAGCTCGGAAAAAGATTATCACGGATATTACGATCAGCGTCAATTCACCGGAAGAGATGGCCCGTGATGCGGTAAATGCCATCAAGCGGGGTTATGATACCTTAAAGGTAAAGGTAGGGGTCGATCCAACTCTTGACGTAGCCAGGCTCAAAGCCATTCGTGACGCTGTAGGAAGCGCACCCCGCATTCGCATTGATGCCAATCAGGCTTGGGCTCCAAAAGAGGCTGTCCGTCTCCTGAACGAAATGCAGGAATCCGGATTAGCCATTGAACTTGTGGAGCAGCCGGTCAAGGCCCATGACCTAGAGGGACTGACGTATGTGACGGAACGCTCCTATGTGCCGGTCCTTGCCGATGAAAGCGTCTTCAGCGCTGAAGATGCCCTGAAAATCGTGGAAATGCGGGCAGCGGACCTCATCAATATCAAGCTCATGAAATGTGGTGGTTTGACAAGTGCCCTCAAGATTGCTGCCTTGGCGGAGATCTCTGGCATGGAATGCATGATTGGCTGTATGTTGGAGGCCAAAGTGAGTGTCAACGCGGCTGTGCATCTAGCCTGTGCCAAAAAAGTCATTACCCGCGTTGATCTTGATGGACCCGTCCTTTGCAGTGAAGATCCCATCGATGGCGGTGCCGTCTTCAACGAAAAGGAAATTACCGTTTCTGACGCACCGGGCCTCGGGATCAAGGGCATCCGCGGTTTGACTTATCTTGATGTGTGACGGCGCCTGGTTTTCCTGAAGGGAAGTGGATATAATGGTCATTACGAATGGTTTTATGTATATTGCTTTTCTTATGTGTTTGGCAGGGATTCTTCTTGCCCTTGAAAAATACACAAAATGGAAGATTTTCAATGTTGTGCCGCCCCTTGTCTGGATCTATGTCCTCAATATGATTTTCTGCACCTTGGGTCTCTACCATTCCAAAGAAGTTTCCGCTGCCTATAAAGCGCTGAAGAACAATCTCCTGTATGCTATGATTTTTGTCATGCTCCTGCGCTGCGATTTCCGGAAACTTGCCAAGTTAGGCGGGCGCATGGTGGCCATCTTTCTTGGCTGCTCCCTCACGCTTTTTGTCGGGTTTATTGTTGGGTACCCCATTTTCAAGGGCTCTCTTGGCAGTGACACGTGGGGTGCTGTAGCTGCCCTGTATGCCTCTTGGGTTGGCGGTTCTGCCAATATGGCAGCCATGCAGGCTGCCCTTCCCGTAGACGCCGGCGCTTACAGCTGCGCACTCGCCCTTGATACGGTCTGCTATTCCGTTTGGATTGCCTTGCTGCTGCTCATGGTCCGCTATGCTTCCAAGTGGAACAATGCTGTAAAGGCCGATACGTCAAAGCTTCAGGCTGTAGCCGATGCCGCTGCGGCGGAAGTGGCAAAGGAAAAGAAACAGGCTGGCGGTGCGGACTGGATCTTCCTCATTGGACTTTCCCTTATTGTCTCTGCCATTTCCCAATATGTAGGGGCTTCCCTCAACGGGGCACTTAGGGATGTTGGTCTTGCGATGTTCGATAAAGGGTCCATGACGACCCTTTTTGTAACGGTCCTGGGCCTTGTCTGCGCCATGACGCCTCTTGGCAAGGTGCCGGCTGTAGAGGAACTTTCCAGCGTTTATCTGTATGCAGTTGTTTCCCTTCTTGCTTCGACGGCTTCTGTAACGGATCTTCTGGCAGCTCCTATGTGGGTGGTCTATGGGTTCTTTATCCTAGCCGTTCATGTGATCCTTATGTTCTTTTTGTCAAAACTTTTTCATTGGGATCTGTGCATGGTCTCTACAGCATCCCTTGCTAATATTGGCGGGGCGGCTTCTGCTCCGATTGTGGCTTCTGCCTATGATGCCTCCTATGCAGGCATTGGGGTCCTTATGGGCGTCTTAGGGGCTGCTGTTGGGAATTTTGCCGGCATGATCTGCGGCGCTATCCTTAAGATGATGTAATTCATTTCAAACGGGGCTGTCTATTAGGCAGCCCTCTCTTTTTGTGAAAGGAGGAATTGTTGTGGAAACATGGGATGCATTGCAAAAGGATGTGGAGATGTATCTTGCAAAGCGCCCGGGCAAGACCGCAGTCAGTTGCTGGCTCCTTACGGAGAAGCAGGGGTTTTCCATCGGAGGAAAAAATGAACTGCCTTCGGCAAGTCTCATCAAGCTTCTTGTTCTTGTGGAACTTTGTGAAGAAGTCAGGCGAGGCAGGGCAAACCTTAAGGAAGCAATCTCCATTTTAGGGCCAGCCATAACTGGCGGTGATGGAATCATAAAGGAATTGAAAATTGGGCACACTTTCACGCTGGAGGAACTGGCCACGCTCATGATCATTGTCAGTGACAACGAAGCGGCCAATCAGCTGATAGATAGACTGGGCATGAAGGCCATCAATGAAAGAGCAAAAAAGTTGGGCCTTGCACAGACTCACTTGGGACGCTTGATGATGGCTGATGCGTCAGGGGAAAAAGAAAGGGACAATTGGACAAGCGCTGATGACACAGTTCATCTGCTGCGTGTAATCTGCGAGACTGCTAAAACAGGCAGCCCCCTCGGCCGCTGGATGATTTCCCTTCTTGCCCGTCAGCAGCAGGAGGGAGGCCTTAGACGCAATCTTCCTGACTTTGTGCAGGTTGCCCATAAATGTGGAAATCTTGCTGGCGTGGAACATGATGCAGGCATCTTCTTTGGAAAACGGCCTTACTTATTGGCCGTCCTTACGACAGAACAGCCTGCATCTTATGTGGGACGGGAAACCATCGGTATGGTCAGTCTCCTTTGTGCCAGAGCCTTTGGCTTGTTAGGATAATCTAATTTACTAAAGTTCGGGAAAATAAAGGAAATGCGCGAAAAAAGAGAAGAAAAATAGATGAAAATGAAAAAAATATGATAAAAACTCAAACTTTAAGATTATAAAAATATAAAACGTTCGTAAAATTTGCAAAAAAGACTAGGCAATCTTTTTTTCGTATGCTATAATAAGCCATGTAATTCAAGAGGAGATTCAATTCTCTCGGATTGCTTCCTTGTTGAAGGGTGTACATTGTGGACGGATGGCTGTCCGCGGTGCAGACCAAATGTGTAAGTCGATAGATAGGCGAGATAGGAAAGGGGTAATGAAACTATGTATCAGAAAGATCTTCTTTATGTGATCAAACCGAGCCAGCTCACACCGGATACGTTGAGAGCCATCCTCCTGCAGCATCCGGAAGTCCAGTTCGTTTCTTTCATGGGCATTGATTTTGCTGGCAACGATACGGATGAAAAAGTTCCTATCAGCGCTTTGCTCGATGATATGGAAACCATGCTCTATGAACACACGGCCCAGACGGATGGTTCTTCCGTTGTCCTGCCTGGCGTGGCTTCTCTTGATGACGCCCGTGTTGACATGGTGGCCGATCTCAGCGTCAACTGGTTTGTTGACTACAACACGGAAAACTTTGATGCTGATAACGGGAAGATGATTGGGACGCTCCGCATCCCTTGCTTCTTGAAGCACAACAACGAATTCGTTGATTCCCGCTATATCCTTAAGAGCACCCTTGATTATGTGGGAAAGGAACTGCTCGCGGAAATGAAGAAGGAAGGCAGCGTCCCGGGCCTTGCCTGCGATCCCAAGGAAATCGAGGAAATTGTTTTCACCAGCGCAACGGAACTTGAGTTCTGGACCAAGACTCCTCGTGAAAATGTTTCAACAACGGATCTTTCCTCTTCCCAGGTCATGCAGGAACAGTATTGGCAGCGTACGCGCGGCAATGTTCGGACTTCCTTGGAACAAGCCGTCCAGACCTTGAATCTCTATGGTCTTAACCCTGAAATGGGGCATAAGGAAGTGGGCGGTGTCCGCGGCCAACTCGATGAAAATGGCAATATGACCCACGTCAATGAACAGCTGGAAATTGATTGGCGTTTTTCGACCCCGCTCCAGGCTGCGGATAATGAAATCCTGGTCCGCAGCGTTGTGAAGGAAATCTTCCGCTCCAATGGACTTGAAGTTTCTTTCCAAGCCAAACCAATCTTCGGGGTGGCCGGAAGCGGTGAACATACTCACGTCGGGATTGCCGCCCGCCTGAAAGACGGTAAGATCATCAATCTCATGAGCCCTGCTGATATGAAGAAAGATTTTCTTTCTGCCGTAGGCTATGGCGTGCTCATGGGCATTCTCAAGAACTATGAAGTCGTAAACCCCATCGTTTCGGCTACGACCGATGCTTTTAACCGTCTGAGACCTGGATTTGAAGCCCCTATCTGTATCGTAACGAGTCTTGGCCGCAGCTATGATGTGCCGACCCGTAATCGGACCATCCTTGCTGGTCTCATTCGTGATGTTGATAACCCGAAGGCAACGCGTATCGAAATGCGGGCTCCAAACCCTTTTACCAACACTTATATGGTTACGGCGGCTTTCTACCTGTCCGCCCTTGATGGAATTGTTGCCGTCTTGCGTTCGGGCAAGGATACAAAAGCCCTTGAAAAAGAAATCTCCAAGAAACCGGGAGAAGAAGGATTCTACCTTGAAAAAGATCGGGCCTATCGCGCTGAAGATAACGTCTTTGAGGACTATACGGAAGACGAACGGAACAAGTACTTTGGCAAACCGCCGGCAACGGTTTGGGAAAACATGAAAGCCTTTGATGCCTATCCGGAAAAGGTGGAAGTCCTGACCCGCGGCAACACATTAAAGAAGCTGTACCTTGAATCCTTCAAGGAAGGTGCCTTGATTCGCTGGCAGACGGAACTGCTCCAGCATCTTATCCCCAATGACCGCAATAAGGTCAAGGCCATGAAACCCGTGAAGACGGCTTCGTCAACGGCTTGGGATGATGGACTGTGGCAGCGTGTAGAGGACCTGCGTGTTGAAATTGCCAAGGATACGGACACGAATACGAGCCTTTTCAGTCAAATCAAAAAAGCGTTTGCTGACGGAGATTTTGACAAAGCCTCCAATCTTCAAGTACAATTAAATCGTAAGATGGAAGAATTGGAAGCGTTGTATACGGATTACCTAGACAACATGATCTGATCCTTCCCGTAAGGGAGGTTGAGAAGCTGTGCGTGTAAGGAAATTAGGTTTCCTCCTGGCACTCCTTCTTCTTTTGACAGCGCCCCTTAGTCGCGTACAGGCCGCCAAGCTAGTGGCCCAGTACGGTGCTAAGGGGCGTCGTGTCGAAGAAGTCCAATCGATGCTCCATGAGCTGAAACTCTATCGGGGCGAAATTGATGGAGAGTTTGGTAAAGGAACCAAGGAAGCTGTCCTATCATTTCAGAAAAAACAAGGCAAAAAATTAACCGGTTCCGTAGATTGGCCCCTTTATAACCTGATGAGTAAAAAAAGCGGCCTTTCTTTTGGTCGGTACCGTAAGATCTGGACCATGGAAGCCTCGGCCTACAGCCCTCAGGATCCCGGTGTAGGAAGAATGACTTCGACCGGGCGCGTCCTGCGCAAGGGGATTGTGGCCACCGATCCTTATATCATCCCCATGGGAACCAAGCTCTATATCATGGGCTATGGGGAAGCGGTCGCGGCTGACGTGGGCAGCGCCATCAAAGGAAACCGGATCGACCTTGCGTTCATGAGCCGGCGGGAAGCCCTTGAGTGGGGCAGACGACGCGTCACCGTCTATATTTTGTAGAGGAGGATTTTCCATGGCAAATGTAATGAATGCCCAAGAAATCAAGGAATGGATGTACCACAAATTCGAAGAAAATGCTTTTATGAAACTGGCTGATATCAGCATCCTGGAAGTGACCTGCGGCGCTTGTAAGATGGCTATGGACGTCGACCCGAAAAAACATGGGAACCGCTACGGCGTGGTTCATGGCGGGGCTTTTTTTCCGCTGGCCGATACGGCCATGGGAGCTGCCTGCTACAGCATTGGAGCTAAGGTTGTCACCCTTTCAAGCTCCGTCAATTTCATCCGCAATACCGCAGAAAAATGCCGCGTCATCGCCACGGCAACCCTCATTCACGTGGGGCATTCCACCATTGTCTGCCGTGTTGATATTGAAGGACCGGATGGACGCAAAATGGTTGATGTGACGGGCACCATGTTTGTTGTCGGCCATTTTGACGAGATTCCCCAAAAGTGGTAAAATAAAAACTACCTATGAGTCATTTGTCAATACTTGCCTGACTGGCGGGTCCGCTAGGCTAGACCAAGAGGGAGCCCGTTAGGGAAAACAAATCATAATCAGGAGGATCACATGGATTTCGCATTAACGGAAGAACAGTTGGAACTTCAGGCCATGGTTCGGGAGTTCGTCGAAAAGGAAATCGTTCCTTACACGGATGAAATGGATAAAAACAATGCCTGCCGTCCGGAAATTATCAAAAAAGCAGGGGACATGGGGCTGCTGAACCTAGTTGTCCCGGAAGAATATGGCGGACCGGGCCTTGACAGTGTGACCATTGCCATGATTTACGAAGAACTGGGTAAGGGCTGTGTTGGCGTGGCTACGTCCATTGCTGCAAATGCTCTTGCTTCCTATCCTATCTTGATTGCTGGCAATGATGAACAGAAGAAATATCAGTGTGATCTACTCAATAACGGCGGCTTGGCTGCTTTTGCCCTCACTGAACCGGACGCTGGTTCCGACGCGGGCGGTGTTTCGACGAAAGCCGTCAAGGAAGGCGACCATTATGTCCTTAACGGGAGCAAGGTCTTTATTACTAATGGCGGGATTGCTGACAGTTTCCTTGTCTTTGCCAATACGCGTAAAACAGGCGGGATCCGCGGCTTGACCTGCTTTATCGTCCCGAAGGGGACACCGGGATTTTCTGTTGGCCGTAAGGAAGATAAGATGGGGATCCGTCCTTCCAATACGTGTGAGCTCATCCTGGAAGATGTTGTTGTTCCTGAATCCATGCGCGTAGGCCGGGAAGGCCAGGGCTTCCGCATTGCGATGCAGACGCTTGATTCTGCCCGTCCCTTCGTTGCTTCCGTAGCTGTAGGTGTGGCTCAGTCGGCGCTTGATATTGCAGCTCATTACGCACGGGAAAGAAGACAGTTTGGCCAGCCCATTTCTTCCTTCCAGCTCATCCAGGGCATGGTGGCAGATATGGCCATGAAAGTCCATGGCGCCCGCCTGATGGTCCAGCAGGCCTGCTGGATGCGTGACCAGGGCCTTGAATTTGGCATGGAAGCAGCCATGAGCAAGTGCTTTGCTTCTGATGTGGCGATGGAAGTCACGACAGATGCAGTCCAGATTATGGGCGGTTATGGCTATATGAAGGACTATCCTATGGAAAAGAAGATGCGTGATGCCAAGATTCTCCAGATCTACGAAGGAACCAACCAGATCCAGCGTCTTGTCATTGCCAATAAAATCCTGTACTGATGATGCTGAGGGGGGCTGCTTGGGCAGTGCCCCCCCTTTTTTTTGCTGAAAAGGAGACAGTCATGAAATCTTTTACCATGTTTGGCAGCCATGTCTGCCCTGATACGATTGCCGCTATGTGCATCTTGGACAAAAAAGGACTTTCTTATACGTACAAGGATATTACGGGCACCATGATCTTCCTGAAGGAATTTCTTCATCTCCGTGACAGCCGTGAAGACTTTCAGGCCGTCAAGGAGGGCAGATATGTAGGCATTCCCTGTTTTCTTTTTGAAGACGGGAGCCTTACGTTTTCCGTAGAAGAAGCCATTGTGTGGAGTGGGAAGGCAAAATGATTATCAATCTGACACCGGAAGAAATAAAATGTTGCTGATGTCTTTTGTGAGTGGACAGAATACTCCATTTGCGGGGTGCCTGTCCGCTTTTTTCTAAGGGATGATCTCAAAAAAAATACGTAAAAGTGGGATAAAATGCGGCCCGGTGGGCCATAAGCGCCAAAGTGCATTTTCCGTCAATGCAGGCAATTTTCAGATACTTAGAGTTGCCAAGGCGGACAATCTGTCATATAATGAGTGTTATGAATGAAACGGTTTTTCTTCAATAATTAACCATAGGAAGAGGTAACGACATGAATAGTGAAAAGCTGCTGGCCGAAGCCAAAGAAGTCGTTCGGGACCTGAGTGTCCGCGAACTGATCGAAGCATCCATCCGCAATGGGGAAGGAACGTTCTCCGATCGGGGAGCCCTGCGTGTTACGACGGGTACCCATACGGGACGGTCCCCGAAAGATAAGTTCATTGTCGATACGCCCTTGACCCACGATATCGTAAATTGGGACAATAACCAAGCCTGCACGGAAGAGACCTTCAACCGGCTTTATGCCAAGTGTGAAAAGTTCATCAAGACTCATCGTGTCTATGTAAAGAACGTCAAGGCCGGAGCCGATCCCAGTTATCAAATCCGCGTCAAGTTCATTAATGAAATGGCCTGGCAGACGGTCTTCATCAGCCAGTTATTCATCAAGACGGATGAGCCAAGTACGGTGCCGGAAGACTTTACGGTCATTTCCCTGCCCGATGTCATGGCAGATCCTGCTGTTGACGGAACGAACTCTGAAACCTTCATCATTTTGAACTTTGACAAGAAAGTTGTCCTCATTGGCGGTGGTCTTTATGCTGGGGGACTCAAAAAATCCATTTTCTCCGTCATGAACTTCCTCCTGCCCCAGCAGGATGTTCTTTCCATGCACTGCTCCTGTAATGAAGGCAGCAAGGGTGATGTGGCCCTTTTCTTTGGGCTTTCCGGTACGGGGAAGACGACCCTTTCCGCAGATCCCCATCGTGCTCTTATCGGTGATGATGAACACGGCTGGGGGGATAACGGCGTCTTCAACGTTGAAGGCGGCTGCTATGCCAAGTGCATTGACCTGACCGAAGACAGTCAGCCTGAAATCTATCGCGCGGTCCGTTTTGGCGCCGTCATGGAAAATGTTGTCGTCGACCCTAAGACGGGAGCGCCTGATTTCAGTGATAATACCATCACGGAAAATACCCGCGTGGCTTATCCTTTGAATTATATCCCCAATGCTAAGATTCCAAGCCGTGCCGGCCATCCCAAGAACATCATTCTCCTCACGGCCGATGCTTTCGGCGTTCTGCCTCCGATTTCAAAGCTTACGAAGGAACAGGCCATGTACCATTATCTGACGGGGTATACGAGCAAGGTCGCTGGGACGGAACGGGGCATTACGGAACCGCAGGCAACGTTCTCCACTGCCTTTGGCGCACCTTTTCTGCCCCTGCAGCCCCTTGTCTATGCAAAACTCTTGGGTGAACGGATTGCTCGTCACGAAACCAATGTGTACTTGGTCAATACGGGGTGGAGCGGCGGTCCTTACGGCGTTGGCAAGCGGATGAAGCTTGCCTATACGCGGGCCATGATCCATGCAGCCCTTGATGATGAACTGGGGGAAGAAGGTTGGACGACCATGCCCATGTTTGACATTGCCATTCCTAAGTCCTGTCCCAACGTGCCGAGCACGATCCTCAATCCGCGGAATACGTGGACGGATAAGAATGCCTACGATCAGATGGCAAAGAAACTGGCCGGCCTCTTCATTGATAACTTTAAGAAACTCTTTGAAGGCAAGGTCACGGATGATATTGCCTCTGCCGGTCCACATATTGATGATTGACTGCCCGTCCAGGGAGTGCTGCCATCAAGCAGCACTCCTTTTGTTTTCTTGTGAAGTCCCTTCCTTTTCTGGGAGACTTTGGCAAAGGTCAGGGGGAAGTGTGGTATAATAGACGCCGTAAAGGAAGGTGGAAGCCATGATCATCGCGTGTCCCACGCTTAACGAAACAAAAAAATTGGGCCGTGCCCTGGGAACCGTTCTTGGTGACGGTGATGTGGTCCTTCTTGACGGGGACCTCGGTGCCGGCAAGACGACCCTTGTTACGGAAATTGCAGAAACACTGGGCGTGGACAGACGGGACGTATCAAGTCCCACGTTTTCTCTCATGAATGTCTATCGGGGGAAGAAGCTGACTCTCCAGCATTTTGACCTCTATCGTCTGACTTCCAGTGAAGAATTGGATGATATCGGGTTTTATGAATATGTCGGTGCTCCCGGTGTGACCTTCATTGAATGGGCAGAACTTTTCCCTTGTGAGATGCCGGAAGACCATTTGTCCATTACCCTCCGTCAGGAGGGGGCTGGGCGAGTGGCCGAACTGGTGCCCCATGGTGCCCATTATGAAGCGCTTGTACGAAAGGTGGAAGAATTGTGCTGACCCTTGGAATCGATACATCGACCCGGGTCTCCTCCGTTGCTCTTTGTGATGGGGAAAAGATCCTAGGAGAAGTGGATATCAATGTTGGAATGACCCATTCTGAAGGACTCGTGCCCCAACTGGAGGTCCTATTGGAACGGACCCATATTCAAAAAAGCGAGCTGGAACTGATTGCCGTAAGCCGCGGTCCCGGCTCCTTTACAGGACTGCGTATCGGTATGGCGACGGCGGAAGCCCTGGCTTACAGCCTAAAGATTCCGCTGCGTGCCGTCGACACTTTGGAAGCCATCAGCTATAACCTGCCTGTGGCAGGAGTACTCCTTGTCCCCGTCCTTGATGCCCAGAAAGGAAACCTTTATGTAGGGCAATATCTTTGGGACCAGGGACGCCTGGAAGAAGTGGAACCGGTTTCTATCCTTTCCCAGAAGGAAATCATTCCCCTTATGGAACAAAAGGACCGGCCTGTGATCCTTTTGGGAGAATGTCATCGCATCCCCAAAAAAGAGGGGTTCCTGGTTGCTATGGCACCGGAAAGTGCCCGCATGCCCAGAGCCAGTTCTGTTGCAATCCTTGCCCAGGAAAACTATGAACCGGGGGACCTTTATGATTATTTTGGAATGGAGCCTTTTTACATCCGGCGCTCTGAGGCGGAGGAACTATGGGAAAAGCGGCATCCATCGAAGTAAGAGAGCTGACGGAAGGGGATCTTTCCTGGGTCCTTCCCATGGATGAAGGGGCCTTTTCCTTAGCGTGGAAAAGGGAAACCTTTTTGGAAGAACTGACAGGGCGGCTTGCCCATTACTATGGCGTGTTTGAAGACGGCACGCCTATTGCTTACGGCGGTTTTTGGCTTGTTGCCGGCGAAGCACAGATTATGCGTCTTGCTGTCGATCCAGGCCGACGGGGTGAGAAAAAAGGGCTCTTTTTGGTGGCTTCCCTGATTGAAAAGGCACGGGATCTTGGTGCGGAGGAAGTGACCCTTGAAGTGAGGGAACACAACCTGCCGGCCCGTAAAACCTATGAACATTTGGGCTTTTTTTCCTGCGGAAAACGGCCCCATTATTATGCAGACAGTGGGGAAGACGCCGTGCTCATGCGCCTTCTCCTTACTGATATGTAAGAAAGGAACATGATGGAAAAAGATCTTACCATCCTAGGCATTGAAAGCAGTTGTGATGAAACCGCAGCATCCGTCGTCCGGAACGGGCGGGAAGTGCTCTCCAGTGTTGTATCGACACAAATCTTGGTACACCGTAAATTTGGCGGTGTCGTTCCGGAAATTGCGTCCCGGAAACATATCGAACATGTCATGCCCGTCATTGACGAGGCGCTCAAGAAGGCCCATCTTGGGTTAACGGAGATTGACGCCATTGCTGTCACCTACGGACCGGGCCTTGTAGGGGCCCTGCTTGTCGGCCTCAGTGCAGCAAAAGGGCTTGCGCTTGGAACAGGAAAACCCTTGATTGGAGTCAATCACTTGGAAGGGCATGTTTTTGCCAATTTTCTTTCCGATCCGGATCTAAAACCGCCTTTTTTGGCCTTGGTTGTGTCTGGCGGTCATACCTCCCTGCTTGTTGTGGAAGACTATAACACGTTCCGCCTTTTAGGTCAGACCCGTGATGACGCAGCCGGTGAAGCCTTTGATAAGATTGCCCGCTTTATGGGCCTGCCCTATCCTGGCGGTCCGGAAATCGAAAAACTCGCCCTTTCCGGCAAGGCGGAGGCCATTGATTTTCCGCGTCCGCTTCTGCTCAACAGCTATGACTTTAGCTTCAGCGGCCTGAAATCTGCCGTCATCAACTATCTTCATGCACAAGCACAGCGCGGTCTTGAGGTCAAGCGGGAAGACGTGGCTGCTTCTTTCCAGGAAGCCATTGTGGACGTTCTTGTAACCAAATGCAAGGAAGCTCTTATTGCGACAGGACTTAAGAAAGTTGTCCTGGCCGGCGGGGTGTCCGCTAACCGCCATCTGCAGGAAGCCCTTGCCCAAGGCGCTGATTCCGTGGGGGCGGAACTTGTCCATCCAACGCCCATCCTCTGTACGGATAATGCTGTCATGATTGCTGTACGGGGATATTATCAGTATCTTGCTCACGACTTTGCCACCCTTGATCTTAATGCCAATCCTTCGCTCAAATTGGGGGAGGCGTAAGAACGCAGTCTTAATGAGGAGCGCAGGCGGATATTGTAACCGCCTGTTTTTTTCGATATAATATAAGATATGTAAAATACCCGGTTTTCCGGTTCTATGATGGGAGTGTGTGCTTGTGCGTCCTGAGTCTAAGCAGGAGGGATCCCGGGGGACCCATAAACGCTTCATTGAGCATCATTTGAGTTATTTCTTGCCCACGTTCTATATGCTGAGCGACTGGATCTTTATCCTTTTGGCGGAACATCTGGCCGTCAGTGCCCGCAATGGTCTAATGGGCAGTTCCGTGCTGCACATTGCTTGGCTCAATAAGTGGATTGTATTCCCCCTCTTTTTTATTTTATTTTTACGGGCCGTGCGGGTCTATCAGAAACCGATGGGAATCTGGCGCCTGCTGGAGCGTATTTTTTACGGCTGTGCCTATGCCATTTGCCTCATTATCCTCTTGGTCTACTTGACCCACATTGGCAATTCCACGAGCCGGCTCTTCATTGCTTTCTTGGGAATCTTTTCCTTCCTTTTCCTCAGCCTTTCGCGCCTTGTTATGACAAAAATCCTTGACTGGGCCGGTATTGGGCGCTATCCAGTCCTTCTTGTTGGGGCCGGCAAGACGGCACAGCTGCTCCTGCGCGGCATCAAGGACGACGTCGGGCTGAATTATCATGTCATTGGCTATGTCGATGACGCTGGGGAGCGAAAGGAAAATGTTGGCAATCTTCCCTATCTGGGAACCTTGGACGAGATTGAGCCGATCTTGACAAAAACGCAGGTCAATGATGTTTTCATTGCCGCTCCCGGGCTTTCTCCAAAGAAGCTTGACAGCCTGATTTACCGCATCCAGCCCCTTGTCAGGAATCTCTCCTTCATCCCTGATCTCATTGGGCTTCCCGTCAATGGGGTCACTGTGGAAAGTCTCTTTAATGAGCGGCTGCTTGTCATGGGCCTGCGCAACAATTTGGCTAGAAGTTACAATAAGATTCTGAAATACCTTTTTGACATGGTCCTGACCCTCATTGGCATCCTTGTGATCAGTCCAATCCTGCTTCTCTTGGCTCTTTTGGTACGGCTTGATTCACCAGGCCCCATTCTTTTTGCCCACAGGCGGATCGGACAGGGCGGTAAGGAATTCCCTTGCTATAAATTCCGTACCATGTGCGTTGATGCCGATGTGAAATTAAAGGAGTACTTGGCTTCCCATCCGGAGGCCCGGGAAGAATGGGAACGGGACTTCAAGCTTAAGGATGATCCCCGCATTACGCGGATTGGGCACATCCTGCGCCGGACGAGCCTTGATGAACTGCCCCAGCTATTTAACGTCCTTAAAGGAGAAATGAGTCTTGTTGGGCCGCGCCCCATTGTTCGGGCTGAAATCCCTAAATATGGCAGCTATATCTCTGACTTTTATATGGTTCGTCCCGGCATTACGGGGATGTGGCAGGTGAACGGACGCAGTGATACGACCTATGAGGAGCGGGTCCAAATGGATTCCTGGTATGTCCGCAATTGGTCGATTTGGCTTGACCTGTCCCTGCTTTGGAAAACATTCAGTGTTGTATTACATCATAAAGGGGCCTACTGATGAGGAGGCCCTCTTTGTTTAGGAGGAACACTCATGCAAAAAGTGCGTAAAGCCGTAATTCCGGCTGCTGGTTTCGGAACCCGTTTCCTGCCAGCTACAAAAGCGATGCCCAAGGAAATGCTTCCCGTTGTTGATATTCCGACCATCCAATACATTGTAGAGGAAATCCGTGCAAGCGGGATTGAACAGATCCTTATCATCAGCGGCCATGCAAAGCGAGCCATTGAGGACCATTTTGATTCATCTCCCGAATTGGAAAATCATCTCTATCAAGCAGGAAAATTGGAACAACTGCGGCAAATCCGTGATATCTCAAGCATTGATATCCATTATATCCGTCAAAAGCACATGCGCGGCCTGGGAGATGCCATTTACTGTGCCAAGGACTTTGTTGACGGTGAACCTTTTGCCGTCATTTTAGGGGATGATATTGTCTATACGGAGGGAAAGCCGGCCCTGCGTCAGCTCATGGACCAATACGAGGCGACAGGAGCAACAATCCTGGGCTGTCAGACCGTGCCCCGCGAAGATGTCTCCAGTTATGGCATTGTAAAGGGCAAGGAAGTCGATGGTGTAGATGGCCTCATGAAAGTCGAGGATATGGTGGAAAAACCGGCTGTCAAGGACGCACCAAGCCGTATGGCGATTTTAGGTCGGTATGTGATTACGCCGGATGTATTTGATGTCCTTTCTGAAACAAAGCCAGGAAAGGGCGGCGAAATCCAGCTGACTGATGCCCTTCGGGTCATGAGCCATCGTGAGCCCCTTTATGCTTACCGTTTTTCCGGCCGTCGCTACGATGTGGGCAATAAACAAGGTTATCTCCAGGCCATGGTGGAATATGCCCTGCGTCGGGATGACCTAAAAGACGAATTTGCTTCCTATTTGAAGAACATCGTCAAAGGTCTGTAGCTGATTCGAAGGTGAAAGAATGGAAAAAGAAAAACGGGATCTTGTCCTTGCTGTGGCAGGTCTGGGCTATGTTGGACTATCCCTTGCGGTCCTGTTATCCCAGCATCACAAGGTTTATGCAGTTGATGTGGATCCACGGCGTGTAGAAGAGTTGGCACAGGGCCACTCCCCGATTTCAGATCGGGAACTGGAACATTACTTGAAAGATCGGCCGCTCCAGCTTCAGGCAACACTGGATGCGCGGCAGGCCTATGAACAGGCTGATGTTGTGATTGTCGCGGTCCCAACAGACTATGATGAGACTCATCATCAGTTTGATACATCCCATGTAGACGAAGTCCTGACCCTGATTGAACAGGTTCATCCAGAGGCTCTGGTTGTCATCAAATCCACGATTCCTGTAGGGTATACAAAAGCGGCTGCTCAGCGTTATCAGAAGCTGCACCTGCTTTTCAGTCCTGAATTCCTGAGGGAGGGAAGGGCCCTTTATGATAACCTTTACCCTTCCCGCATCATCGTGGGGATTGGCTCCCAAGGGCCGGACATGGAAACCGAGGCCCAGCTGTTTGCACAGCTTCTTAAAGAGGGTGCGGAAAAAGAAGACGTTCCTATCAAGATAATGGATTCTTCAGAGGCGGAAGCGGTCAAACTTTTTGCCAATACCTATCTTGCTTTGCGTGTCAGCTATTTCAATGAACTTGACACCTATGCTGAAATAAAGGGGCTGGACAGCAAAGCAATCATTGAGGGCGTAGGCCTTGATCCCCGTATCGGGACACATTACAACAATCCTTCATTCGGTTATGGTGGCTACTGCTTGCCAAAAGATACAAAGCAGTTGTTGGCTAACTATGCAGACGTTCCTCAAAACATGATGAGCGCTATTGTGGAGAGTAATCGTACAAGAAAAGATTTCATAGCTGATCAGGTTTTGTCTAAAGCTGGTTATTACACTGCGTCCAGTCAATGGGATGTTCACAAAGAACAAAATATAGTGATCGGTGTATATCGTCTGACCATGAAGTCAAATTCAGATAATTTCCGTCAAAGTGCCATTCAGGGGATTATGAAGCGTATTAAGGCGAAAGGTGCAGAGGTTATTATTTACGAACCAACATTGCAAGACGATGAATCATTCTTTGGTTCAAAAGTAGTAAATAACCTGACTAAGTTCAAGGAGATCAGTCGGGCCATCATCGCTAACCGTTACGACGCATGCCTTGACGATGTGAAGGATAAGGTATATACTCGTGACATTTTCCAAAGGGATTAATTTTAGGGATTAATTTTATGGTAACATCAGTCTGGAGAATAAAGTGGTTTTAGTGACTGGTGCAGCCGGTTTTTTTGGAGCCAATCTGGTGAAACGTTTGCTGGCTGAGTTTGACAGCATAAAGGTCATTGGTATTGATAGTATAACCGAATACTATGATGTACGTTTAAAGTATGAACGCTTGGAGGAGTTGTCAGCTTATGGTGACAGATTTGTTTTCATAAAAGACAATATTGCCAAGAAAGAAATCGTAGAGTCAGCCTTCACTAATTACCGTCCGCAAGTAGTGGTGAACCTTGCAGCACAAGCTGGTGTACGCTATAGTATCACTAACCCTGATGCCTATATTGAAAGTAATCTTATTGGTTTTTATAACATTCTAGAGGCTTGTCGTCATTATGGTGTGGAGCACTTAGTATATGCTTCTTCAAGCAGCGTATATGGAAGCAATAAGAAAGTGCCTTATAGCACTGATGATAAGGTAGACAATCCTGTATCACTTTACGCTGCTACTAAAAAAAGCAATGAGTTAATGGCTCATGCATACAGTAAGCTCTACAATATACCAAGTACTGGTTTGCGATTTTTCACTGTCTATGGTCCCTGTGGACGTCCCGATATGGCTTACTTTAGTTTTACTAACAAACTGTTGAAGGGCGAGACCATTCAGGTTTTCAATTATGGTAATTGTAAACGTGATTTCACCTATGTGGATGACATTGTAGAGGGCGTTGTCCGTATCATGCAGCATGCTCCTGAAAAGAAAAATGGTGATGATGGATTGCCAATTCCTCCTTATAAAGTATATAATATCGGCAATAATTCTCCAGAAAATCTTTTAGACTTTGTAACAATCCTTCAGGATGAACTTATTCGTGCAGGTGTACTTCCCAACGACTATGACTTTGAATCCCACAAAGAACTAGTACCGATGCAACCCGGAGATGTACCTGTGACATATGCTGATACGACTCCTTTGGAACAAGATTTTGGATTTAAACCGTCAACATCACTACGTGTGGGATTGAGAAAGTTTGCTGAGTGGTATGCTAAGTATTATGGTACATTTAAATACCAACTATAAATCGATAATATAAAAATAAAAAGATAAAATCATTATGAGCATTTTTGCAGGTAAAACCCTTATGATTACTGGTGGAACGGGCTCCTTCGGTAATGCAGTGCTGAATCGTTTCCTTCGTACTGATATCGGTGAAATCCGTATTTTTTCACGAGATGAGAAGAAGCAGGATGATATGCGCCATGAATATCAGGTAAAGTATCCTGATGTGGCACATAAAATTAAGTTCTTTATTGGCGATGTACGTAATTTGCAGTCATGTAAGAACGCAATGCCTGGTGTTGACTATATCTTTCATGCTGCGGCTTTGAAACAGGTTCCAAGTTGTGAGTTCTTTCCGATGGAAGCAGTAAAAACCAATGTAATTGGTACTGATAACGTTTTGACAGCTGCTATCGAGACTGGCGTCGGTGCTGTGATATGTTTATCTACGGATAAGGCAGCCTATCCTATCAATGCTATGGGTATCACCAAAGCTGTTGAGGAGAAGATTGCTGTGGCTAAGAGCCGCTATTCAGGTAAGACCAAGATTTGCTGTACGCGTTATGGCAATGTGATGT
>OGOQ01001318.1_pt1 | contig 19393 bp, 17 predicted proteins | sample 1552691 | NCBI WGS metagenome assembly OGOQ01 (sample SAMEA2580209, study PRJEB22360) | human gut metagenome | biome: human gut; feature: human-associated habitat; material: faeces | place: Denmark | collected 2008/2010
GGGAGAATTTCTGGGAAGTAAATACAGAGAAGGAAACCTTCCACGGAGCTGCGGGAGATACCACTGTGGACATGATGAAGAAAACGGAATGGATGGATGTCTACCAGGGCGAACATTTCCGTGCAGTCAGCCTTAGCCTTCAGGACAGCGGCTCCATGTATTTCCTGCTTCCGGATGAAAATACCGATGTCAATGAACTGGTATCGGATCCGGATCTGATGAAGGTTATACGGCGGGATGAAAGCAGTGATAACTGGTATTCCCCTATGGTGAACCTGTCTGTTCCTAAATTTAAAGTATCGGAGAAAACAGACCTGATCGAAACGGTGCGCGCACTGGGTGTAACGGATGCACTGGATGCGGATCTGGCAGATTTCAGCCCATTAACAGGGGACAAAGAGAATTTATACCTGAGCAAAGCAGACCACGCCGCCATGCTTGAAATCGACGAAAACGGAGTAACCGGAGCAGCGTATACAGAACTCGGCGTTTCAGAAACCGCAGCAGAAATACCGGACGACGAAATCGACTTCGTACTGGATCGTCCATTCCTGTTTCTTGTCACGGGGCAGGACGGATCGATTCTGTTTTCGGGAGTTGTGAGAAATATTGCAGAGACATGAAAAAAAGGAGCCGGACTGTCCGGCTCCTGTGTCTGAGACACGTTACAGTATCTCTTCGGTGCTTATTTTTGCTCTGCGTTCCTTTGTCGGAGCAGAAAAACAGACAAAATCAGTACAGCAGGGAAAATGCAGCCGGCCAGCATACCTGCCTTCAGATCGTCGCCGGTGTTTTGTGTGACAAATCCAATAACAAATGGGCCAATGGAACCGCCCATATCTCCGGCCATGGCGAGAAGTGCAAACAGTGCAGTTCCGCCGAGTGGAATTTTAGAGGATGAAATACTGATGGTTCCCGGCCACATAATTCCTACAGAGAAACCACACACAACGCAGCCTATAAGATTTAAAAGAGGATATGGTGCGAGAGCTGCAGCCAGATAACAGATCAGGCAAAGTGTACCGGATGCGATCATAAATTTTGTTAAGTCAATTTTTTCCCCGTATTTACCATAGAAGGTTCTGCTGATGCCCATCATCACAGCAAACAGGCACGGTCCTGCAATGTCTCCAATGCTTTTTGAGAGACCTAATGCAGACTCGGCATAAGCGGAAGCCCATTGCGCCATCGAAATCTCGCTTGCTCCGGCGCAGACCATAAGAACAAGGGAAATCCAGAAAATGGGAAGACGGCACAGCTGACGAATGGTAAGTCCTTCTTCGCTTCCGGTGAGTGATTCAATCGGGCAGGAAAGGAAATTAAACGTATTGTACAGTGGAAGTACAGCCCAGATACATGCGAGGATCGGCCAGCGTTCCATACCAAAAACTGCCAGAAAAGCAGTGGAAAGTAAGATGACGCCTACAGACCCCCAGCAGTAAAAGGAGTGAAGCAGACTCATAACGCTGTCCTTATTGTCAAACGGACAAGCCTCTACGATTGGGCTGACAAGAACCTCAATCAGTCCGCTTCCGGCGGCATAGATCATGGCACTGAGCAAAATTCCTGCATAGGCATTTGGCAGAATATTGGGCAGAAAGGCAAGTCCAATCAGGCCGCAGGCGGAAAGAATCTCAGAAGCAACGACACACCTGCGATAACCGATTTTATCGACATATCTGGCACAGAACAAATCGACAAGAAGTTGTGTGAAAAAGAATACTGTCGAGATAAACGCAATTTTTCCAAGAGAAATATGGTAAGTTCTGTGAAAGGTAAGAAATAGTAAAGGTGCAAAATTTGCAGAAATTGCCTGCGTGATAAATCCAAGATAACAGGCAATTAAGGTTTTGTGGTAGTTCTTTTTCATGATGATATACTCCGTTTTTTAAAATGGCAGAACTGCTGCGGCCGTAGTGTTCGTTTCGTTGCCGTTCACCGTGTTCCATGGAGCGACAACGATTCTTTTTGTATAATAACGTAAAATAGTGTCGCTTTCACTGGAATATATCGTCTGTTTATTGTATAATATCGTAAAATAGAGAGGGGCGTGCCTGAAAAACGGAGGCGGGGAAAGATGGAATTTAATACATTTTATAACAAGATCCAAACGGATGAAAGCATGATGGAAACGATACAGCATGGAAACAGTGAATATCCGTTTCAATTGTATTACGACGATCTTGCGTTGTTTGATTTTCATTGTGTAGAATGGCACTGGCATGTGGAGTTTGAGTTTGTTTTTGTACAGGAGGGAACAGCAACCTTCTGGGTTGGCGAAAAGCAGTTTTCACTGGGACAGGGAACGGGCATTTTTATTAACTCAAAGATTTTGCATCGCTATTTTTCTGAAGGCCATGCGATTGTGCCAAATTTCGTTCTGAAACCGACATTTCTCGCTCCGGCAGACAGCCTGATTTACAAAAAATACATTGCACCGATACAGGCGTGTAAGGTGGACTGCATTGTCTTTTGCAGGGAAATAAAATGGCAGGCAGAAGCACTGGAGCTCATGCAGAAAATTCTCAAAGCGCAGGAATCAGACAAAGACCGGGAACTGGTTACTTTATTTCTGACGCAGGAATTGTGGCACTTGCTTTATTTGCACATGGATTCGGAAGTGCTGCAGAAAAAAAGAGAAAATACGGCATCCTCACAGGGAAGAACACAGCTGATGATGCAATATATTCATCAAAATTTCCGACAGAATCTTACATTGGAGGATATCGCCGGGCAGGCTATGGTGAGCAAAAGTACGGCATTGAATCTGTTCCGAAGATATCTTCACGATACGCCGGTGCATTATCTGGTGAAGTATCGTCTGCAGGAGGCTGCAAAGCTTCTGGCCACGACGGAGAAAAAGATAACTGTAATTTCCGGCGAGACGGGATTTGAAAATATGGATTATTTTTGCAAAACATTTAAGAAATATTATGGGAGGACACCGACGGAATATCGAAGAAAAAAACAAATGGATACGGATGACAGAGAAGGGATTGTTCAAGAGGTAGTGTAAGAGGAAACGGAAAAATTACAAGCTCAGAGCTGGAATCGAAGACCAAAACGCTTCCGCCGGCTGTGTCGCGGACACTGCGCGGACTGGAGGAAAAAGGATATGTAGAGCGGACCGTTGACAAAAAAGACCGCAGAAATACGTATATCAGTCTGACAGAGCAGGGCTGGAAAAAGGGGGAAGAGGTACGGGACAGAATGCATGATTTTGGCTGCTCTGTGATGTCACAGTTAAAGGAAGAGGATGTAGATCAGCTGGTTGCTTATCTAGATCGTATCTATGAGATTGCAGAAAAAGAAATTGAAACCCGAAAACGACAGAATTCGTGTGCCGGCAAGCTGGTACACCGGAAAGAAGAAAGGGGAAAAAATGAGTAAGATTTTCAAGAATATGCTCCCGTACTGGAAATCGATTCTTGTGATTCTTATGCTGTTGTTTGTCCAGGCGTGGTGCGACCTGTCGCTTCCGTCGTACACATCTGATATCATTGACGTGGGCATTCAGAACAGCGGTGTTGAGCACGTTACGCCCAAAAGGATCACAGAGGAAGAATTTCAGACAGCAAAGTTTATCATGACGGATGATGAGGCAGACTTGTGGGAGAGTCTTTATACGAAAAAGGACGGCTATTATGAGCGGAACAAAGCTTCCGAAAAAGAGCTCGATGCAGCAGATGACACGCTGACCGTTGCACTCCTTATGAATTACCAGATGGGTGCGATGGAGGAAACCACCTTCAAACAGCTCATGGCGCAGCAGACCGGTCAGGATGCTTCCGTGTTTGAAAACATGACGATAGAGCAGATCGGCGAGATGATGCATGTGGAGCTGAAGAGCTTCCGGCAGGAAAAGGAAGATGAGGATGGAAACAAGGCAGAAGTGACCTGTGTAGATGTCCGTCCGATTTTTGCATCCATGCTCGAGAGTGGACAAATGGAGAAAGATGACGTGCTTTCGATGCGCGATGGCATGGAAAAAACGCTCGATACGATGGGAAGCTCACTGGTAAAATCGATGGGAATTGCCTATGCAGTTTCCGCAGATAAAGCGGCGGGACTTGATATCGACCGGATTCAGAAGTCGTATCTTCTGACGGCGGGTCTTAAGATGGTCGGCATGGCACTTCTGATGGGGGTGGTAACGGTTTTTGTCGGACTGTTTGCCTCCCGTGTTGCTGCCGGGATCGGTCGCGATCTGAGAGATCAGGTATTCAAAAAGGTTGTCGGATTTTCCAATGCGGAAATGGATAAATTCTCTACCGCGTCTCTGATTACGAGAAGTACAAATGATATCCAGCAGATCCAGATGGTATCGGTGCTGCTGCTGCGCATGATTGCGTATGCGCCGATTCTTGGTATTGGCGGTGTTATCAAGGTGATAAAAACGGGCGCCGGCATGGGCTGGATTATCGTACTGGCAATTATTGTGATTATCAGCTATGTCATGCTGCTTGTATCTATTACAATGCCGAAATTCAAACAGATGCAGAAGCTGGTCGATAACATCAATCTGGTCTCCCGTGAGATTCTGACCGGACTTTCCGTTATCCGTGCATTCGGAAGAGAGGATAAAGAAGAAGAACGCTTTGATACGGCAAACCGGGAGCTGACCGGTACGACACTGTTTACCAACCGTGTCATGACCTTTATGATGCCCGGCATGATGATGATTATGAATGTACTGACCGTAGGAATTGTCTGGTTTGGTGCACACAGAATCAATGAGGGTACGATGCAGGTCGGCGCAATGACAGCGTTCATTACCTATGCCATGATGATTGTTATGTCCTTCCTGATGCTGACGATGATGTCTATCATGCTGCCGCGTGCTGCGGTTGCTGCAGGTCGTATCGATGAGGTTATCCGGACAGAGCTTTCGATTCAGGATGCTAAAACGCCGGAAAAATTAGACGTACACAATGGTGTTGTCCGCTTTTGCCATGTCAATTTCCGGTATCCGGGAGCGGAAGAGGATGTATTGCATGATATTGATTTCGTGGCGGAGCCGGGAAAGACAACGGCAATTATAGGCAGTACCGGCTGCGGAAAATCAACGCTGATAAACCTGATTCCGCGTCTTTACGATGTGACGGGCGGAGAGATTACCCTGGATGGGAAAGATATCCGAAACATTACCATGAAGGAGCTGCGAGACGAGATTGGTTTTGTGCCGCAGAAAGGTGTGCTGTTCTCGGGAACGATTGCATCGAACCTACGCTTCGGAAAAGAAAATGCAACCGATGCCGAGATCGAAAAAGCAGCCGCGATTGCGCAGGCAACAGAGTTTATTGAAGCAAAAGATGATAAATATGAGACCGCGATTTCCCAGGGCGGAACAAATGTGTCCGGCGGACAGAAACAGCGTCTGGCGATTGCGCGTGCGATTGCAAAGGATCCGAAAATCTTTATTTTCGATGACAGCTTTTCTGCACTTGACCTGAAAACGGATGCGGCGCTTCGAAAAGCACTGGCGGAGAATGTCAAAGACAGCACCGTGATCATCGTGGCACAGCGAATCAGTACAATTCTCCATGCGGAGCAGATTCTGGTGCTCGATGACGGAAAGGTTGTCGGCAAAGGAACACATGAAGAACTGCTGAAGAACTGTAAGGTTTATCAGGAGATTGTAAAATCCCAGCTTTCGGCGAAGGAGCTTGGAATAGAAAGTGAGGTGGCTGACCATGAGTGACAAGAGAAATCAGCAGCCGCGCAAAAGAGGACCGATGGGAGGCATGGGCCGCGGCATGCAGCCGGGCGAGAAGCCGAAGAACCTGAAAAAATCGATCAAACAGCTTGCACAGTATATCGGAAAGTATAAAATTGCGATTTTTGTCGTTATGCTCTGTGCCGCATGCTCGACCGTGTTCAACGTTGCGGGACCAAAAATCCTCGGAAAAGCAACAACAGCATTGTCTGAGGGACTGATGGAAAAAATCAGAGGGACAGGCAGCATTGATTTTACGAAAATCGGAAAAATTCTGCTGTTTACCCTTGGCCTGTATCTGATGAGCGCCCTGTTCAGCTTCATCCAGGGCTGGATTATGACGGGCGTTACCCAGAAGGTATGCTATCGGCTCCGGAAGGAAATTTCGGAGAAAATCAACCGCATGCCGATGAAATATTTTGAGAGCCGCACCTATGGCGAAGTGCTCTCACGCATTACCAACGATGTCGACACACTGGGTCAGGGACTGAACCAGAGCATTACCACAATCATCACATCCGTGGCAACGCTGGTCGGTGTTCTGATCATGATGCTGAGTATCTCCCCGCTGATGACGCTGATCGCGCTTGTGATCCTGCCGATTTCCATGGGGCTGATCGGACTGGTGACGAAGAAATCCCAGAAATTCTTCCGTGACCAGCAGGAATATCTGGGTCACATCAATGGACAGGTTGAGGAGGTTTACGGCGGCCATCTTGTAATTAAGGCATTTAACCGTGAAAAGGATACCATTGAGGAGTTTGAGAAAACCAACAGCATTCTCTATGATTCCGCATGGAAATCGCAGTTCTTATCCGGTATGATGCAGCCGATTATGATGTTTGTCGGGAATTTGGGCTACGCCTGTGTGGCGCTGACCGGAGGCCTGCTGGCGATCCGAAACGTGGTTACAATCGGTGATATCCAGGCATTCATCCAGTATGTAAAAAACTTTACTCAGCCAATCCAGCAGATTGCGCAGGTGATCAACATGGTACAGTCGATGTCGGCGGCATCCGAGCGTGTCTTCGAATTCCTGAACGAAGAGGAAGAGGACCAGACCACAGAAAATCCGGCTGATATCGGGACGGTAACAGGAGCGGTAACCTTTGATCATGTACAGTTCGGATACAATCCGGATCAGATCATCATTCATGATTTCTGCGCGAAGGTAAAACCGGGTCAGAAAATTGCCATTGTCGGCCCGACTGGAGCAGGAAAAACGACGATGGTTAAGCTGCTGATGCGTTATTATGATGTAAACAGCGGAGCCATTCTTCTGGATGACCACAATATCAGGGATTTCAACCGCAGAGAGCTTCGCGATGCCTTTGGTATGGTGCTGCAGGATACATGGCTGTTCAAAGGCAGTATCATGGAAAATATCCGTTACGGCCGGCCAGATGCCACGGATGAGGAAGTTATTGCAGCGGCGAAGGCTGCAAGAGCACACCATTTCATTCAGACCCTGCCGGGCGGCTACCAGATGGAGCTGAATGAGGATGCAAGCAATGTATCCCAGGGACAGAAACAGCTTCTGACGATTGCAAGAGCAATTCTTGCAGACAATAAGATCCTGATTCTCGACGAGGCGACCTCATCCGTTGATACCAGAACAGAGATCGAGATCCAGAAAGCAATGGATAACCTCATGAAGGGCAGAACAAGCTTTGTCATTGCCCATCGGCTGTCTACGATTCGCGATGCGGATCTGATTCTTGTCATGAAGGACGGAGATATCATCGAGCAGGGCAACCATGAAGAGCTGCTCGCGAAGAATGGGTTCTATGCAAACCTTTACAATTCGCAGTTCGAGGATATAGTTGCGTAACAGCCTTTGCGGGCGATATAAATTTATTGTAACAACACCTGAGTCGGCAAAACGGTTCAGGTGTTGTTTTTTCTCGAGGGAAAATCTCGTTACATTTTCCCGTCAGGCAAAAAAGCTCTCAGAGCAGAATGATCTGATGTTTGTCCCAGATCATGCATGTTATCCCAGGTTACTTGAGAGAAAAGAAAAAATTTGGTATGCTGTTGAGAAGTAGAATCTTCGATAAGAAGCACGGGGGAAAATAATGAATTTAATTTTATGTGATGATGATAAAGTGTTTTTAAATAAACTGGAAATCAGAATTCGAGGTTTATGTCGGAAACATAAGATTGCAGTGGAAATGGAGTGCTACGTATCTGCGAAGGAGATGCTGGAAGGAATCAAAAATCTTGATGAGATTTCTGTTTTTTTTATTGATATCGATATGCCGGAAGTGAATGGATTTGAGGTTGCATCGTATCTGAAAAAGTGGAACAGGGAATGTTGCATTGTGTTTGTATCGAATAAGGATGATCTGGTGTTTCAGTCATTGGTGTATCATCCGTTCTTTTTTATCCGCAAGGCACATCTGGATGAGGAACTGGAGCCGCAGATGCTGGAACTGCAGAAAAAGGCAGGAAAGAAAGTTCCCCAAATAGAACTGCAGACAGGGCGTCAGAGTGTAAAACTTGCATTGCGTGATATCTGGTTTGTGGAGAGCGAGAAGAACTATCTGCTTTTTTATCGGGAAAAAGATACGAGGGATGAGGCGATTCGCGTAAGGATGAAAATGTCAGAAGCGGAGAAAAAACTAGAAGCGCATAAATTTGTAAGGACCCATAAAGGATATTTGGTTAACATGAACTATGTATATCGGTTGCGCGAAAAAGAACTTCTGCTATTGAACGGGAAAAGCATTCCTGTCAGCAGAAATTATCTGAATCAGGTTCGAATGAAAATTATGGGAGTGGTGATGGAATGAGTGCAGCATTTTGGAAGGTTTTTGAACTTGCAATTTCTGTTTGGGAAAACATACTTTTGTTGGAATTCTGCATGGATTTTATGCAGCAGAAACCCAGAGGGAAAAAAGGTAAAATTTTGTGGGGAATTGCAGTACTATTTGGGCTAATCTTTCCTGCGTTGGAAAAGTATCCTGCGTTATATGACAGGTGGGAAATGTGGATCACATTGATTTGGCTTTTTGTCTATTTGATGGTGGGTACACGGGGAAGTGTTCTGAGAAAGGTTACTGCAGCGGTAGTTGCGAGAGCAGTATTGATGATGGTAAACACAGCGATCCTTTTCGGCGGCAGTTTTGTCCTTCAAGAAAGTGTTGCATCGTTTATTCAAGATCAGGATACAGTAAGAATTGCGCTCGTGCTATTATCAAAAATTTCTTATTTTTTTGTTGGTAAATTACTAAATAGTCTTTTGTTTGAACGAGAGAATCTGATAAGCTGGCAATGGATTGCCATGGGATGCAACCTTGTTTTCTCAATTATTGCGGGAGATACTATGATTTTGGTAGTAAGAGATCTGCCAAGTGTGCAGATGCAGGAACAGAAATGGATTTTGCTGTGCGTATGCTGTATCTGGCTGATGTGCCTGATTATGTACTTTATAGTACAGCAAATGAGCAAGGATAATCAAACAAAGCTAGAATATGAACTGATGAAAGAAAAAGAGAAATATTCAAAGGAAAGTATGGAAATTATTACGAGAAGTAATGAAGAATTACGAGAATTTAAACATGATTTGAAAAATTATCTTTTACCTCTGCAAGAGGCAATGGAGACCATGCCGCAGTCGGAAATGGTAAAGGTATGGGAAAAAATTAATCAGAAAATTGAAGATGTGCAGACGCTGATTCAGACCGGAAACAGTTATGTGGATTCTATGATTAATACAAAAATTACTCTTGCGAGAAGTGAAAAAGTAGATGTGAAATGTACGATTCTGAGCAAAATGGAAGGAATTGATGATTTGGAGTTTTGCTCTGTGTTTGGAAATCTTATGGATAATGCGATTGAAGCAGAGCGGAAAGTTACAGAGAAGAAAGAAATTATAATTTTTGTAGAGGAAAAAATGGGATATCTTCGGTTGGAGATTCAAAACAAAATAGAGAAATCTGTTTTAAATGAAAATTCAAGTTTGAATACGACGAAGAAAGATACAAGCAGCCACGGGATTGGGCACAAAAGTGTAAAACGGACGATGCAAAAGGTAGGTGGCGCGTTAAAGTATTATGAGACAGGAGATTTGTTTTGCGCAGAGGCAGTGTTTCCGATAAAATGATATCAGTGTCAAAAGACCTTTTGATACCTACCTCATAGAACGCAATAAAAAAGACTTTGTTTGTATGAAGGAAGCAAAAAGAATGCGGATTTCAAAGGACAAAGTCTTATTTTTTGCCATCTGTACCGATTATCCCAGATAGAGCATGATATCCCAGATCCGTTGACGATGGAGAAAATTTTCGTTATGCTTCGAGTACAGAAGAGAAAGAACGAAATTTTGAAAAGAGGGGATATATGGGAAAGAAAGTGTTGGGAGTTCTGACGATATTGCTGCTTCTTTCGGGTTGTCAGAATATGGGGAATGAGTCAGAAAATTTGCAGCAGGTAAAAAAACAGGAAAATGGAGAAGAACGGAATATTTCTATCAGCAATGATGAAACGGAAACAAATGTGACACATGAAAATGATCAGGAATTAAGCGATGGTGAGCATATTAGTTTTCAGCTTGGCAGTCAGGCAAAAATTGATGCGGTTGTTGACATGCCTGACAAAAAATGGAACGAGTTTGAAAAATGTGTGATAGAAGTGGATGGATTTCAAGGAGAAAGTGTGTTCAATAAAATACTTGGGAAAATCCCGGAAAGTGGATTGGAAACAAGAAAAGGAGACACAGGAGAGCCGGATGTTTGTTATTCGTATGAGGGAATACTTGGCGAACAATTAAAAAATCAAAATGGAACGGTGTCTGTCAGCAATATATTAGGAGTAGAAACGGAAGAAGGAAAAAAAGTTTATTATAATTTACCTGTTGAATATATTACATCAGCCTATGGTGAAGGGATTTTAGTCAGAGACAATGAGCAGGAAATTTCATTGGAAGACGAAGAAAAGCTGATAGAGGAGGGAAAAGAGTTTGTTAGATGGATTGGAGACTGGGAAAAGGTTGAATTGACCAGTAAATACAGTTTTTCGTATAAACAGATGGAAAAACAGCAGGAATTAATGGAACAGGCAATCGAGAATGGAGAATTGCTAAAGCCTCAGAAGATTCAGAAATATGAGTGGTCAAAAGCAGATGATTGTTTACTGTTGTTTTTTCAGGGTTATCTGAATGGGATTCCCGTATTATGCAATGAAATTAACCGGCAGGATGATCTTTATATTCCGTCATCTAAAATACAGGCCGTTATAACAAAGGAAGGAATTCAATATCTTCAAGCAGTTAATCACTATGCTATTCGGGAAAAGGAACCGGTATCTCTTGTGGAAAAAGATATTATTTTGGAAACGCTGAGAAATAAGTATGATTTGGCAATTGCCGAGCCGATTACGCTGGATCAGATGAAACTGATTTATTACCCGATGACAACGGGAAGAAATGAAACGGGGCATTGGATGTGTGATATGATTCCTGCGTGGCAGTTTCGATTTATAGAAGATGAGATCGAACAGTATGTTTACATCAATGCACTGGATGGACGGGAAATTGCGGGGTGAGTTTGTCTGAGCTTTATGATTTACTCAAAGAATAAATTATTTTTGTGAAAGATGTGGCTCCGGGCTAAGCGGGGTCACATCTTTTATAGAGACGCAGAGAAGTTTCGAGGGATGGAATGTATCAACCAGTAAAACTATCTCGAAAATCAAAACAGAAAGAAGGTGATCTTTCATGAATTTTTTTCGAATGATAAAAATGGATTTTACGAGAATGCTTTTATCAGGAAAATTTTATTTTGCCATTGCAGGTGCGATGCTGGTTACTGTGTTGAACATCAGTCAGGAAGCAATGCAGAGCCGGTGGAATGTATCGGTATATTACCTGGTTGTCAGCAGCCATGGTGTGGGTGCATTTTTTGAAGTGTTTTCTGTGCTGGCTGTGCTGCCGTTTGCGCTGAGCTATTGGGAAGACAGCAGAAATGGCTATCTTAGATGCATTGAGACACGCATAGGGAGAACAGCGTATTGCTGGTCGCATCTGGTAGTGGCCTTTTTCGGCTCTGTGATCAGTATTTTTCTGGGAATGGCAGTTGTTTATGGCGTTTTGGCATTAAAAATACCGTGGATAAAAAAAGAAGAGCTTGAAACATTAACAGGCGGTTTAAACTATGGAAATGGACTCGTCCTGCCGTTTTACCTTGCCGCAAGATTTGGAATTGAGGCTGTCAAATATGCATTTATGGCAGTTTTTGCGCTTATGATATCGGGGAAAATAAAAAATCTGTTTGTGCTGGTCAGCACACCGGCTCTTTTTTATTATGCAAGCCAGCTTGTAGCAGAAGCGCTGCAGCTGCCGGGGCAGATGAGATGGTACCAGCTCCATGGGGGAAGTATCCAGAATTTTAAGGATTTTTTTGTGATAGCTGGTTATTTCCTCATTCTGACAGGAATGGAAGGTGTAATTTTCGTGCGAATGGTAAAGAGGAGGGAGCAGAATGGATAGAATACGGATGAGCCTTCGGGTATGTCAGATACGTTTGCGGAAAACATTCACAACACCACGGTTTTATGTTGCGCTGTTGTGGATTGCGATCCTTTTTCATGTAATGACGGTGGGTATTCGAGGCTTCTGCGAGCAGACCGGAGTTGATGTGACTTTTTGGATGCTGCCGTTTATGACCAGATATAATGGAGACCAGATTATCATCGTTCTTGGGGCTCTGCTGCTTTTCTGTGATGCTCCGTTTCTGGAACCGAACAGCGGGTGGCAGATTCTGCGGGCCGGGCGGAAAAGCTGGTTTTGGGGAAACATGCTATACATTGTGGTTGTTTCCTTTTTTTACACCATATGCTTAAGTATGATTCCGGTACTGCTTGTGTTTCCGAATGTAGGGTGGGAAACCGGATGGGGGAAGGTGATCAGTACGCTGGCTCAGACGAATGCGGCATATACCTTTGACCAGGAACCGTTGGATTATCTGATCCTTTCGCGATTTTCGCCGCAGGAGGCAATGGGGCTCACAATGCTTGCAATCTGGTGCCTGTCGGTTATGACAGGCGTTGTGAGTTATGCCGGAAATTTTCTGGTACACAGGGGATTTGGAATCGTCATCAACTGCGGCATCGCACTCACCGCGCTTCTGCTCAGCAAATTTTCCAACATCACAATCGGCTATTACTGCGCACCGCCGCTTTGGATGAACATTGCGAGCTACAAGTGGCAGGGGTATGGAAACGGGCCGTCGATGGCATATGTTTACAGTGTCTTTGCGATTGTCATCGGCGCATGCACGATCCTCTCGTATCTCGGGATTCGGAAAAAGGATCTGAACTTTGTGGAGGAAATCTGAAAGAATGGAAGAAAAGATAAGAATAGAAAACGTGACAAAAAAGTTTGGCAGCTACGCGGCGCTGGACGGGATCAGCCTGAGTTTTGAAAAAGGAAAAATTCACGGAATGATCGGAAGAAACGGAAGTGGCAAGACGGTTCTGTTCAAATGCATCTGTGGATTTCTTCGGGTGGACGATGGAGCGGTTTTGGTGGATGGAAAACAGATCGGGAAAGAGATTGAAGCGCCGGAGAGTATTGGCGCCATCATCGAGACGCCGGGCTTTCTTCCGGGATACAGCGCCAGACAGAATCTGCAGTTTCTCGCCGGCATCCGCAGGAAGATCGGGAAAAAGGAGATCGATGAGGCTATCCGAAAAGTCGGACTGGATCCGGAAGCGAAAAAGCATGTCGGCAAGTATTCGCTCGGCATGCGCCAGCGTCTCGGCATTGCACAGGCGATTATGGAAGAACCTTCTCTCCTGATCCTGGACGAACCGATGAACGGTCTCGACAACCAGGGCGTGCAGGAGATGCGGCAGCTGTTTTTGAAGTTAAAAGAGGAAGGAAAAACGATTCTTCTGGCCAGCCACAACCGGGAAGACATCGCGGCACTGTGCGATACGACGGTGGAGATTGACAGAGGAAAGATTACGAAAACGAGGACGTGAACAATGGCAGACAGACACACAACAGAAAAATTGCTGGAAGGCGAACGCCTTTCCGGAAAGGTGACACTCTTTGCAAAAGTAACGATTTTACCGGGCGATGAGCTCCCGTACCATGAGCATCACGGCGAGACGGAAGTGTATCACATTCTGTCCGGGGAGGGAATATATCAGGATAATAACAAAACATATCCGATGCAGGCGGGCATGACGACGTTCTGCGAGGACGGCAGCGGCCATGCCGTTTCCTGTAGCGGAAAAGAACCGCTGGTATTTCTGGCAATGATCCAAAAAAAAGCGGAATTGCTGTAAAAATAAGCTGCCGCACGTTAATGCGGCAGCTTCTGCATCTCTGTTCATCAGTGAATAGTCCCCACCCATATTCCAACTGCTATCAGTAATATACCTGCTACGCGGCCCACTAATTTTGCCTTTTGATATCCCAAAAAAGCGGTTGTTTCCGGCGTGGTAAACGGAAAGAAAACAACATCAATTCCTATTACTATGCTTCCCATCCCTATCAGGAAGCTGCTGTTTGATATAATTCCATAAAACATCACCAGGAATCCTAAAATAATACCGGAAATAAAATATTTAACTTTAGGTCCATCTTTTTCCATTACTTTTTTATAGCGGCTTTCGCATGCATCACTGCAAAATCCAACACTTCCGTTTATTTTTTTGCCACAGTAACTACATCTTTTCATACAGATTTCTCCTATTTTTCATAGCTCTCAATTCCACACTCATGTTTTTTACTTTTCTTGTCGTAATTGATTCCAACTAGCAGAACTTCTCCCGTATACTGTCGCAAAGACTCCGGATATTTTTTATCCGCGATCTGATTCAACGCTGTCTGTGCACTCTTATTCCATTTCAATTCCACAACCATCGCCGGGTACTGCTGTATATATTCCGGTTTCGGTAAAAACACGAAATCTGCAAATCCTCTTCCTGTCGGCATTTCAAGGACAGGTTTGAAATAATACTGCATAGCACTTAAATATGCGATCGAAATCACACTGCTCAATGAATTTTCATCGTGATACTGAATTACAGATGTATAGGCCATGTGAATTTCTTCTATCTTTTCAGCAACGCTTTCCGCATCTCCATCCAGTGTCGCATCCAGCAGTGCATCCGATTCTCTCTGAAACGAAATCCATTCATTCCATTTTTTTCTTTTTACCGCCTTCGTCAGTTCCAGCCGTATTTCTTCATTTGGCACAAACGCTGTTTCCTGCTGCTGATCATATCCCAGATACCCCAGATGGATGAGGTATGTGAGCACATCATCCTTATCGGAAAAGTTTATCATATCATTCTGAAACGTTGAAGTATCTCCCTTCACAGATCCGCCTGCCAGCAGTTCAATCATTGCCGTTTTCAGACCATCAAAATTCATGTTAATCATCGGTACAATTGATTCATACGTGCCCGTTTCTGACCAGTAGCTCTGATATTTATTCCAGGTCATAACCTCTACAACTGCTTTTGGATTATAAACCTGATACTCTTCCAGCAGATATCCGTCATACCAGCGCTTTACTTTTTCAAAATCGCTGTTGTATGTCCGACAGAGCGCCTGCACTTCTTCTTCTGTAAAACCAGTGTATTTTGCAAAAACTTTCGCATCCAGCATTGTAAATTCTGAAAAATTGTTCAGCGCAGACTGTGTCCTTATTTTTTTGATCGGCAGGATTCCAGTCAGATATGCAAGATGAATATATTTCGAAGGTTCCGTTCCCTTAAAAAGCCCTCGCAAAAAGTTGATATATTCATCCTGTATTTTCTGATTTGCCGCCTCATCTCGAATCAGTACATCCCACTCGTCCAGAATCAGAATAAACTTTTTTCCTGTTTTTGCACTGATCTGTGACAACGCATCCGGAAGCGACGATGTTCCCTCCGATAATTCTTTTTCATATGTTTCACGCAGCTCTTCAATCACATTTTTGTTAATAAAAGTGATTACCTGATCTGCACCTCCGGCCGGCTCAATACACCACTGAATGTCAATATGAATCACGTCGTACTGATTCAGATGCTTTCGAAAATCCGCTGTTTTTCCGACCTCAAGTTTTTCGAAAATTTCTTCCGTATCCAGACTTCTGCTGTAATACGCAGTGAGCATATCCGCCGTGATTGATTTTCCAAATCTTCTGGGTCGGCTGTTGCAGATAAACTTTGATGTTGTGTCTATCACACTGTTGGTGTATTCCAGTAATCCTGTTTTATCGATATATATTTTGGAGTTTAACACATCCTGAAACGCATTGACCTTCGAATTAAAGAATCGTCCCACAACATTCCTCCCTTTTTGATCTCACGATCTATCGTCATTTTATCACCCACCTACGAAAATAGCAAGACCGGCAAAAACCAGGAACACGATTCATTGCTATTTCCTCAGCACCTGAACACTTGCTGTTCAGGTGCGCAAGAACGTGATTCAAGCGTGAACATGCTGTGTTGCAAGCACCACTTTGCGGTGCATTTTGCCCTCATTCAGTTGCCGTAGCACGCTACGCTACCTTCATTCGGACAAAATCTCCCACAAACTGGGACTCGCAACTTACGAAAAGCCTTTTTCAGCCTCACTCCAGTGCTTTTACCAGCAGATCTCCCATTTCGGAGGTGGATACTTTTTTGCATCCCTCGGACATGATGTCTACGGTGCGGTATCCGTCTTTTAAGATTTTCTGTACAGCATTTTCTACTGCCTCTGCCTCTTTGTCGAGGTCCAGCGAGTAGCGGAGCATCATGGCCGCGGACAGAACCGTTGCAATCGGGTTTGCAATGTTTTTTCCTGCGATATCCGGTGCAGAGCCGTGGCTTGGCTCGTACAGGCCGAATTTTGTCTCATTCAAACTGGCGGAAGAAAGCATTCCGATGGAACCTGCCACCATACTTGCCTCATCGGAAAGGATATCTCCGAACATGTTTTCCGTCAGAACCACGTCAAACTGGCACGGATTGTGAACAATCTGCATTGCACAGTTATCAACCAGCATATGCTCTAACGTAACGTCCGGATAATCTTTTGCAACATCCTCCACAACAGCTCTCCACAGACGGGAGGAGTCGAGAACATTTGCTTTATCTACACTTGTTACTTTTTTCTTTCTCTTTCTGGCGATGTCGAAGGCACGGATTGCAATACGGCGGATTTCAGGCTCGCTGTAAGTCAGGGTATCCGTTGCTTTTTTGATGCCGTTCTCTTCTACGGTGCTGCGCTCTCCGAAATACAGGCCGCCGGTCAGCTCACGCATGATCAGCATGTCAAAGCCCTCACCGATAATTTCTTCTTTTAACGGGCAGGCATCCTTTAATTCCTGATACAGGTACGCCGGGCGCAGGTTTGCAAACAGGCCTAACGATTTCCGGATTTTTAAAAGTCCGGCCTCCGGGCGCTTATCCGGGCTTAATTTGTACCATGGGGAGGTCTTGGCATCTCCTCCGATGGAGCCCATCAGCACTGCGTCGCATGCTTTTGCCTGCTTCACCGTCTCGTCAGTCAGCGGAATCCCATGTACGTCTATGGAGGCCCCGCCCAGCAAAAGCTGGGTATACTTGCAGGCGTGGCCGTATTTCTCTGCAGTTTTATCCAGAACCTTCATTGCTTCCGTCACAATCTCCGGCCCGATTCCATCCCCTTTTATCACTCCAATATTCAGGTTCATATTCATTTTCCTTCCTCTGTTAAAAAAATCTATAGAACATATAATATCCTATTTTAATGGTTGTTTCAAGACTTTAATCAACTAAATCGTCATCTGTCTGTTTTTTTAGGTTCCCGGGGCCAAATCCGAGAGGCAGCAATTCTGCCAGCATATGCGCCTGATAATCGCCTTCGTCCTTCGCCAAAATAATCGTGAATTCGCCGGGATCACAGAATTCCATCATGACCTGGCGGCACACGCCGCAGGGGACGCAGAGCTCACGGCTCCGCCCGGCGATCACGATGCGGACAAAGTCCCGGTGCCCCTCGCTGACGGCTTTGGCCACCGCGGTCCGCTCGGCGCAGATGGTGGGACCGAAGGAGGCGTTCTCGATGTTGCAGCCGGTGAACACCGTACCGTCGCTGCACTCCAGGGCGGCGCCCACGGGGAAGTGGGAATAGGGGATGTAGGCCCGGTCCAGCATGGCGACGGCCGCGGCCTTCAGTTCTTCACGGGTCATGGAAATACACTCCTTTGCAAGATGCGCTCAACTGACGGCCGGAAGCGACACCCAGCTCACCGGCAGAGCATTCAGGTCGGTGTCCGTGCTGGTGGTGGCCGGGATATCATACTGGACGATCACCCAGCCGCCCAGGGTGGGGGCATCATAAATGTCCCCGAACAGGCCGGACAGGCCGCCGCCCGGCTTTCCCCAGGCGTCCAGAATGTCCTGGCGGCAAAAACCGGACAGGGCCTCAGCGGCTTCATCATTCGTCATGCCCTCGATCTCAGTCAGGGAGGGAACCTCCTGTTCTGCTTTCCCGGAGCCGCAGGCCGTCAGCCCGGCCACCAGAAGGATGGACAGCAGAAACAAATAGACACACCTTTTCACGGTGGCTCTCCCCCCTTACGCCCAGTCGATCTCCCGCTGGGGACGAACCGTTACATCCATGATATCCTTTGCGTCGTAAAATTGCAAGTACCGGTCTCTGGAATGGCGCAGGGTGGTGCCGTCCGGGTGGAGCCGGTCGCAGATGACGGCGCAGAGATCCTTCTTGATATAGCTGAAGCTCTCAATGCCCACGGAGGCAAAGACTCGGAAGCCCTGGCTCTGGAGGTATTGGAACACCGGGCCGGTGTTCTGCCAGTCGTTGCCGTCGGGCCGCTCCCCGTGAGGGTAAAACAGGATGGTAGTGGGACCCACCAGGCTGCCCACCTCGTCAAACCATCGCTGGGTGTCCGCCTGGATGGATTCCAGGCTCTTGGTGCCCAGGCGGATGTGCCCCCAGGTGTGACTGCCGAAGGTCCAGCCGGTGCGCTTGAGCTCTGCGATAATAGGCTTCACCGCCTCGATCTCCTTCTGGCGGTTGGCCTCCCGCTCCGCGGTCCACTCCACATCCTGATCCGTCTGGGTGCGGTAGCCCAGGATGCCCTGATATCCCGTCAGGCTCAGGCAGCCCTTGGCGCCGAAGGGGGAGAAGTCCGGGTGCTCTTCCACAAACTTGTCCAGGATGGGGATGGCGTCCAGGTCCCGGGAGGTCACCTCATTGCCCTGGGGGTCCTTGCCCCAGGAGGCGATCTTGCCATCCTCCCCGATCACCAGCTTGTAGGTGAAGCCATTGGCAAGCATATATTCATAGTAGTTGGTGTCGTCGTAGGAGAGGATCAGGGGCTTTTTGCCCTCCGGCAGGTAGAGGGTGTTCCGAACCATCTTAGGCTGACCGTCCTCGCCGGTGGTCTCGCTCCACACATCGCCGATGTCCACCAGCACGTAGCCCTTGTCATAGACACTCTGGAGGATTTTGTTGTACTCATCCACCGTCACCATGTAATCGTCAATGCCGTTGGCCTGGGCGTCTCCGTCAAAGGCCAGCTCCGGATAGGCCACCACTGGGTGGAAGAACAGGTGCTCCACGATGCCGTCATAGGCCGCGTAGGTGACACCGTCCCGAACGCCGCCCTCCGGCATGACCGTGGGGTCTGAAATCTCATAGGGTTCCGGCTCCGGCAACTCCGGGGCCGCCTCTTCCGGAGT
>OGOQ01001321.1_pt1 | contig 19340 bp, 18 predicted proteins | sample 1552691 | NCBI WGS metagenome assembly OGOQ01 (sample SAMEA2580209, study PRJEB22360) | human gut metagenome | biome: human gut; feature: human-associated habitat; material: faeces | place: Denmark | collected 2008/2010
TTCACCAACTACTAAAACAATCATTTTATGGATATACAGACAGCCAAGCAAATCAAGATAGCAGATTATCTGCACAGTTTGGGATATTCTCCCGTCAAACAACAGGGTATCAACCTATGGTATAAATCACCGCTAAGGGAAGAAACGGAAGCCTCGTTCAAGGTAAATACCGAACGCAACCAATGGTATGATTTTGCACTCGGCAAAGGCGGCGGCATCATCGAACTGGCTTCACACTTATATGCTACCGACCATATACCTTATATATTGGAACGCATAGCGGAACAGACACCACATGTCCGTCCTGTTTCTTTTTCTTTTGGCAAGCAATCATCTTCCGAGCCAAGTTTTCAGCAACTGGAGATTGTACCGCTTTCTTCTCCTGCCCTGCTCTCCTATTTGCAGGAAAGGGGAATAAACACAGAACTGGCGAAAAGAGAATGCAGTGAAGCGCACTTCACCCATAACGGTAAACGGTATTTCGCTATCGCCTTTCCCAACGTGTCGGGTGGGCATGAAATCCGCAACCGATATTTCAAAGGTTGTATCGCACCAAAAGATATTTCCCACATCAGACAGCCGGGAACAGCGAGGGAAACGTGTTATGTGTTCGAGGGATTTATGGACTATCTTTCATTTCTTACTTTGAGATTGGAAAATTGCCCGAAATTTCCCGAACTGGACAGACAAGATTATATGGTATTGAACTCTGTATCGAATGTGAGCAAGGCTCTCTATCCTTTGGGTAGCTACGAGCGCATCCATTGTTTCTTTGACAATGACCGTGCAGGGATGGAAGCACTCCGGCAAATCCGTATGGAATACGGCAGGGATTTATACATCCGTGACGCTTCGCAAACCTACAGCGGATGCAAGGACTTGAACGAATACCTACAGGAACAGGCTGAAAGAAACAGGCAAGTCCAATCCGTAAGAGAGACGCACACCCAGCCACCAAAAAAGAAGAACGGCTTTCGGTTATAGCCCACTATAACTACACGCTCCGCTTCCGTAGTTGTGGGCTCTCCCGAGGGGATTAGGGCTTTGCCCTAATGACCCACTCAGGGCGTTCACCCCTGAGAACCCCGAGCAAAGAGTGACCCTCTCTTTGCAATCACCGCTTATGGGTTACCCCTAAGAACCCCACTGCGGAAGCGAACAAAGCAATCTAATGTAAACAAAAAAACTATGGCAACAAAATCAAGCATACATATCAAGCCTTGCAACATCGCATCGAGCGAGGCACACAACCGAAGGACTGCCGAGTATATACGAAACATCGGGATGTCCAAAATCTATGTTGTGTCCGAACTTTCTGCCGACAACGAACAATGGATAAACCCGAACTTCGGCACTCTCGAACTGCAAACGCACTACGACAATATCAAACGGATGGTCAAGGAAAAGACCGGACGTGCCATGCAGGAAAAAGAGCGGGAACGCAAAGGAAAAAATGGTAAAATAATCAAGGTGGCAGGATGTTCCCCCATTCGTGAGGGTGTACTGCTCATCAGACCGGAAACCACACTGGCTGATGTGCGTGAATTTGGCGAAGAGTGCCAAAGACGCTGGGGCATCACGCCACTCCAAATATTCCTGCATAAGGATGAGGGGCATTGGCTGGGTGGAAAACCTAACACAGAAGACAAGGAGAGTTTCCAAGTGGGTGGAAAATGGTTCAAGCCGAATTATCATGCCCATATTGTTTTTGACTGGATGAACCACGATACAGGAAAGAGCCGCAAACTCAATGACGAGGATATGGCAGCAATGCAGACTTTGGCATCAGACATTCTAATGATGGAACGTGGGCAATCAAAAAATGTTACTGGCAAAGAACATCTGGAACGCAATGACTTCATCATTGAAAAACAGAAAGCCGAACTACAACGCATAGATGCTGCAAAGCGGCATAAAGAACAACAGGTGGAACTTGCCGAACAGGAACTCAAACAGGTAAAATCGGAGATACGCACCGACAAGCTCAAAAGCGCAGCCACCGATGCTGCCACAGCCATAGCAAGCGGTGTAGGTTCTCTTTTCGGCAGCGGAAAACTGAAAGAGCTGGAGCATAGCAATGTGGAACTGCATCAGGAGATTGCCAAACGGAACAAAAGCATTGACGATTTAAAAGTCCGTATGCAACAGATGCAGGAACAGCATGGCAAACAGATTCGTAATCTTCAAGGAATACATAATCAAGAACTTGAAGCCAAAGACAAGGAAATATCACGATTGAATACCATTCTTGAAAAGGCGTTCAACTGGTTCCCTTTACTCAAAGAGATGTTGAGAATGGAAAAACTCTGCTATGCCATCGGATTTACCAAAGATATGGTAAACAGTCTTTTGACAAAAAAGGAAGCAATCAGATGCAATGGAAAAATCTATTCTGAAGAGCATAGGCGAAGATTTGAAATCAAGAATGATATTTTCAAGATTGAGAAAAGTTCGGTTGATAATAATAAACTGGTGCTTACAATAAACAGGCAACCGATAGGCGAATGGTTCAAAGAGCAATGGGAGAAACTTCGGCAAGGTTTACGACAATCAGCGGAAGAACCAAGAAAAAGTAGAGGATTCAAGTTATAATTCCGTTCTATATAATGCAAAACATCAATAAAATAACTAATTTTGCATTCGGATAGGGAGCAACTCTTTCCAATACATAAGAAAAAGAAGCGTTATGCTCATCTTGTAACTTGAAAACCTGAGAGCCTTTCAAATTTGATGCAAGAGATAGCATAGTGGTTCTCACGCATATAGCGTGGGCTGCTATCGTTGTATCTGCATCATAGGCTTTCTCAGGGCCGTCAAGTTAGATTGACATAGGTAGTCCACGCTTTTGTATTTAATAACCTACCCTGTTGGACTGATGGGCGAAAAGGAAAACGATATGGAACAAAAATTCTGTCAAAGCTGCGGAATGCCGCTAACAAACGAAATCCTCGGTACGAATACCGATGGCACACTCAATGAAGATTATTGCATCTACTGCTACAAAGATGGCAAGTTTGCGCAAGATATGACTATGGAGCAGATGATTGACCACTGCGCCCAATTCACTGATGAGATAAACAAGCAGTCAGGACAGAACTTGACACAGGAACAGGCTAAAGACATGATGCGTCAATTCTTCCCTCACCTTAAACGCTGGAAAAATAGACTCGTTATGTTTATTGCAATTCTCACATACAAAAAGCCGTTGAGCGAGGTTGATAACTATCTGAGTGCGCACCGTGAATATCTCGCCAAACATTATGCCATCGGAGATTTCATAACATCTGGGCCACAGATCCCTCGCATTGGTGGCGTGATAATGATAAAAGCCAACAACCGTGAAGCGGTTGATGCTATTATTTCCGAAGATCCGTTCTACATCAACGGCATCGCCGATTATCAGATAGTGAAGTTTTCTCCGACAATGTTTGCCGACGATTCGTTAAAATCATTTCTGGAATGAAAGTAATCGGTATTAACGGCAGCGCACGGAAAAATGGCAATACGGCAATCTTAATCCGCACAATATTTGAGGAACTGAATAAGAAAGGTGTTGAAACCGAGCTTATTCAGTTGGCAGATGTCGATATAGAGCCGTGCCGTGCTTGCTTCGCCTGCAAAGGCAAGGACAACTGTGTGTTCCGTAAAGATGGTTTTGCCGAGGTATTCAGTAAAATGGTGGAAGCCGACGGAATAATACTCGGCTCTTCGGTCTATTCAGCCGATGTTTCATCCCGGATGAAAGCATTGTTGGACAGGGGTGGTGTTGTAGCAGCCACTAACCCCGGAATTCTTAAACATAAAGTAGGCGTGGCGGTTGCCGCTGTGCGCCGTGCCGGAGGCATGACATCCGTTGATACCATGAATCATTTCTTTCTCAATAAAGAAATGACCTCCTTGTCATAGGCTCGACTTATTGGAATATGGTATATGGGCGAGAAATCGGCGATGTACTTAACGATGACGAAGGTATTGCCAATATGCGCAACCTCGGTCAGAATATGGCTTCAATTATGTCTAAATTAAATTCGTGAGATTATGTCATATTTCAATCGAAAACATATAATTAACTATACGAAAAGAAAAAAATCAATGAAACTGCAGATTAAATCATTCATTGCTATCGCAATTTTATCGGGAGTAATCGCAACAGGATGTTCTGGTAATAAAAAGAACAGTGCCGATGTCGCAGAAAGCACAACTTTGAAAACAATGGCGGATGCAGACATTCGGGGACAATGGTACATAGAAAACATAGTCTTCAATGATTCGGATTATGTCCGCCCGGACGAAACTATGCACAGTCTTCGCCAATATATCATTTTTGAAGACAGCACATATTTCATCCAGACAAACTGCAACACAATCTCGGGGCCTTACACCATTACAGGTGATTCAATCACTTTTGGCGACGGAGCAATGACCGAGATGGCTTGCGACGACATGGCGGTCGAAGACGCCTTGCGCAGGATTCTACCGGATATATCCACAATAGATCTTCAAAACGATTCGGTAGTCAGACTGAATGGGGCCACACCTGCAGAATGTATCCTGCTTCGTAAAGCGACCGAAATAAAATGATGACCCCAATATAAAATATTTGTGATATTATGCCATACATATCAGTTGAGAGCGGAGCATTGACCTCCGAGCAAAAGAAAGAACTTATCGAACGACTGACAGCAACAGCCGCCGAGATAACCCATATCCCGGAACAGTTCTTCACCGTCACCATCAAGGAATTGCCAGATGAGAACTTCGGCATAGGCGGCAAGTCGATAGACGAAATCAAACGCAACTATATTGGAAAGGAACATTAGAAATGGCATTTGACTATAAAAAAGAGTATAAAGCTTTATATATGCCTGAATCCACACCGGCAGTCGTTGATGTGCCTGTCATGAAATTCATCGCTGTAAATGGTGCAGGCAACCCCAATGACCCTGACGGCGAATATCAGAAGGCTCTTGGCATGCTATATCCGGTGGCTTATGCCATAAAGATGAGTTATAAGACCGATTACCATATTGACGGGTTCTTTGAATATGTTGTGCCGCCGCTTGAAGGCTTGTGGTGGACAGACAATGCCATAGGTGATTTTACCCACAAATCCGCCTTCAAATGGACAGCAATGATACGTGTCCCTGATTTTGTTGACAACAATGATGTTGAATGGGCGAAAGCAGAGGTGCTGAAAAAGAAAAGACTTGACTGTTCCGCCCTTTTCCTCATGACTTTTGAGGAAGGTCTATGCGTACAGAGTATGCACATCGGGGCGTATGATACCGAGCCTGCAACACTTGCCGTGATTGACCGATTTATAAAAACAGGTGGTTATATCAAGGATATTAATTCCTCCCGTCGTCATCACGAGATATATCTTTCCGATCCGAGGAAAACCAGTCCCGATAAGATGAAGACGGTTCTAAGAATCCCCATTGCAAAGCACGAATGAATCTACAGCTACGACCATACAAATCAGCTGATGCCAATATAATCACTACTTGGCTTAAAAGCGAATATCTTATGCGCCAATGGTGCGCTGACCGATATGAGCGTTATCCCGTCACTCCAGATGATATGAACTCTTATCATCAGCAATACATTGACGGACATAACTCTATTGCTCTGACTATGGTTGACGGTGAAGAGATTGTCGGGTATATTACTCTACGCACTCCGGCAGATGATTTATCCGAACAACGTCTTGGTTTTGTTATTGTTGATGACTCAAAGCGTGGCAAAGGATTGGGAAAAACTCTTGTCAGCATGGCGGTTGATTATGCATTCTGCAAACTCGAAGCCACAAAAGTGTCATTGGGCGTGTTTGAAAACAATCCGGCTGCAATACGTTGTTATGAATCGGTTGGATTCCATCGTGTTGGCAGACAAGAAACTGAGAGTTACAGATGTCTTGGTGAAACATGGAATTGTATTGAAATGGAATACCAGAATAATATTACAATACGCACAATTGAATCAGACGAAGCAATGCTCTTGACAGAATTCCTTTATGAAGCCATATATCAGCCGGCAGGAAGTCAGAAAGTGCCTCGTACAGTATTGCAACAACCCATGATATGGGCGTATGTAAAAGATTTCGGCAAATTGCCGGATGACATATGTCTGGTGGCTGTCGTTGACGGTCTGATTGTCGGGGCGGCATGGTCGAGGCTCGGCTGTTCATACGGCAAGATTGATGACACAACGCCTGAATTTGCAATCTCCGTATATCCCGAATACCGAGGAAAAGGCATTGGCACAAGGCTTCTTTCTTCCTTATTGGATGCTATTCATAAAATAGGATATGGAACAGTCTCATTGTCAGTCGATAAATCCAATTATGCTGTGGGAATGTATCTTAAAGCCGGTTTTGAAATATTGGAAGAAAGAGAACATGATTATATAATGGTTAAACGCTGGAATAATGAGTGAAATTCGACATATTTCATACGACAGTACCTACCTAAACAAGCAGATGGCACTCGCGGTCTATCTTCCTGATGAATATAAATATGGCAGTAAATTCCCTGTATTGTATTTTCTGCATGGAAGAAGTGGTGATGAGTCTTTTATTGAGCAGTTAGGTTTGGCACAATTGACAGATTCACTGATTGCCGCATCCAAAATAGAACCGATGATAATCGTTTGTCCACGAATGGATAATAGCCGTGGTCTGAACTCAGCCAAGATTGCACGTCAGGAAAAGATAGGTAATAATGTGATAGATGTCGGTAGATATGAGGATTATTTTATCCAAGAAATTATTCCATATATTGATGGGAATTTCAATACAATAGCCTCTCGAAAGGGAAGATATGTAGGAGGGTGTTCTGCCGGAGGATTTGCAGCAATCCATTACGGCTTAAAATACCCCGAACTATTTTCCAGGATAGGTGGACATATGCCTGCTATAGAAACTGAACTTGCTCTATCGGATATTCCCTATTATGGGAACGAACACAGTTTTCATAAAAACAATCCTCTGGAGTTCGAGCGATTTGAAAAGCTACATCAAAAGCAAGAGTGGTTTCTTGATGCAGGGGATGAAGATGAGGGTGGTTTCAACAATGCGGTGGAATCATTGTCCAAGAAATTAATATCACATGGAATCTGCGTCGAGCATCATATATCGCCCGGACATCATAATCTTCAATATGTCAAAAGCAATATTTGGAAATACTTAATCTTTTACGGAAACAGGATATGAACGAGTTCAAACAATTAGGTTCACATACGGATTTTACCGCTAATAATTGTATACTGCTATGGAAAGTCGCAAAGTAATCATAACTTGGATTGCCGTTACAGTAGCAGTGATGTTCGCATTGCCGTTTGCTGTGGCAGGATTCGCGTCGGAATGTTCGGGAATGGCTTTGTGTATGATATTGTTTCATGACTTCATAAGGTAATTGGAAATGGAAAGAATGGGTCAGTCCGAAAACCATGTGGGTGATTAATCGTAAACGATGAGTTATAATACTGGTACCCAATCAAGCGGTTGTCTGACATACTTAATTTATAATGCCTTAAAAGAATCTGTATTCTTACATTGCAATATTGGAATTTTTTCAAAATATTATGCCCACAGGGTTTTCGGACTGATCCGAAAGAATCACTGATCAATGCATAGTCGCTCGGCAGTTTTCTTAAATAATACAAAAACACCCGATTTTACATTCTTGGGTGTAAAATCGGGTGTTCATTTTACAATTTGCTGATTTTCAGCGTTTATTGCGGAGAGAGAGGGATTCGAACCCCCGGTACCTTGCAGTACGCCGGTTTTCAAGACCGGTGCATTCGACCACTCTGCCATCTCTCCTAAGATGCTGTATAGCGGTCTTAACGGGTGCAAAGATACGGAGTGTTTTTGATATGGCCAAGCGTTTTGGCGATTTTTTTTGCCGCGAGGGCGATTTTCTTGGATTTTAGGGGAAAATCGGGGATTATGAATTGGGGATAAGGGGGATAAGACGCCAAGCGACAAGGGGAAATGAGTTATTGAGCGACAAGGGAAGGGTTCGTCAGGCATAAGAAATGGCACAAGAAATAAAGGCCGGAACGACAGATGCCGCGAGAGTGATTCAACAGGCGGCTGGCGTTATGCTTGCCGCGCCGCCAAGTCCATGGCGCGGCGGATGACGGGTGCCATGTCGTAATATCTGTATTCGGCCAGGCGGCCGCCGAAGATGACATTCTTCTCTTGCTGGGCCAACTGCTGGTAGCGGGCCAAGAGGGCGGAGTTGCGCTCGTCGTTGACAGGATAATAAGGCTCCATGCCAGGTTTCCACTCCGTTGAATATTCGCGGGAGATAACAGTGAAAGGGTTGTCGTTGACGGCACTGCCGAAGGCCTCGAAGTGCTTGTGTTCGATAATCCGCGTGAAAGGTACGTCATGCGCCGTGTAGTTCACCACGGCACATCCCTGATGGTTACTCTCCTGCAATGTCTCATGTTCGAATCGAACGGAACGGTATTCGAGGGCCCCGTAACAATAATTGAAATAGGCGTCGATGGGACCGGTATAGACGATGTGCGCAGCCTCAGCGGTGAGGGCTTCGCGATGAAGGAGAAAATCGGTATCAAGACGCACTTCCGTTCCTTCAAGGAGGGCGTCGATGAGGGCGTTATAGCCAGCGGCGGGAATACCCTGGTGGGCATCGTTGAAATAGTTGTTGTCGTAAACGAAGCGCACAGGAAGGCGTTTGATGATAAAGGCCGGTAGCTGGGTACACGGACGTCCCCACTGCTTCTCGGTATATTCCTTCACGAGATGTTCATAGAGGTCCCGTCCGATAAGCAGCAGGGCCTGTTCCTCCAAGTTCCGAGGTTCGTCAACCCCTTGCGCCTTCATTCGTTCAACAGCCTCCTGCCGTTGACTTTCAATACGCTGGCGTGCCTCTTCGGGAGTGACGACGCCCCACATCTGGTGGAACGTATTCATATTAAACGGAAGATTGAAGAGGCGGCCCTTATAGTTGGCAACGGGCGAATTGGTATAGCGGTTGAACGGCGTGAGGCCTGTGACGAAGCGCCACACCTCCTCGTCGGAAGTATGGAAGATATGCGCACCATATTGGTGTACGTTGATATTGTGTATGCGTTCGCAATGAACATTTCCACCAGTGTGCTGGCGCTTGTCAATCACGAGGCAGCGTTTCCCACGCTGGTGCATGAGATGGGCAAAGGTGGCTCCGAAAAGGCCGGCGCCCACGATGAGATAGTCGTAAGGTGTTTTCATGGTTTCTTCTTTCGTTTAACAAGTCCAAGGGCATATTGCCCCATCTCGCGCAAAAGAGCGTCGTGCATAAAGGCCAGGGCGCCGACATAGACGATACTTCCAGTGGCGATGCTCAGCAAGAGCTGCATCCACACGTTGGGCATGCAGCCGCCAACGGCCCAGAGGGCAATCGCCATGAGAACACCGGCGGCGACATAATGGAGGTGAACACGCTCAATGATGGGAAAAGGAATGAAGCGGCGTCCCCACGTAATTTGTATGATGAGCACCACCAGTTCGGCGGCAAACGTGGCGATGGCTGCCCCGTCTTGCGCCAAGAGGGGGATGAGAGCAAAGTTGATGAGAAAATTAAAGAGGGCGCCGCCAGCCACACTCCAAATCACGATATTCTCCTTGCCCTGCGGATACAGCACTTGCAAGCCGAACATATTGGTCAGACTGATGAAGAGAATGATGGGGGCCGTCCAGCAGAGCACGCTCACTGCCGGCGTAAAGTCGGGACCGCAGAAGATGGCCACAATGCCCTCAGACACAGAGAGCAATCCTATCATGCAGGGCAGCGAGAGGGCAACCGTGAGCCTCAGCGTTTTACGGCAGATAGCAGCAAATTCATCCATGCGCCCAGTCTCGAAGAGATTGGCGCAGCGGGGTAGCATCACCGTACTGATGGAGGCCACCACGGAAAGCACAATTTGCGAGAGGCGATTGCCTGCGGTGTAATACCCAACGGCGGCGTCTCCTTTCATGAAACCGAGCATCATAACGTTGAGATTGAGATAGATGCTCGTGATGAGGTTGAACACGAAGATGTGGAGCGAGGGCTTCAGATGCCGCCACACGCGCAGTTCGCGCCACGGGATGGACTTCAGGGGGATAAACTTGCGCAGGTGAATGAAATTAATAATGTTGTTGCCGACGGTGGTGCCGACGATAACGAGGGCATAGATGAGCAGGTCGTCGGGGGTTTTCACAAAAAGGAAAAGGCCAAACACCACCCAAAAACGGAAAATGGTGGTGCGCACCGTCATAAACATGAAGTCTTCTATGGCCTGGTAAAACCAATTGACACCGATGGCGGTGAACACGATTGAGAGACTGAGCACATAGAAGATGCCCAGATTCTGGTTGATCTGCGGCACAAAAGCGCCAAGCGCCCACACCAGGACGTATCCCATGAGACACAGGATGACGCTGAGCAAGAGTATCTCCACCGTTGTCTTGTTGCGCAACGCAATATCGTCGCGGTGGCGGGCCACTTCCCGAACGGCATACATGGGGATGCCGAGACTGGTGAGCAGCACGATGTTGGTGATGATGGAGAGTTGGAAGTTCACGATTCCTATACCCTCCGGCATGAGGATGCGGGCGGCATAAGGAAAGGTCACGATGGGGAAGATGATTCCCGTCATCGTGTTGAACATATTCAGAAGGGTATTGGTTTTCAGAGAGTTTGTTTTCACGTCAGATATGCTTTCTGCTTGAAGGAAAATATTCTAACAGCGGAGCGAAGCGGTTTTCCTCCCCCGTTGCTGGCAATAGCGCCTTTACTTGTCCTCGGATTCTTAGCGCCCCGAAGGGTCTCCAGCCGCAGCGGCCTCGTTCGTTTTCTTCCAGATGTCCTGCACCACCAGTCCGGCCAACGTAAAACCGAAAATGGCGGTGGTGTGCGCCACAGTGCCATTAATCTGGGCCTTCTGCGGACGCCAGGCATCGCCACCCTCCCCTTGTGCATTTGGCAGGGTGTCTATATCGCAGTTGTTGTCCACCACGGCGTTGGGAACGAGTTCTTCGCTAAACACGCAGCGGAATTTCCGGCGCGGCAGGCGCTTCGACTGCTTGAACTTGCGGCGCAACGCGGCAGCCAGCGGACAGCCCTTCACCTTCCAAAATTCGGCAACAGAAATCTTCGTCGGGTCCATTTTCAGGGCAGCGCCCATAGAGGAGAAGAAAACGGATTTCGTGTCGGTGGCGCGGCGAATGAGCAGCACTTTGTCTTTCAAACTGTCGATGGCATCAATGACATAGTCATAGGAAGCGAGGTCGAAATCGTCAGCGGTCTCTTCGCAGTAGATTTTCATCAGAGCTTCGATTTCCGCCTCCGGATTAATGTTCAAGAGGCTTTCGCGCAATGCCTCAACCTTCACCTGCCCCACTGTGGAGGTGGTGGCCATGAGCTGCCGATTGACATTGGTGATGCAGACGCGGTCGGAATCAACAATGGTGAGGTGGCGTATGCCAGACCGCACCAGGCTCTCGGCACACCAGCTACCAACGCCGCCAACACCGAAGATGATGACGCGGGCCGACGAGAGAACGTCCATGACGGAAGGACCGACAAGGAGACGGGTGCGATGGAATATGCCTTCTTCTATATTGCTCATTGTTTATTATATCGTTAATGATAAGTAGGTCGTCAAGAACCTTATATCAGACCCACCTACTTATTGCAATGAAAACTGATTAACTTGCAAAGATAACTGATTTTTCCGTATCCGCCCAAGCAATTCCAGTTTCGTCGGATGATTTTTCCGCATGTCGCTTTGCATTCCAATTAAATTAGTACCTTTGCAAGGAGATACACTGTCGTTGGGTGGAACACACAAAGGCTTTCCGCGCCATGCCGCCGGCAGACATCATTGTTGAAACTTTAAACACCAATAATAATATGAGTACGTTAGAAAAGATTTTTGCAGAAAAACTGCTCGCTGTCAAAGCCATCAAACTTCAGCCTGAACAGCCTTTCACATGGGCCAGCGGCTGGAAATCACCATTTTATTGCGACAACCGCAAAACCTTGGCATTCCCGGCTTTGCGTTCTTTCGTCAAACTGGAATTGAGCCGCATCGTGGCTGAGAAATATCCTGAAGCCGATGCCATTGCCGGTGTTGCAACTGGCGCCATCGCCCAGGGAGCCTTGGTTGCCGACGCTCTCGGTCTGCCATTCGCCTACGTACGTTCAAAACCCAAAGACCACGGCATGACCAACCTCATCGAGGGCGACTTGCAGAAGGGCATGAAGGTGGTGGTCATCGAAGACCTCATCTCAACGGGCGGCAGCAGTCTGAAGGCTGTTGAAGCTTTGCGTCAGCACGGTTGCGAAGTGATTGGCATGGTGGCCAGCTACACCTACGGCTTCCCCGTGGCCGAAGAGGCTTTCAAGGCGGCCAATGTGGAACTCACCACACTGACCAACTACGAAGCTGTGGTTGAAGTGGCGCTCCAAACTAGCTACATCAAGGAACAGCACGTGGAACTGCTCCACCAGTGGCGCAGCAATCCTTCCGAATGGGGAAAATAACCTAAGGACATTCTCAACAATTTAAATATTCTACCGGGACGCCCCGTGCGCCCCGACAAAAACACACATACATCATGGCACAAGTTCCAGAATTCAAATACGCGCCGATGTTCCAGCTCGGCAAAGACACAACGGAATACCGCCTGCTTTCGAAAGAAGGCGTCAGCACTGCCGAATTTGAAGGCAAAACCATTCTGAAGGTGAGCAAGGAAGCGCTCACGATGGTGGCCCAGCAGGGTTTCCACGACGTGGAGTTTATGCTCCGCCGCGAACACAACCTCCAGGTGGCCAAGATTCTCGAAGACCCTGAAGCTTCTGAAAACGACAAATACGTAGCCCTGCAGTTCCTCCGCAACGCCGAAACGGCTGCGAAGGACATCCTGCCTTTCTGCCAGGACACGGGCACGGCCATCATCCACGGCGAGAAGGGACAGCGCGTCTGGACAGACTTCGAAGATGAAGAAGCCTTGAGCCTCGGCGTCTACAACACCTTCACGGAAGACAACCTGCGCTATTCGCAAAACGCACCGCTCAACATGTACGACGAGGTGAACACGCGCTGCAACCTCCCGGCACAGATTGACATCGAAGCCACTGAAGGCGACGAATATCGCTTCGTGATGGTTGCCAAGGGTGGCGGTTCGGCCAACAAGACATACTTCTACCCCATGACGAAGGCCACCATCCAGAACGAAGGCACACTGCTGCCTTTCCTCGTTGAAAAGATGAAGAGCCTCGGAACGGCTGCCTGCCCGCCATACCACATCGCTTTTGTCATCGGCGGAACGAGCGCTGAGAAGAACCTCCTGACGGTGAAACTCGCCTCTATCAAATACTACGACAGCCTGCCAACAACGGGCGACGAAACGGGACGCGCCTTCCGCGACATCGACCTCGAAGAAAAACTGCTCAAGGAGGCATACAAAATCGGCCTCGGCGCACAGTTTGGCGGTAAATATCTGGCACACGACATCCGCGTCGTACGTCTGCCTCGCCACGGCGCAAGCTGCCCCATCGGCATGGGCGTTAGCTGCTCGGCCGACCGCAACATCAAGGCGAAGATTAACAAAGATGGTATCTGGATTGAAAAGATGGACGCCAATCCTTCTGAACTCATCCCTGAGGAATACCGCAAGCCAGGCGAAGGCGCGAAGGGCATCGAAATCGACCTCGACAAGGGCATCGATGCTGTGCGTGCCGAACTGACGAAATATCCTGTCAGCACGCGCGTAAGCTTGAAGGGCACCATCATCGTGGCTCGCGACATCGCCCACGCCAAACTGAAAGCGCGTTTGGATGCTGGCGAGGAAATGCCGGAATACTTCAAGAACCACCCGATTCTCTACGCCGGACCAGCCAAGACGCCGGAGGGCTATCCTTGCGGCAGCATGGGCCCAACAACGGCCAACCGTATGGACCCGTATGTCGATGAGTTCCAAAGCAACGGTGCCAGCTTGGTGATGATTGCCAAGGGCAACCGCAGTCAGGTGGTGACCGACGCCTGCCAGAAGCACGGCGGTTTCTACCTCGGCACCATCGGTGGCGTGGCTGCCGTTCTCTCGCAGAGCAGCATCAAGAGCATCGAATGCGTGGAATATCCAGAACTCGGCATGGAGGCCATTTGGAAAATCACGGTTGAAGACTTCCCCGCTTTCATCCTCGTCGACGACAAGGGCAACGACTTCTTCCAGCAACTGGAACCGTGCTGCGCTTGCGCCCACTAATCTCATCCGAACAATGCCAGAGGACTTTGTAATATAATGGTAAAGAGAACAACTTGAGCCATTACCTACAACGCCTCGCAAACAATAAAGGAGGCAGACATCTTTGCGGTGTCTGCCTCCTTTTTGTTGGTTATTTCAGGGAACACATTTAACCTCCCTAAGTCTTTAGTAATGATGAAAGTGTAAGTTGTGCAATTTTAAAGGGTAAGGAATTATATCTTTACACCCTGTCTTTTTGCCGTTTTTGGAATTTGTCATCGGTCACATAGCCCGCTATGCTCCCTCTTCCAAATTCCAAAACCAACAAAAATACAGGTCAAAATTGCACAACTTATTCTTTCACCATTACTTAGCTCAGCGGTAGTTCACTTCTTCTCGAGAATATAAAACTTGGCCGTTTCGCCTTCTGGTTCGTTGCCGAGAGAATCAGTCATGACTAGATGGCTGTCGTCCTTCACCTTATAATAAGAGCGTTCACCGCTTGAGGGGCGTTCAAGCATCAGCAAACGGCCGTCGAGCACATGCAAAACGCCGCTTGCCTCGTCGTGAGCGTCCTTGCGGTCGATATAATCCTGACGCAACTGATAGGTGCTGTCGGCATTAACGGTGAGCACCGTTTTGATACCCGGGCAGTCGGCTGCGGGAAGCACACCTTCGTATGTTCCGGCAACAGTTGCCAAATCCAATTCGTTGTTAGCGGCCGAAAGACTGTCGGCAACGTTTGTTGAGTCGTTTTCAGAAGCATCCTGCACCGTCTTATTGCCAGTGCAAGAGAACGTCAAGGCAATCGAGGCGACTGCCAAAGCCATCAAATTCTTTTTCATTTGTTTCTATTCTAAAAGGTTTTTGAAACGGCGAACTCCGCCGTGACCGCAAAAGTAGATAAAAGTTTTTGCACGGGAAGAAGTTGGTTGGTTAAGTAATGGTAAAAGATGCGCGGACATGCGCCGCAACAACAAAATAAAAAAAGCTGTCTATTTCCCTTCCCCAGCAAAGGAGGTGAAACAGACAGCTTTTATTTTAGGGGTGTTCTATAAATTAGTTTTAATGGAGATTCTTTATTTAGGATTGACTTGGCCGCTTTTACAGTTCTCACTCGCATCTTGCTGTATTTCAAAGACTCACATAGCTCGCTATGCTCGTCTTTGAAATACAACAATCTGCTTCGCGATAAATGTAAAATCGGCTCAAGCTAATTTATAGAACACCCCTTTATTCAGATATTTAGGAACTTACTTGATGACCTTCTTTCCTCCAACAATCACGGGGAATCCCTTTCGAGGCGTATGGAGGCGGCGGCCACTCATGTCATAGACAATGTCATTGCCTTCAATTCCATCTGCAACGGTTGCTGACTCTTCAATGCCCGTGGTGGGGAAATCGAAGTTGCCGTTGTCAATTCCTTCAAACACAAAGACGGTGGAGGCAGGCAACGTGAAGGTGATTTCCTTGTCGATGTCAATGGGCACATTCATTTCTACGCCACGCAAACCGCGCTCACCAATCACCTGGTCGGCAAAGGAACTGCTCAGGGTCACTGTGGTCTTGATATACGCTGGAATGTCGAGCGCCTTGCGAAGGGTCGTTTTCAGCGTACGCACCTTGGTGTCGGGGTTGCGCAAGGCGAGTGTGGCCTTCTTACCGTTCCAGGCGCCCCATCCATAAATATTGGCAGTGGTGCCATCCCAAGGATTGCCGCCCACCCAGTGTACGTCGGGCAAGACATCGGCATTTCGTTCTTGCCAGTCCATGCAGTCGGCAAGTTCCTTCCAGAGTTTGCCCTTCTGTCCCTTGGCATTCTTGATGCTGTTCATCAGCGCATAGTCGTTGTAGAGTTCCACCATGCCCGAACCGCAAGCAAAGGCGCAACGCATTTCGCGCACCACGCCATTGTAGCTCATATCCTTAGACACGTTGCCGAAATTGGAGAGGATGAACCCGTGGGTCATCAACGTATTGATGGGGCAAAGTGGCGAACGCTGTACATAGTTCTGATAAACAAGGCGGTCACGATAGGTGATCCATTTCTCACGGTCGGAGCCCACACCGATTTCGCCATAGTCATTTTCCTGGCGCCAAGTGGCGTCGGTGACGTGATACCAGAAAGGCGAAGCCCACGTTCCCACGGTGGTGTTGTAGAAGATGTCGGGCCGCTTCTTGCGCACGTCGTTCTCAATGCTGATGATGGCCTCGCAGTTTTCAAGTCCGGTGTCGGTCAGGTCGGGACCTGTGGCAGAGAACTGGGCGCTGATGCCGTCGAACTTGAAGAAGCGGAAGTCATACTTCTCAATCATGTCGTTGCAACATCTCACAAAGTAGTCATAATATTTGTCGTTGCTGAGCTGCATGCCGCCTTGTCCCTTCCAGTAGTTGCGGCGGTAAGTGCCGCTGGCGCCATAGCCGCCAACTGGTCCGAGCCAGGCACCGATGCCTGCGCCCATTTGTTTTGCCAGATTGTCTTCCGCCGTGAATCCATTGGGGAAGTTGCCGTTGAAAGTCCACGTGCCGTATTCGTCCCAACCGTCGTCCCAGACGAAGGCAACGGGTTTCTTGCCGTATTTGTCATAGAAATCGGTTTTCCAATGCTTGACGACGTCGGCACATTGTGCATCGGTCATATTGCCAGTGTAATCGCCCTTGGTGCCATACACACCGCCATTTCCCTTGGCATTGTTGCGGTTGATGTTCAGTTCATACCAGGAAATATAAACTGGCATTGCACGCCAAGGCACTGCACGCTCGCGCTCGCTGTATGCCAAGAACGAACGACGCTGCTGCCCAGGAGCGACCAGGCCGACCACAGAACTGACATTCCATGTTTTTCCCTGCTTCAGCGTGGTGTTGCGCCGCCAATAACCCTGCATGGGCACCTCTGTCGGGGCAAGCATGTGGAGCGTGTCGACCTTGGTGTAGTTCAGCGTGATACTGCCAGAGGAAGTCATGGCATCGTTTTTCTTCGACACCAGCATGCGCAAGGTACATTTGCCCTTCTGCGGAATCCAGAGGCTATAGGTGTTGCTTTCTTTAGACGTGCCTGTGTAGCCCACATGATAGTCTGAAGCAATCACGTTGTTGCTCGCATCCAGCAAATCCACGCCCACGATGTTGAGGCGGTTGGCGCCGCTGGCATAAGCGAAGGTGGTGGTCAGCGTTCCGTTGCTCTCGATGAAGTCAACGTCCATCTTCTTCTCCAGAACATTGGGGTATGCCTCGTCGAGTTCCTTCACGCGCGAAGGGATGTCGGCCTCGGCCACTGCCGTCCAAGTATCTGGCGTCCAGGCGCGGAGCACCTCGTCGTCAACTTCAAATTTGGTCAAGGCAACATCTGCCATCGGGTTGCCAGAGGCCACACGGAACTCAGCAACACAGGCAAAGACGGCACCATTCTGTGAGGACTTGATGACAACCTTCACATAGCGGGCATTGATCTTCGCTGGCAATTTCACCCACACTTCTCCCAGGGAATAGGTCAGCGTGCCTGCCATCTGCTTCGTCAGTTTGTTGGCATCATCACCAGCCCAAATCTCATAGTCCTTGATATGTCCGTTCACGCCAACAGCCGCCTGGCGCGTGACGAAGCCCACATATTCCACAGGTTGCGACCGCTGCATATCCACCATAAACCAGTGGGGCATCGCCTTGTTGGTGTTGTCGTCATAATGCGAATGCCAGTAAGTGTTGACATCGCCGTCAATAATGGCTCCCGCCTTGCCGGTGCCGTTGTCGTTGTTCCATCCGTCAACGCTCACCTTCCAGTCGTTGCGGTCGTAGATGACGGTCTCCTCGCTGCCAGCGGTCTCTCCAGCCAAAGTCTGGGCTTTCACGCTTGCCTTCGGCAGGTCGTCGGCAATCAGGTCGTAGATGACAACCGGCACCGCAATTTTCTGGCTGAAGGTGACTGTGCCGTTGCTGCTGAAATCGCTGCGCTTCGTGCCTGCCACGAAATAGCGCAACACATAAGCGCCCGTCTGCGGAATGTCGAGCGTATAGACGTTGTTGCTCTTCTGCCCGCCGGTGAAGCCGCTATGATAGTCACTTGCAAGCACCTTGCCTGTGCCGTCCACCACGTCGACCCCGACAATGTCAAGACGGTGGTTGCCACTTGTATATTGGAACGTGAGGGTCTGTTTGCCTGTCTTGCGAAACGACACATAGCCGCGTGCGCCCATGACATCGTCGGGCGAGACACTGACGTTGTCCACCTTGAGGTCTGCTTCCCGAATGGCCTGGGGAAGTTCCTCACCGGGAGCCCAAACAAACGAGCCAGAGTTCCACCCCTTGGGATTAAACGAGTCCATGCCAGCATTGGCCACCTGCGTTGAGTTCACGCCCATCGGTGTTTCCAGGCCTGCAAAAATCTTGTCGCTTGCCAACACTGCGCCGCGCGTGTTGCCAACCACCACAGGGACGGATTTGGCTGCTTTGTTGTCGACGACGTAGAGCATTGGCGTGATGGACTGCATCGCCTGGTCTTTATCGGCCGTCACTTCAAGCGTGGTGCGAAGATAGTGTGAGCCATCACGCAAAACGGCGTGCCACGTGACGTTGAGCCGATCTTTCTTGAACACGGCTTTGATGGCTTTGCCGTCGAAGCGGTCGGAACCCTTCACGGCATCGGCCTTGCCGGTCAGCGTTTCCTCTTCAACGCTGACAAGGGTCATGTCTGACGACGTAAATGACGTGCCGTCGCCAAGCACCACCTTGAAAAGATCAGTGCCTGCTTTGAGGTTCATTTCTTCGCAACCGCCAAAAATGAGTTTGTCTCCATCTTTAACGAAGCGGGCGGAGAGCAAATTGTTTTTAAGGATGTATGTGCCATCGCCAACAACGAGCGACGCCGTGCTGGCCTGCTGTTGCTGGGGGAAGATGACTTTCTGCGCAACAAGGCCTTGCCCGCCGCCCACGATGAAGCAGCAGATGGTTGCGCCGATTAACTTCTTACGGATATCAGAGTAAGGTGTCATCATTAAGGTTGGATTTATTGTTTGTAGATTGATGTTGATACACATTATATATATAATATATACCCCAGTTCGGGATAAGAAATAGTTTATAAAAAAGTTGGTAGTCTCATAAA
>OGOQ01001324.1_pt1 | contig 19330 bp, 10 predicted proteins | sample 1552691 | NCBI WGS metagenome assembly OGOQ01 (sample SAMEA2580209, study PRJEB22360) | human gut metagenome | biome: human gut; feature: human-associated habitat; material: faeces | place: Denmark | collected 2008/2010
CCAGTGTCCGCTCCAGATCATAGGAGGTAGACTCACACAAGGTATGAAAATGCAGCCCCTCGATACCCTCCGGCAGCTTATCTCCCAGCAAGTCGCCGGTCACCCCCATCCGGGAACCCGGGGCGCAAGGATTATACAGGTCCGTCTCCACGTCCGAGTATTCCGGATTGATCCGCAATCCACAAGACACCCGGTTACCATCCGCCCGCACCATCGGATAAAAACGATGGAACTGAGAGAGCGAGTTGAACGTGACATGACTACTGTATCTCAAGATCAACGGGAAATCAGCCTCCGTATAAGCCGGGGAATAGGTATGCGCCGGACTTCCCATCTCCTCGAAGGCCAACTGGGCCTCGAATTTAGAGCTCGCTGTCGAAAAAGGAATGTACTCACGTACGATTGGGAACGCTTTCCATAAAGCGAAAGCCTTAAAAGCCAATATGATATTCACTCCCGCACGTTCTTTTACGCTCTTGATCAAGGACAGGTTGTTTCTCAGTAATTTCTCCTCCATCACATAGCAAGGCGAGGGTATCTTGTTGATGTCTATCATGCTGTATCTCAATATTTCATATTAACATGCAAATATAAGAAAAACATTCTGATATTACAACTATTATCGGGGTAATTCATTGAATATGTCGCAGAAAAAAGACAGTTGTGTTAACTTGCGAATACTACTGTGTTCGTAGACAAATACTATAGTACTTGGGCACAAGCACTATAGTATTTCTGGGTTCTTTTCATTCTCTTTTTAATCGAAAAAAAAGAAAGGAGGCATCTTGCCTCTATTCTTTATATTTTTATTATAATATCTATTTATATCTTATGATGCGAAAGTGAGTTCGAAAGCCCATTCGAAAATAAACCTTTCCTTTTCTGCCAATCATTAAAATCCAACGACTTAGCTTCAAAAAGCAGTGTTCGATTCGGCATTCGAAAATGAATTCGAGCAAAAACGCACTTAGCCTAACACGCTGAGTTTGGCAAACTTAAGCAAAAGTCGCCTTTCTCCGAAATTCTTGAAGGCGACCGTCACTTTCGCATCACCTCCCTCACCTTCCATCGAGACGATCTCGCCATCGCCGAAACGGTCGTGATTGACCTTCTGGCCCACCCTCAAAACAGAGGCATCCGTGGCCGGAGCCGCCGAAAAGGACGATTCCATCGTGTTTTTTAACTTCGTAAGATGCCCTTGACGCTGTGCCGCTTGCTTCACCGGCGACACGAAATCATCCTCAACCGCCCACCTATAGCGTTCACGGGCCGAGGCGAATGCATCTGAAGCGCCGGCATCCGAAGGCATATCCAGATACTTAGCGTCTATATCCTTCAAGAAACGGCTGGGCGTACACATATCCGTCTTCCCATTACGATAGCGGCTCTTCGCATAGCTCAATACGCAATTTTGCTCCGCACGGGTAATCGCCACGTAGAACAAACGACGCTCCTCCTCTACCGCTCTCGGGTTATCTTTCGACAGGGACGAGGGGAATAGGTCTTCCTCCAAGCCTACCACGAAAACATTCGTGAATTCCAATCCCTTGGCGGCATGTACGGTCATCATCGTGACCTTATCGGAGTTTTCCTCTTTATCGTTATCTTGATCGGTGAGCAAGGATACCTCCGCCAAGAAGTCGGACATGGCGACTTGCTCCATGCCCTCCTCACGCCGGATCTCGCAAAACTCAGCGATACCTTTCAGCAACTCCTGCAAGTTCTCTTGCTTGCTCACGCCCTCTACGGAACGGTCTTGAAACAGGTCGGAAACGATGCCGCTACGCTTCACCACCAAAGTAGCCAATTCCTCTGCGGAGAGTTTTTTATTCTCTTCAATGAAAACTTCAATCAAACTACGGAAATCGCTCAGTTTCTTAGCTGTACCGTTATTTATCGGTAGCGAATATTCCAAGGGGGCTTGAAGCACGGTCCACAGGCTTACCCCGTATTCGGTAGCGGCGCCGACAAGCTTACCTACCGTCGTGTCCCCGATTCCCCGGGTGGGATAATTGATGATTCGCTTCAAGGCCTCCTCGTCGTGCGGGTTCACGATCAGGCGGAAGTAAGAGATCACGTCCTTGATCTCTTTCCGCTGGTAAAAAGACAAACCGCCGTAAATCTTGTAAGGGATGCCCCGCTTTCGCAACGCCTCTTCCAAGATACGGGACTGGGCGTTGGTACGATACAAGATAGCGAAATCAGCATACGAGAATTTCCCTAATATCCCGTGCATCTCGTTGATTCGGGCGGCTACGGTGTAGCCCTCCTCATAATCGGAGTACGAGGTGAAAACACTCACCTTGTTGCCCGCCTCCTTCTCGGAATAGACCGTTTTGGGTATCTGACGTGTATTCTTGTCGATCAAGCTATTGGCAGCGTTCACGATATTCTGGGTGGAACGGTAATTCCGTTCCAGCTTGAAGATACGGCAACCGGTATAAAGATTCTTGAATTGCAGGATATTATCTATATTAGCGCCTCGGAAGGAATAGATGCTCTGGGCGTCATCCCCTACCACGCAGATATGGCCGTGTCTCTCGCAAAGCCGTTGCACGATCAAGTGTTGGGCGAAGTTCGTATCTTGATACTCATCCACCAATACATACCGGAAGAAGTTCCGGTATTTCTCCAAGACGGCCGGATGATCCCGGAACAGGATATTGGTTTGCAGCAACAAGTCGTCGAAATCCATCGCTCCCGCTTGCAGGCAACGGCTCTGGTAACGTTTGTAGATTTCCCGAAGCAAGGGGACCTTGGCATTCATATCGCTTTCCACGAGCTCTTTATTTTGCTCGTAGGCCGTATAAGTTATCAAGGAGTTCTTCGCGTTGGAGATCCGGCTCTGCACCATTCCTAGGCGGTACACCTTATCGTCCAATTGCATTTCCTTGATGATGGATTTCAGTAAGCTCTTGGAATCAGTGGCGTCATAAATCGTGAAATTGGAAGGATAACCGATATGCTCCGCCTCGTTCCGTAAAATACGGGAGAAGATGGAATGGAACGTTCCCATCCATAGCCGACGGGCCGTTTGGTCACCGGTGATGGCCGCAATACGCTCTTTCATCTCCCGGGCCGCCTTATTGGTAAAGGTCAGCGCCAAGATACTATAGGGAGGCAATCCCAATTGCAATAAATAAGCGATCTTATAGGTCAGTACCCTTGTCTTACCGGAGCCAGCCCCGGCCACGACCAAGGATGGCCCCTCATTGTAAACCACCGCTTCCCGCTGGCTCTCATTCAGTTGATTCAAATACTCTTCCACATTCATCCGTTTTAGGGATACAAAATTAGGGAAAATAAGCGATTCCACATAAAAAAGTTGGGCAGGTCGCCGATAATATATACATTTGCCTACATATAATCAGTAGTATTAACCAAAACAAGAGACTATGGGGAAATGGGAAATTTTGAGAAAATAATTATTAAGAAAGAGCGGGACAAGATCAGGAGGGAGACTTTAGGGAAGTTCTTTTTTGATTTGGCTAAGTTGGTTTTCGCCGCTATAGTATTGGGAGAAATACTCCTTTTGCAAGAGAATGTTTTTGATAAGAGTTGTTGGGTCATGATAATGACAGGTCTTAGTGTCACCTATTCATTAGCTTGGTTAGGAAATAAAATTTTAAAATAAAAGAATATGATATTAAATCCATTAAGTGCCCTATTCTTAGTAGTAGGAGTTATTACAGGTTTATTTATCGCTTGGCTTTACACGAAGCCCGGCAAGAAATGGCTGGACGAGTTATGATACCGTAGGGAGCGGGCCTGTGCCCGCCCTACTTATCTAGGGCGTCCAACAGATCATCATTCCTTATGCTTCTCCCCGCCTTCTTCACGCTCGCTTTTAAATCACCGATCCGGTAGCTAATGGCGATGCCGAAACCACGACTAAACATACGCTCGGTCTGCCGGATATGAAAGTCCGGATATCGCTCGTTAATCTGTATCGTCTTATGATCTCCCAGAAAATCTTGCGCCCGCAGCGTACAAGTCAATTTATCCTTCAAGAAGCTCTTTACCACACTCAAGCCGTAAAAATAAAAGCCGTACGAGTCCATCCCCACATTCGGCTCGGAACGCACGTACCCACCCGACAGGACAAAACGCCACCCGTACTTAAACTTCTGCGAGAAATCGACAAAAGCAGAGCCACAAAAGCCGGAATTACGCACATCCGTATCGTAAACCTCATTCCCCTCCTGCGCCCGTAAATCCAGATAATGCAACATGCTGTTCAGCGACACGCTTGTCCGGGGCGAAGGATTATAGCTTAGATAAAGGTTTCCTCCCGCTGCTTTCACGTCCACGAGATTATCATACGTACTATTCACCACATTCGCCGAATCAATGAACAGATACTCATCAATCACCCCTTTTCCCAAGGTGCAGAGCACGGAAGCTTGCACATTCAATTTCGTTCCGTAATAACTGTATGACGCCGAAAGACGATGATGTTTCTCCGATACCAATCCCGGATTTCCATACGAGATAGAGGTCCCAGACACGAACACCGTAGGATTCAAATAGCTGATATTCGGGCGACGTAAACGTAAGTTGTAAGCCAAGCGAAACAAACTCCGGTCATCCAAGCGGAAAGCGGAGGTCCAAGAAGGAACCCAATCCGTTACACGATAATTAAAATCCTTGCCTTCGCCTTGTTTATAAGTCACGTCCTGCCAAGTATGTTCCATACGAATGCCGGGGTTCAAGCTCCATTTACCATACTTAAATCCATATCCCGCATAGGCGGAGCATATATTCTGCACATGCCGATATTCCACCAAAGGCTGTAAATCTGCGGGTAACCAGACACCCTCACCCAACTCCTTTACCTCCGAAGTAGCGTGGCTCGTACTGCTACGCCGAATCAGCTTCAAACCTCCCTCGATGGAATGTATACTTGTAAAAGGATTCACGTAATCAAGCTGGGCCGTATGCTCATGGGTGCGGGCATGACTGATTTGCCGGGTATAATCGGCCTCCAGTTGGGGTAACGAGACATTACCCATCTTATCCTTATCGTAAAACACGCTATAGATATCGTTCGGGATATAATCATACTGATAGGAAAGCGTTAGCATCTCTTCCTTATTTCGTTTGAATAAACGCTGATAATCCGCTTTTAAGGAGGCGCTACCCCATTCGTTCTTTTTACTCATATCCTCGTTATAAGCATAGATTTCTTCCCCCTCTTTATCAAGCCTGCTATAATGGCTATTCCAAATAGAGTTGCTGTTTCCGATATTCAAGTTTCCGGACAAGGAGATTAAATTCAATGTATCGATCTCGAAACTGCCTTCCAGACTTCCATAATGAGCCGGATATTTCACGTCTACGTCTGAGAGCATCCGGAGCTTCCCACCGTCTCCCGACTGAGTACGGAGATAATCCGACTCGCTCTCGGACGATTGTTGGCTAAACGTATAATTTCCGGAAAGCGATAATCGGCCATATTTCAGCGTAGCGAAACCACCGACACTCTTAAATAAGTTCATCACCGTAGTGTTTATACTCGCGTTATATCCCTCGAACTCCGCTCCTTTCGTCACGATATTCAAGATTCCGCTGACACCCTCCGCATCGTAACGGGCACCGGGATCTGTTATCACCTCCACTTTCTTGATCATGCTGGCGGGGATACTACGCAAGACCTCCTTGGGATTATTGGAGAACATATTCGAGGGACGCCCATTCATATAAATCTTAAAACTGGATTGTCCGTTTACCTTCACGTTATCCTCGCCATCCACGGTCACTAGAGGGACTTTCCGCAACATCTCCAGCAGGGTATAGGTTCTGGAATCCGGGTCCTCGGCGATACTGTAAGTAGTCTTATCCGCCTCCGCCTTTATCAAGGGTTTCACGGCGACAATGTTTATCTCGGGTAAGTCCTCGTTCAAATACAATGAATCGGGAGAGACGAGTTGGGCGGTCAACGTCGAGTTCCAGTTTCCCACAAGCCCTATCAAGGTCATCATCATCAGAAATCTTTTCATATCTGTATCTTATTTGATTTGTTTTCGGGCAAAAGTAGAGGCAACAGACAACGACAACGTAAATAATCGCCGGATAAGTAGCTGACATTTCCATGACATTTCCATGACATCCGGTCATTTAGCTGGATTTATGTCTATTTCATCCCGAATCCTATCGAAAAGGATACTTTCCTTCTATAATATTTAGTACCTTCGAACGTTCTTTTTATGTTAATTCTAATCTAGCGAATAATGAATACACGACTATCGGCCAATCTATCTGTTTTGGGTACCTCCTTAATGCTGATTCTCTCGTTCAGCTTCGGTTTCCATAGTTATACGGAAGCTAAGAAAACGATCGTGACAGACTTGAACCAAGCGTTGCAACAAACGATCCTGCAAAATTCCCACCTATGGATGAGCCAAGATTCCATACGCACCTATGCCAATCTATCCAAGCTTTTCGGCAATCCGGTATCCATAGAAAGTTATAACAAGGACTTTTCCGACGCACTGAGTTATACGCCCGACAAGAAGAAAACGGGAATCGTGATCCACGTACTCAATAAAGATCCTCAAACCGAAAACGCTCCCGCTAATGCCAACAAGAAACTCAACGAATATTATATCGCCAGCGATACGATTATCTGGGCATCATCTATAGCGAACAGCCCCAATGCTACCACGGATCATATCGGGATCTCATTCCAAGGGTACGCCAATTGCTCCACCTTTGCGGTTATCGGGCTATCGGACAAATCTTTGCCCGGCCTATTCCTCGGGCTTGCCTTTTTATCCGCTACCCTGCCCTTATTGCTTAAACGTTATAGAAAGGAGTTGATAATGCCTCAGCCTATCCATCCGGGAAAGACCATCTCTTTCGGTAATTTGAACCTTTCTTGCGAGACCGCCTCCTTCTATAAGGAGAATGAGGAGAAACTAAAACTCACCCCTCAGCAATATGCCTTGATGGAGATGTTTTTCCTATCGCCTACTCATATCTTGAACCGCTCGGATATCTGCGAGAGCTTATGGCCGGGAAAGATCAACGCCGACGAGACCTTGAACACCTTGATCCGAAGGCTACGGCCTTTAGTGGAGGAAAACAGTAACCTAAAGATCACGACAGACCGTGGACGAGCCTATGTGCTTGAAATAAAAAAGAGCGACCATCTCTGATCGCTCTTCCATTTTTATCTAGATAGAATTAATATCTTCCACCGTCCCGGTTAGAACCATAACCGCCACCTCTGTTAGAGCCATAGCCACCGCCTCTGTTGGAACCGTAGCCGCCACCTCTGTTGTTATTGAAACGACCACCTCTGTCGCCTCTATCCTCTCTAGGTCTGGCTTCTGTTATATTGATGACTTTGCCGTCATAACTTGCTTGGTTTAACTCCTCGATAGCCTTTTTAGCTAGCTCATCATCGCTCAGCTCAACGAAACCGAAGCCTCTTGAACGGCCAGTTTCTCTATCCATAATAACTTTTGCTGAAGTAATCTCACCGTAATCAGCAAATAACAGTCTTAAGTCCTCATCAGAGATGTTGTAACTTAGATTTGAAATGTAAAGATTCATTTTGTAAACTTTAATTAAATGGTTAATTGAGCTGAGTATGTCGACTAAAAAAGTTTACCTAACAAATCAAGTTGTGAGCAAATACTTTCTAATACTAACTTAAATCAATCTCAAATATGCTGCGAATGTAATGGTTTTATTCGAGCATACAACTATAAATCCAATAAATTTCGAAAAAATATAAGGGCGGGGTCTGCCCGCCCCCCACGAAATTAGAATACGGTAACTTCTTGTCCCGCGGTATTCGCACGGATTAAATAATCGTACATCGCCTCGCAATACACCGGAGGCAGGTAGAAACGGCCCGGGTAGACTGCGCAAAGATTAATCTTCACGGTCACTTGACTGCCTGCCGGCAGACGGTCTATATAACTATAAACACGGTCGTCACGAATATCCTGATAATTCACTCCGGCGCTCAAGCTGTCCGTAACGGACTCATTCAAGAAACGGGTATTCAGTATTTCCCATCCGGCAGGGAAGATCTCCGATAATACCAAATTATTATATCCCCGGGCCGAAGGGTTCTTTACCGTAACCACGGCGGAGAAATTCGTACCTTGCTCCAATTGGGCGACATTGACCGGACTTCCGTTCAAGTCCACATAGCTAACCGCCAATGAGACACCGTTCGCATACGCTTTTTCCTCTCCCTGCTCCGGTATTCCCTCGGTTATGATACGGGCAAACAGCGTAGATTTACCCGTGTTCTTCACCTCGACGCTCGCCGAGGTCCCCGCCTTATCCAATAAGGTCTCGGACCATATATTCTTATCCGTTTTCACCTGTCCATCCTTTCCGCCACAAGCGTACGTGAAATCCATGGCCCCGTCTACCCGATATTTAGCTAGGTAGTCCGACAAGGCAACTAAAGCGAATGCCGTAGATTGTGTGCTCAACCAATCATCCGAAGAAAGTTGTTTGGACAATTCTTCCACCAAGGTAGCGGCCTCCTTGCCTTTATCCAACAAGCAAAGCGTCATTAACTGGATGGATTGATCCCGGACATCACTGCCGAACGTCTCGTCATACTCGGAATAACCGGAAGGAAGAGCCGTCGTCTTGCTGATCAGGTCTTGAGCGACATCCTCACGGCCGACCAAGGCATAGGCGGAAGCTAGCGACCAGCGACTCATGGAGGTCAAATCTTTCATCTCTTTCAAGCGGTTCATGGCACCCATCTCCGGCGACCCGGCCAAAGCCAATACATACAGGCGATAGGCTTGGGTAGCCTCTTCCGAATCTTTATAATAAGAGGTAACCGGCTTCCAATTACGAGCTACCCGGCGTAGATTATTCAATACGCTTTGTTTCATGGCCTCGGGAACCAAGTAACCTTTCTTCGAGGCTTCCAGCAAGAAATGAGTAGCGTAAACCGTACCCCAGCCATTGCTGCTCGTTCCACCCGGCCAATAGGCGAAAGCCCCATCTACGGTCTGGTAAGAGCGCAGACGGCGGATCACCTCTTTCACGGCCTCCTCCGTGGATTTCGCCTGTTGCAGGGGCAAATCCGTAAACGAGGAGATATAAAGCTGTGGGAATCCTTTCGAGGTGATCTGTTCCAGACATCCGTGCGGATAACCCAACAAATAAGATAGACGTGAGGATACGTTCACGGGGGCGATATCCGACACTTCTAAGGTCAACTGGTTCGTACCCGTGGCACCCGGCATCGCAACCGTCTCTTTCCAAGACTTGCCGGCCTCCAAGGTAGCGGCGGTAACTTTCACTTGCGGGCGGCGTACCGTACGGATCTCCAGCTCCGTCTCATAAACAGATTTATCCCCTTTACCTGTAGCGGTTATCGTTACCTTCCCGATACCCGGGTTCTTCTTCACCCGGATACGGAACGAGGCTTGCTGATCCCCTTTCCGCTCGAAGCTCAAGCTCCTCGTCGCCTCGCCGACCACTTCCATATTCGAGCTGCAAGCGATAGATACATTCACGGCTCCTACGCCATCCTCGGTAGCGAATACCGTAGCGGGTACTACCATCTCCTCGCCCACGCCGATCACCCGGGGCAAGGTTCCCAGCAGCATTACGGGCTTACGTACCATCACGCTCTTATCGGCATGTCCATAAGCCTCCCCGTTTCCGGCTACCACCATGATCTTGACACGCCCGTTATAATTCGGCATCTGATAGGTATGCCGGGCGGTCTTCCCCTTCTTCAGCAAGAACGGGCCGTCAAATCGCACCACGGGCTTGAAACGGTTCACGATCGCTTTCGGGCCTTTGTTCAGCGCATCGTCGCCGCCGATACTGAACAATTGCTCGATACGGCCGCCATAAGCGCCAACCACGTAGTTATACAAATCCCATGTATTCACGCCCAACGCTTCCCGGGCGTTAAACGCCTTCCAAGGCTCCGGCGTACGGAAACGGGTCAAGTCCAGCAAGCCCTCATCCACGATCGCCAGCGTGTAAGCCATCTCCTTTCCATTCTTCTCGGAGACGGATATGGTATAAGAGGCATCCGGTTTCAACTCGGCGGGAGATTGGATAACCGGGGTCAGATGGCTCTCCGGAGAAGTTACCGTGAACGGGACCACGCCATACAAGCGGATCGGCAAATCGTTCTTCGTAATGCCATGAGGCTGCAATAAGGTGATATAGACGTAAGCGTTCGGCTGCATATCTTTCGTCACATCCAGCCTCACGGTCGTTTGTTTATCCTCGCACGTATGTTCCGTCAAGGAAAGGACACGCACGCCGTTCTCTATACTGATAATCGCACGGCTTCCTTTCGTAGAGGGGAAGGTGACTACCATCTTCTCGCCGGGCGTATAACTATCCTTATCGGTCTTGAAACTAAGCATCGTGGCGGACTCGCTGCCATCGGTGTTACGTCGGCCCTCGTTATAAGGCCAGTCGAAATAACTCATCACTCCCGTAGAGTGCTTGCTCTCCTTATCTTTCACGGAGATGAAATACGTTCCCCACTCCTTATCCGGGAAAGAGAGCTGGAACGTACCCCGGCCGTCCCCATCCGTACGGACGGCAAATGTCTTTACCGGCTTATTGTAGGAATCCGATACGTAATTGGCCAGACCGCTACTGTTGGAGTCCCACCACCAATGCCAATAGACCTTATATACTTTCACATCTAATTCCGTATTCGCTTGCGGTTTCCCTAAATAATCAACAGAAGCGACCTCGTAGGTGTAATTGGTTCCGGTATTTAGTTGTTCCTTATCTTTCTGCGGAGACTTGATACCGGCATACCGGCGATAAGGCGAGTAAAGCATCCGATCCGCGTCGATACTGAAATCGCCGGATTCCTCATAGACCCGGGTCACTAGGTTTGCCAGCAACATTCCGGGAGCGGTAGAACCCAGCTCGAAGCGGGCTTGTACCGTGGCATCGCCCCGCTCATTGGTAACACCGGAGATCAGCTTGCTCTCTTCCGTATTAAATACACGGGAAGGATCGTCGAAATAGAACCCCTTATACCCCTCGAAGGTAGTCGGGGTGGCGATAAAGGTACCTTGTATATCATATTTCAAGTTACGGGCAATAGCTCCTTGCAGCCATTCCACATGCAGGCGGGCATCCATAGGTTCACCACGCAACAAGGTCTTCTCCGGCATGGATAAGGCGATCTTCAGGCGGTTCGGCTTGATGGACTCGATGCGTAAGCGCTTCGAGAAAGAGACCCCACCCACTTGCGCCTTCACATTCCACGCACCCGTGGGGGCATCCGCCTCGGTAACGAAATCGAAGACATAAAGCCCCAGCTCGCCACGGGTCTGTGTCTTACGGGCATACATTTGCCCTAACGGGTTGTACAGCTCCATCACCACCGGATGCTCTGCCGGCAATTGCTTCGCCCGGTCGTTCAGCATAAAGCCCAGATGCAACGTGTCACCCGGACGCCATACGCCCCGCTCGCCATAGATAAAGCCCTTGATCCCTTTCTGGACTACCTCGCCCGATACATCGAACGAGCTGAGCGAGAGAGCCGATCCGTTATCCACCCGCAGATAGGAACGTTGGGTTCCCTGTGAGGCGATCAGGTAGAACGGACGTCCCGAGGAGAGATCCAGCCGTACCTGTCCCTTGTCATCGGTCGTGCCCGAGGCCAACGCTTGGTGTTGGTAATTATAGGCGGTAACCGTAACTCCTCGCTCCGGCTCCGTATTCTGTATATTATGCACCAACACGGTCATATCATTATCCTGCCCCAGCATGGCGACCAGTCCTAAATTAGTAGCCAAGACATTCTTTCCCTCCACCTTATTAAAATAATAACTGTCCGAGCAAGGATCATCCCGTTTCTCCCAATTATAATCAGACCAATCATATTGGCGATAATAGTAATACCCTCCCTCGTCAAAACGGGCGGACTCTTCCTTGAAACGGATCTCATCCGAGGCCAAGATCTGTTCCTTCGAGAGGACCACCGTATCATTCCCGCAAGGATAAACAGACAAAGGCCGGTCAAACGAAAGCTCCAGACGGTAGATAGCGCCCGGTTCCGGCTCGATCAACCGCTTTAAATCGACCGCGAACGTATTCCACCGGGACAGGTCAAGACCCTCCTCATCCAAGAAGATCGTCTTACGGGCGATCAAGCGCCCGACACGCATTAACTCCCCGGACTCATCCAAGTTGTTCGATTGCAGGAACTGACCGATATTCTGCTCCAATATTTTGATAACGCTCACCGTAACCCCTCGCAAATAAATCGCTTGGAAAGGAACGGATAATTGCGTGGATTGCGGGATGATCACTCCTTTCCCGATAAAACGGACGTTAGGTTTCTGCTCGTTGGCTACCACTTGACGCACGACGGCCTCTTTTAGGTTCAAGCCGCTCTTACTGCGGATGCCTTGGTTCAGATGGATGTTCATCGCACCCTTCTCTCGCAAGTCGGCGTCCGGATATAGGCGTAGCTTGTTGCCATCCACGTTTACGGTCTCCGAGGTATTTCCGGCGATAAAAGCCAAGCCTCTCATATCTTGGGCCGAGTCCAATAATTTCGTGAAAGCGACCTCCACGTAGCATTCCGGCTCAGATACATATACCACGTCGTATACAGAGAAATCATTCTGATCCGGAATGTTCACCGTCACTACATCGGCCTTTTCCACGCCTAGTTTATTCGAAGAGACGGAAAGCCTAAGTGTCCGTTCTCCCTCCATCCCGGCGGGAACATTGGTCAAGGTTACCTCATGTTTCTTCCCATCCGGGCTGTGTTGCCAAGTAGCGTCTACCTTCTCCGAGAAATCCACCAACGACTCCACGGTCCCCGGAGATTCCTTATCCGGCGTGAAAAGCACGGCTGTCAGATCGTACCCATTCTCGTTTTTCTTGTTGATATCCATCGACTCCAGATTCCCCCGAAGAGCTAAAGGGAGCGTGGTAAAACCGAAAGCGAACCGCTTATCCTTACCTTCCGCCTCAAACCATTCGGACAAATCGGCGTTCACCTGATAAGAGGTGTTTCGCTCAAAGCCTTTCTCCGGCTTGAATACCAACGTCCGGTTATTCTCGAAAGCCCATCGTCCCGGCACATCGGGCTTGAGGCGCACGAGTTTCCCCAATCGGTCCGCCTTTAACCGATCCGCCGGGATCTCTTGATTAAAGATCAGGTAAACGGGAGAATACCGGGAAATCTTCCCGGTAGTGAACGCCTCTACATTCGGATTATAAGGAGGGAGATCTTGATCCGCAGGGCTTGTCGTATGACAACTTGTCAAGAGAGACAAGAGACAAAGTACGCAGAATAAACCGATAGACCGTATCATACACATGAATGTTTAAATGGTTAATCCACAAATGTACATAAATAGAAGGATTTCTCTCCTATACTTTCAGACAAACTGATATTTTTCGTACATTTGTCTTAAATATGGAGCGACCTGTATGCCACCAAAGAAGTACAGGAGTCGCTAAACAAGAGGAAAGAATAGTATATGGCGAAGAAATTCGAAATTCGAAATAGCACGGCGGAATTCCTTATTTTCATGCTAGAAGGCAAGGAAGATGGCATACAGGTAATGTATCATGACGAAACCATCTGGTGCACGCAGAAAGCGATGTCTACCCTGTTTGACTGCTCTACAGACAATATCGGATTACACCTAAAGAACATCTTTACATCCGGTGAATTACGGAAAGATTCAACTACCGAGTTTTTCTCGGTTGTTCAAACCGAGGGCGGACGGCAAGTATCCCGAAAAACATTGTTTTATAACCTTGATGCGATCATTTCTGTCGGTTATCGTGTAAACAGCGTTCGTGCTACACAATTTCGCCAATGGTGCACATCGGTCATCCGGCAATTCGCTATCCGTGGTTATGTGATAGACAAGAAGCGTATGGAGAACGGCTCTTTCATCGGTGAAGATTATTTTGAACATCTACTAGCCGAGATACGGGAGATACGGTTAAGCGAACGTCGCTTTTACCAAAAGTTGACCGATATCTATGCTACCGCTATTGACTATAATCGTGACGCACCAACTACCCGCCTCTTTTTCCAAAAGGTACAAAATAAGATACATTATGCCGTACACGGTCATACCGCCGCCGAGTTAATCGTGAACCGAGCCAACTCGGAAAAAGAATATATGGGACTGACCACATGGGAAAATGCGCCTAAAGGGAAGATCGTAAAAACAGATGTGGCCATTGCCAAGAACTACCTTAACGAGATGGAGTTGGACGACATGGGACATTTAGTCAACGCAGTTCTGGATATGGCAGAGCGGATGGCTAAACGACATATACCCATGACCATGGAAGACTGGGCAAAACGTATCGACCTGATACTCGAAGCCGGAGGTAATGACTTATTGACCAACGCCGGCAAGGTGACAACCGAATTAGCCAAAGCTTTCGCAGAAGCCGAGTTCGAGAAGTATCGGGTCATTCAAGACCGTCTCTTCCAATCGGATTTTGACCGTTTCGATAGCGAGACCTTGTTCCCGACAGATTTCAATCCCGATAATACATAAATAGCAACATCATGACCAAGAAACTACACAAGGAAATCCCCATCGACTACGCCGTCTGCCAGCAACAAGATTGCCCTCGGGCCGAGAAGTGTCTGCACCAGATCGCCTACCGGCCGCTCATCGAACAACCGGCAACCGTATTACGGCTGCTGAACCCCACCCTCTGTACCCGGGATGGGGCTTGCCCCTACTTCCGAGACTCCGTTCCCGTCACCTACGCACGGGGTTTCACCGGAATGCAGAGCCGGATGTTCCCGGCGCAATACCAGCAATTCATGTCGATACTCATGTCCCATTTCGGACGTAACCCCTACTTCGAGCGGCGAAGGGGCGAATTTCCACTCTCACCTAAAGAGCAAAGGATCGTGCTAAACGCCTTGCGAAGGGTCGGAGTGACGGAAGAGCTAAGGTTCGATCATTATGAGGAGAGTGTCAATTGGTATGATTGAGGCAGTACTCCTTATAAAGTACCGCAATACTCAGCCGGACAGTACCGCAGTACTTCGTAAGGAGTACCGCAGTACTTTGCGCACAGTACTACAGTACTTCCTACGGAGTACTGGCAGATGCCTTAGCCATCTATCCAAGTCGCTATTACCGAGGCCGGGACGAGTGTCATGGCGCCTCCTCGCATCTCTCTTGGGGATCGGCGTGGCGGCGTGGTGTGTCATGTATGGCATCGTGCCCCGGCAATTATTTCCCGCCCCCTGCTCTACCTTATTATATTCGGCCGAGGGCGAGCTTTTAGGCGCACGTATCGCACCGGACGGGCAATGGCGTTTCCCTGCGGCGGATAGCTTGCCTAATAAATTCGTGGATTGCTTGCTCACGTATGAGGATAAACGGTTCTTTTACCATCCCGGTATAGACCTCGCCGCCATCTTCCGGGCGATCCGCTTGAACGGGAAAGCGGGGCGTGTGGTGAGCGGAGGAAGCACCTTGACCATGCAATTGGCACGCATAGCGAGAGGGAACCAAGATCGGACCTTCTACGAGAAAACGATCGAGATGTGCTGGGCGCTCTTTCTGGAAACCACCCATAGCAAACAAGAGATACTGAACCTCTATGCCTCGCACGCTCCCTTCGGGGGAAACGTGATCGGGCTGGAGACCGCCGCATGGCGTTATTTTGGGCGAAGCGCCTCCGAGCTATCGTGGGCCGAGAGCGCCACGCTCGCAGTTCTTCCCAACTCCCCCGCCTTGATCCACCCCGGGAGAAACCGGAAACAACTGAAGGAGAAGCGGGATCGCTTATTGGCTTCCCTTCAAAAGAAAGGTGTATTGGAAGAGACCGAATACGAGCTGGCCTGCATGGAGCCACTTCCCGAAGCCCCTCTCCCTTTACCTAATGATGCCCCGCATCTGTTGGAAAGACTGGCCGCGGAACAACCGGGGCAACGCATCCAAACCTCCGTCCGCCAAGCCCTGCAACGACAGACACAGGCCCTCGTAAACCGTTATGCCCGTGAATACAGTTCCAACCATATCTATAATCTGGCGGCGATCGTAGCGGACGTGGAGACCGGGGAGGTATTGGCCTACGCCGGAAACGCTACCTATCCGGCCGACGAGCGGCGGGGGAACCAAGTGGACATCATTACCTCGCCCCGCAGCACGGGAAGCATCCTCAAGCCCTTCCTGTATGCCGGTATGCTGCACGACGGGCTGTTGCTCCCCTCCATGCTGGTATCGGACGTGCCCTTGAATATAAATGGCTTCTCCCCCCATAATTACAACAAGACATTCTACGGGGCGGTACCGGCCCATGTAGCCATAGAGCGCTCCTTGAACGTGCCCTTGGTACGTATGCTCTCCCAGTATAATACCGGACGCTTTATGTCTTTGCTGAAATCGTGGGGAATGACTACCTTACGTTTCTCCGAGGAACATTACGGGGCTTCCTTGATCTTGGGAGGGGCCGAGGGAACCTTATGGAATCTTTCCGGCATGTATGCCTCCATGTCTCGTGTGCTTAAACATTACCGTACTTACAACGGACGCTATAATCCGGCGGACATCCATCCGCTGACTCCCTTTCCGGCGGAGAGGAAGGAACCCATCCGTTCCCTTACCGATAGCCGGCTCACCGATAAGGCTCTCCTTTCCTCCGCGGCCCTGTGGTACACGTTCGAGGCGATGTCCGCCCTTAACCGTCCCGAGGAAGAGGCCGACTGGCAACAATTCGAGTCGATGAAACGGATCGCATGGAAGACCGGGACGAGTTACGGGGGACGAGACGCTTGGGCGATCGGCACGACTCCCCGCTACGTCGTCGGCGTATGGGCCGGTAACGCTTCCGGCGAGGGCCGTCCAGGACTTACGGGTGTCGGCAACGCCGCCCCGGTCCTTTTCGATCTCTTTTCCCTATTGCCCGGTGGAGAATGGTTCGACCTGCCCTACGATGAGACGCTTCCCATGGCGATCTGCCGGAACAGCGGACATAAAGCCTCGCCCTACTGCGAGCAAACGGACACCTTATACATGCCGCTGTCCGGCAATAACACGGGGATTTGCCCCTACCATAAGCTCGTGCATCTATCGGCGGACGGACGGTACAGGGTCAATAGTTCCTGCGAATCTGTCGACCGGATGATCAGCCGCCCGTGGTTCGTGCTTCCTCCCGCGCAGGAGTATTACTACCGCAACTATCACATCGATTATATCCCGCTCCCTCCGGTAAAACCCGGCTGCGGGCAAGACCTGAACCGCCAGATCGAACTGATCTATCCCGAGCATAACGCCATTCTCTACCTTCCGAAAGGCTTCTCCGGGAAGTCCGAGAAATTTATCTTCAAGGCCGCCCACGCCCGCCGTGACGCTACGATTTACTGGCATCTGGACGAAAGCTATCTGGGAGAGACCACCGAGAATCACCAGATCAGTTGCTCCGTGAGCCAAGGAAAACATCTCCTTACCCTCATCGACAACGAGGGGAACCAGAAGAGAATACAATTCGAGGTCAAGTAAAGCATCCGTTAAGCCTTGACCTTGACCCAAACAGCCAATTTGCCTCCCTTGACAAGGAAACGGCCTTTCCCTTCCTCATCAATCGCCACGGTATCTTTTACCGAGCCTGTGATCTCATGCCATACCTCGCCTTTCCGGTTCTCCCCCACAGACATTGTTTTCTCTCCATCTTCCCCGTTCGAGATAACCAACGCCAAGCCCGAATCAGCATGTCCCGAATCTCCCAAGCGTACGAAGCCGATCGTGTTCGGATGATCAAAATAATCCACCTCTTCCCCGTACGCATATTCTTTCCGGGCACGCAATAGCATATCCAATACCTTACGATGGGGAGATTTCTTCCCTTTTACGCCATAATAATCCCCATAAAAGATACACGGATACCCCTTCTTCATCAACAGGATCAAACCGTAGGCGGAAGGTTTGAACCAATCCTTCACCTGCGACTCCAAAGAACTGTTTTTCTGGGAATCATGGTTATCCACGAAGGTGACGGCTTGATCCGGGCATATCTCGACCAAGGTCCCTTTTAATAGATCGCGTAAATCATAGTCACGACCTTTCTCGGAAGCCTCATTCAAGTTATAATGTAAGGCTACGTCAAACAAATCCACGTTATATTCTACTTGCGACAGGTAAGCCTCCAACGATTCGGTATCGTTTTTCCAATATTCCCCGACAGCGTAGAAACCCTCTCCCCGATCCGCTCTCACCGCCTCCAGAAAATGCTTGATAAACTGGTCGTTCATATGCTTGATCGCATCAAGGCGCATACCGTCCAAGTTTAGTTCGTTCGATACCCAGATCCCCCAGTCCTGCATCTCACGCACGACTTCGGGGTTATCGAAATCCAGATCGGCGAACATGAGATAGTCGTAATTTCCATTCTCATCATCGACTCCCTCACTCCAATGTTTTCCCTCTCCCAGAATCTGGAATATACCTTCCTTCTTGCGGGATACATCATAGTCCGTCCCGGAGAAATGAAACCAATGCCATTTAAAATTAGAATACATATTGCCACGCCCCGGGAAGTCGAAGCCGGTCCAGCCCTCTATCTCATGGGGTTCGCTGGTAGCGTTTTCCCGTTGCCCAGGATCTACCTCTTGCGCCATAAACCACTCGGTATAATCGGCTCCCGCCTTATGGTTCATCACGGCATCCAGATATACGCCAATCTGGTTCCGGTGAAGTTCCTCGATCATTTCTTGAAGTTCCTGTTTAGTTCCATACTTGGTGCGTATGGTCCCTTTTTGGTCAAACTCCCCCAAATCATATAGATCATAGGTTCCATACCCCTCGTCCGCTTGCTCATGGCCTTTGTAAGCGGGTGGAATCCATACGGCGCTGATCCCGATCTCATGTAAATGCGAGGCATCATCCTTCAGCCGTTTCCACAGCATTCCATCGTTCGGCAGATTCCATTCGAAATACTGCATCATTACTCCATTTTCCATATGTTTCTTCTATTTGTTGATAAAACAACACTTCTCAAGCGTCATAAGTTGCTGAAACTAACCACCACCTCCTTTTGTTATAGTAAAAAACTAAAGAATAATAAGATGGATTCAAAGCATGTTACAGAGAGTACGTCCGGTCAAGAGGACATTCAAAAGACTTGGTGGAAAGAAGCGATTATATATCAAATCTATCCCCGTAGCTTTCAAGACAGCGATGGCGACGGAATCGGTGACTTAAACGGTATTACCTCCCGCTTGGATTATATACAAAGCTTGGGTGTGGATATCATCTGGTTAAACCCGATCTTTCTCTCTCCCAACGATGATAATGGCTACGACATCAGCGACTATCGGGAAATCATGCGGGAATTCGGTACGATGGAA
>OGOQ01001337.1_pt1 | contig 19202 bp, 18 predicted proteins | sample 1552691 | NCBI WGS metagenome assembly OGOQ01 (sample SAMEA2580209, study PRJEB22360) | human gut metagenome | biome: human gut; feature: human-associated habitat; material: faeces | place: Denmark | collected 2008/2010
ATGCCGCCAGCGTTCATCCTGAGCCAGGATCAAACTCTCCATTTGATTTAGCTCTTAGATGTCTCTGACATCTTTCTTTTCAATTGTTTGTTTCGAAATTGACGTTTTAGTTTGTATTTTTATTTCCTGTTCAGTTTTCAAAGATCATCTGCACCTCAGCAGTGCTCATCTATATTACCAAATCATTTCCATCTTGTAAACCCCTTTTTTAAATTTTTTTAAAAATATGTGAATTTATTTAAATAAATCATTAACACAGTGTTTACACACAAGTCATATAATGCTGACTTGAAACACATAAAAGGCTATAAATAAAAGAATAATCGATATTCAATCCAACACGAATCGTCTCAACGTTTACAATTAAACGACAACTCATTTTATTTACTTTTCTCAAAGAAAGAAAATTTCGGGCTACTTTCATATATCCAAAAATATAATTTAATTTAAAAAAGGAGCCTACGCTCCTTAATCGATAACTAGATTCTTTATACCATTTTGTTTTGCACAATCATAGAACTCTTGCATCCTATCCTTTGAATACATTTTTGGATTTTCTTTAAAACAATACTCCATATCTAAATACGCATATTTAGATTGAGCTAGAGGATTATAATTCAAGATTTCATAATGAACATCTCCATAACAAGAAACCAAAAACCTTGATATAGAAGAAATATTCTCAAAAGAAGCAGTCATTGTCGGAATTAAAGGCGTACGCACGATCACGTGTTCTTTTTTATTACTCTGAAGTAAATACGCAATATTCTTTAATACTTTTTCATTTGAAACACCCGTATATTGTTTATGCAAATTTTCATCATACAATTTACAATCACAATAAATCTGATCCAAGTAAGGTAACGCCTTTTGTACATTCTCTAAATCTGTATATAGACTTGTTTCAATAGCCGTATGAATTCCTTTTTCCTTACAAACCTTTAATAAATCAATCAAGAAATCACTTTGTAAAAAGGGTTCTCCCCCTGAAAAAGTAACTCCACCTTCTCTTTTAAAGAATAATTCATCCTTTAAAATTTCCTGAACACATTCCTCTACCGTATATTCTTTGGCATCCATACTCAAAGCTAAAGTAGGACATACATCACAAATCGCATCCCAATCTTCTTTTGCGTTTCTTGAAACACTAATTTTATGATTTACACACTTAACGCCACCCTGTTTTGATGCATGTACACAACTAAGACAATGCATACACTTGGATTCCATATACAAGACTTGTGGTAAATATGACAATCCTTCTGGATTTTGACACCACTTACAGCGAAGTGGACACCCCTTAAAAAACACCGTTGTACGAATTCCTTTTCCATCGTGTGTCGCAAAACGCTTTATATCAAATATATATCCTTTAGATGTTGTCATAACTTGTCCTTGCGATAATTTCATCCTGTAATTCTCCTGCTAGTTCTGTAAAATATGCAGTATAACCAGCAACACGAACCGTCAAAGAACGATATTGATCTGGATGTATTTTGGCACTTAATAAATCTTCCTTACGAACCACATTAAATTGAATATGCGGAATCTCCAAGTCAACAAATGTACGCATAAAATTCGCAAACTTATCAATACCTGATTCGGTTTTAAAGAATTCTGGTAAAAACTTCATATTTAATAAGCCACCATTTGTTGTACAAGAATTATCTAAATGCGATACTGATTTTAAGACAGCTGTAGGCCCCTTTAAATCACGACCATACACTGCCGATAATCCACCATCAGCCAAAGGCGTTTTGGCAAGTCTTCCATCGCAGCTAGCCCCTACATTTTCTCCCATAGGAACATGGGCACTCACCGTATACATTCCTGTATGATATTCTCCATTACGATAGTTTGTATATTTTCTTAATTTATTTCTAAAATTCAATGCCCATTTGGCACCAATCTCATCCACCCATTCCACATCATTTCCATACTTAGGTGCACGATTCAATAACATTTGGCGCATGACTTCATTGTTTGAAAAATTTTCTTTCAAAGCTTTTTCTAAATCAGCTGCATCAATTTTCTTTTCATCATATACAAGCTTTTTTAAAGCCGCCAAACTATCCGCAAGATTAGCAACTTGAATCATTTGAATACCCGACAAATTATAATGTGCACCACCACGCGTTACATCCATTCCTTTTTCCATGCAATCATCAATGACGCTTGATAAGAAGGCTGTTGGTAAAATATCAATATGTGCTTTTTCCACTTCTTCTAAACATGGAATCATTTTATCAATAAAATAATCCATCATTTTTTCAAAGGCAGATTCTAAATCAGAAAATGAAGTATATGTGCTTAACGATCCATAATCAGGCCCCATTTGTTTTCCCGACAACAAACAACGACCATGATTCAAAGTAAGTTCTAACACCTTATTCATATTAAACATGCCCGAATCCGACCAACCTAAATTATTGCCTTGTGTTGTAAGTTCCACACAACCAACAATCGAATAATCCATGGCATCAAAATGTGATATACCTAAATCTTCCATCGCCTTAATAATTGCCTTATCATTGAAAAATTGTGGCATTCCACTTCCTTTTGAAACAACTCGAATCGCATGTTTTAACAGTTCATCATTCGTATGTTCATGAAGTCGAACGGATAAGTTGGGTTGTGGAAGACCAATATCTTCTTGTGCATTTAAAAACAAATGACTCAATTCATTACTAAAATCGTTTCCATTTTGATCTTGTCCACCCACACAAATATTGAATCCAATTGGAAAACCTGCAAAATATTTAGCACTATGCGCATTTCTTAGATATACAATCTCATTGAATTTCAACCATAAACATTCAATCAATTCTAAAGCTTCACTTTCTTTTAACATACCTGAATCTATATCTTGTTTATAGTAAGAATATAAAGTTTCATCTAAACGACCCGGAGAAAAACTAGATGCATTACTTTCCATGTGTAATACGACAAATAAAAACCATAATGACTGCAACGCTTCATGAAATGTTACGGCAGGTTTATAAGCCAGATTTTTACAAATCTTTGCGACAGCTTTTTTATTCATTTCCAAAGCTAAATCATGATAGCGAAGCATAAACTTCTGTACACCTTGCATGACTAAAATAACACATTCATAAAATTCTTTTTGTGAATCAGAACATGTCTTTAAATGACTACTAGCTAAATCAATATACCCCTGTGGACCAAGCTCTAACCATTCCTTTACATTTGGACAAATATGCCCCTGAGCATGATCGGTTTGATTAACTTTTACTACTTTAGAAATTGCACTAATTTCATTACCAAAACGATTCTTAATAACATCCTCTAAACTTTTACCTTTCCAATATGGAACAATCACTTTACGAAAAGTCTCAATGTCTTCAGGACGAACATTAAACTTATCTTGAGGACGTGTTGGAATCGTTTCAAATTCACGATCCACCCAAGAAATTCCACTTTCTGGAAATACAACACCATAACGAACACCTTTTGTTCGATTTCCCACAATCAACTCTTCAGGTTCCATACCAATTTCAATTTCATTTAACGCGTTATACAAAGAAAGTGCACGCTTATAAGGAATCGATTTATCTTCATTTTCTTGATATGTTCGTGTAATAATCAAAGCTTGCTCAATACTTACAAAGCGTGGTTGAGATAACATTTTATCTTTCAGAATAGAAATACGATTTAACATAGTAAGTCCTCCATCTACAATTAGATTATAAAAAGAACTATGATCAAAATCAATAGTTCTTTATTACTTTTTATTATTTTTTATTGTTTTTAGAATCCCATAAAATTCATTCATCTTGGCATACTCATAATTTCCCATTTGGTAAAACTTATCCGAATCCGCCAACATATATGCTTTTTTAGACTGATTTAATACAATACGCTTTGTTTGACCATCATTTGGCATATAGGTCATAACACTTTTAGATTCTAAATCTATACCAACCACACCTAAAAATGCTAAATCAAAATGAAAACGTTGAAGAAATTCATCGCACATATTACCCACAAAACCATTTCTTGCATAATCAAATTCTCCACCAATGAAAATAGAATGGATTTGACTTGTAGAAAGAATCTGAATTACATCCAACATATTCGTAACGACTGTAATACCTGAAATAGGACTTAAGACTAATAATTTAGCCAATTCAATATTCGTAGTCGAAATATCCAAAAAGACTGTCATATTTGGTTCAATCAAATCATAAGCCATTTGCGCTATTTTTTGTTTCTCCTTACTATTCACATTCTTTCTAGAATTGGCATCCTCTAAATGCACATTTAAACGATTCAAAATCGCTCCACCATAAATCTTTTTACATTTCCCTTTCGATTCTAAAAAAGCTAAATCTTTACGAATTAAATCGGGGGTTACACCAAAACGCGTACTTAAATCTTTTACCAACACTTTACCATTCTCTTGTAAATCTTCTAAAATTAAATTTTGTCTTTCTTCTACAAACATACTCATCACCTGTTTAAATATTATATCATTTTTGTGATATACTAAGAAACATCGAGGTACTACAAATGAATAAAAACGGAAATTTTAAAAGTACGGTAGGATTTGTGCTTGCCTGCGCAGGTTCTGCCGTAGGAATGGGAAACATTTGGATGTTTCCATATCGCTTAGGACAATATGGAGGAGCTGCCTTTCTAATACCATATTTAATTTTTATCGCCTTATTTGGTCTTGTTGGTTTATCGGCTGAATTTGCTCTAGGAAGAATGGCAAAAACAGGAACGTTAGGTGCTTATGCATATTGTTGGAAAAATAAGTTTGGTAAATATATCGGATGGCTTCCGCTACTTGGATCTCTTGGGATTGCGATTGGATATAGTGTCATTTTAGGATGGGTATTTCGCAGCATTCAAGGCGTACTCACAAACGAACTACTCACAAATGATATTCCAGCTTTCTTTACAAATATGACACAATCCTTTTCGAATGTGCCATGTCACTTTTTAGTCTTGTTTATCACTTGTTTACTTCTTTTTACAAGTGCCACAAACGCCATTGAAAAGGCCAATAAAGTATTAATGCCAGCCTTCTTTATTTTATTTATTATCCTTGCCATTCGTGTCAGCTTATTTGACGGTGCTATCGAAGGTTATAAATTTTTGTTTGTTCCTAAATGGGAATGTTTACTCAACAAAGAAACATGGATCATGGCTATGGGACAAGCGTTTTTCTCCTTATCCATTACCGGTTCTGGAATGATTGTATATGGTGCTTATTTAAAGGATGATGTAGATATTCCAAAGGCAAGTATGCAGACGGCTGTATTTGATACAATTGCTGCGATGTTAGCGGCACTTGCTATTATGCCTGCCGTATTTTCTTTTGGCATTGATCCCGTTAGCGGTCCTAGTTTAATGTTTTTAACTCTTCCTGAAGTCTTTAAACAAATGCCACTCGGTAATTTCTTTGCCCTATTCTTCTTTGTTTCAGTAGCCTTTGCAGGAATCACCAGTCTAATCAACATGTTAGAAGCTGTGTGTGAATCTTGGCAAAACCGATTTCATATTTCTAGAAAAAAAGCGGTTCTTGTTTGTGGCATTATCACATTCATCGTTTCTGTTTGCATTGAAAATGGAGATATTGTTGGTAAATGGATGGATGTTGTCACAATCTATATTATTCCTTTTGCAGCACTACTTGGAGCCATTACCATTTACTATGTTTTAGGGTGGAATGCTTTAAAACAAGAATTAGACAAAGGAAGAAAAAAGCCGGTAGGACCGACTTTTAAATTCTTAGGTAAATATGTTTACGTATTTCTTGCCCTTATTATTTTGATTTTGGGAATTCTTTATAACGGTATTGGCTAAGCGTTTCTAAATCTTTCCAAGTAAATACACAGTCCTCTAGTATCATATAACTATGAGGGCTGTTTTCTTTTGAAATCGAAACTGAGCCTGGATTTATATAAATAATACCATCTCGATCTTCAATGGTAGGCACATGTGTGTGGCCACACAGTAATAAAGATCCAGGTTTTAGCTTAACAGGTTTTAAATGTCCGTGTGTACAATAGATAAAGAGCCCATTTATATCTAACACAGAATAATCTGCTAAACATGGAAAATCCAATACCATTTGATCAACTTCGCAATCACAATTTCCACGAACACATAAAATCGAGTCTGATATGGAATTCAACATCTCAATCACTTTTTTAGGTGCATACTCTTTTGGTAAATCATTTCTAGGTCCATGATATAAAATATCCCCCAATAAGATCAATCGATCTGGTTTTTCGTATTTGTAAGCATCCATTAGTTTTTGACAATAATAACTTGAACCATGGATGTCACTTGCGATCATATACTTCATTAAATTTCACTCCCCTTTAAGAAAAAAGAATGCCGAAGCATTCTTTTATTTATTATTCACCTTTTTCTAAAGCTAATGTACGAGTTGTTAAATCACATACTTCAGTTGGTCCATAATATTGGATTGCTCCTGGATAAGTATATGCAGTTTCAACAGCCCATGTATCACGGTTGGCTTCGAAGAATTTGAATGGTTTTCCATCTAATTCAACCAATGCTTTTTTGATAACTGGTTTATCTTCACCGTTACGACGTTCAATATTCATCATCTTAGTGATTGGCATACCACCAGCAACCCATTCTTCAGCTGGTTTAGATAAGTTAGATACTTTTGATAAATATCCATTATATCCGTATTGGATCAACATGAATGCGTTGTATCCTAATGAGTAGCAATAGTCAGCATCAAAGTTTGATGGGAATGCACAACGTCCTTCGTATCCGAAGAAGTGGTGTAATGCATTGAATTTACCTGTAAATCCTCTTTCAGTTAATTTATCTTTAACTAAGGCTGAGAACAATTTTTCTGATTCAATTAAAGATACCTGTACGTTTCCGTGTGGATCTCTTTCTAAGAATAATTGTTGTTGGATAGTTTGAGGTAAGATTGCGAATACAGCCATTGATTCAGCAGTTAAACCTTTTTCAATGAATGCATATTTTTCTTCCCAGCTACCTAATGCGTTAAATTCTTCTGTTTTGTTTCCAGCTAATAATTCGTTGATTTCAGCAATCAATGCTTTAAATTCTGGAACGAATTCAACTACACCTTCAGGGATAATTGCAACACCGAAGTTGTTTCCATTTGCAGAACGTTTTTCAACAGCATCTGCAATGTAGTCAGCGATTTCAGATAAAGATTGTTTTTTAGCAGCAACTTCTTCTGAAATTAAACAAATGTTTGGTTGAGTTTCTAAAGCACATTCCAAAGCTACGTGACTTGCACTACGTCCCATAACTTTTACAAAGTGCCAGTATTTTTTAGCAGAGTTTGCATCACGTTCGATGTTTCCGATTAATTCACTATATGTTTTAGTTGCAGTATCGAATCCAAATGAACATTCGATGTCTTCGTTTTTCAAGTCACCATCGATAGTTTTTGGACAACCGATAACTTGAACACCTGTATTGTGAGCAGCAAAGTATTCAGCTAATACAGCAGCGTTTGTATTTGAGTCATCACCACCGATAATTACGATAGCAGTGATTCCGTGTTTTTCACAAACTTTTGCAGCAACTGCGAATTGTTCTTCAGTTTCTAATTTTGTACGTCCAGATCCGATAATATCAAATCCACCCGTATTTCTGTATGCATCGATATATGCATCATCGAATTCTACATAGTTGTCTTCTAATAATCCAATAGGACCATTTTTAAATCCGTAAAGAACGTTTTCTTTACTAGTAGCTTTTAATGCATCGTATAGACCACAAATAACATTGTGTCCACCAGGTGCTTGTCCACCAGATAAGATTACACCTACAACTTGTTTTTTAGCTGCAGAAGTATTTTCTCCTTTTTCGAATGTGATTTCTTTTTCTCCGTAAGTGTTAGGGAATAAAGCCGCGATTTTTTCTTGGTCTGCAACACTTTGAGTTGCGTTTCCTTCCTTAACACAGATTTCTGAAATACCATTTCTTAACATTCCAGGCAATTTTGGACTGTATTGGTATCTAGCTTTTTGAAGTGGTGATTGATTCATTTTTATATCTCCTTTTCAATTTATACCTACATTAAAAATTTTATAACACTTTGCCCAAAAAGTAAATAGAGCACCCCATCCAAGGCCTTTATTCAAGGTTTGAATTTAAATATTCCTTACTAATTTCTTTTTGTAGATACTCAAAAAACAATCCAATATGATACCCATCCGCTACGGCATGCGCAATTGTGATATTTACAGGCATTTGATAATTATCATCATATTTTCCAGCAGTGATGATTGGAAAGAAGGCAGCACCACCATTGACTACACGACTTGAAACCGCAGTAAATGCAGTCCATGGTGTACATGATACACAATAAAAGTTTGCAGGTTGGCCTGATTTTACCTTAATGCCTCTTTTGGTTTTACCTAATTCCATATCAGAAGTAATATTCTTGTAGAAAGAACCAAAATCGTCTGTAAAATCCGTCCAACAATCCGAAAATGTATGATCTTCTTCATGGAAAATCGTATAATTTGGAACTAAAGAATCCCACACACATAAATCTCCATTTTTATCTTTAAACATTTTAAAGTTCTCAATTCGATTTAACACTTTAGTCACACAATAAATCAACGTTGGATAAAATTTATATCCATTTGTATGACAAAAAGATAATAACTCACTCACATCAATATTGGCCGTCATATTCACTTCAACATTTAAACTGTTTGTATAATACAAATAATGCTCTTTACGACACCAATTTTCTAAATCAATCTTCTTATATCTACACATAAAATCTCCTATATCATCGTCATAGTTACAGTACCCACTGTAATCAAAATTAAACCTAGCAATGCCTTCTTAGATAGCTTTTCATGAAATACAACACGAGAAAAAATAATCGTCACTAATATACTCAATTTATCAATGGGCACAACGATGCTTGCAAGTCCATCCTGTAAAGCACGATAAAAACATAGCCAAGATGCTCCTGTCGCAAAGCCAGATAAAATGATAAATAAAAGTTCTTTATGATCAATAGATTTTATTTCAGACTGCTTATTTTTCACAAAGACCATTAGCCAGGCCATGACTAATACAACACTTGTACGAATGGCCGTACCTAAATTAGAATCAATTCCAGAAATACCAATCTTACCTAAAATTGATGTAAGGCTCGCAAATACAGCTGACAAAATCGCATACATCAACCAGCTTTTATCTGAAGTATTAGATTCAACATCCTCTTTTCGAGTAATCATCAACATTGTACCTACACCGATCATGCATACACAGCCAATTTTAGCTAAAGACAATCCTTCATGAAAGAAAATACAAGCCAATAGAATCGTTAAGATTGTACTGGATTTATCAATAGGAACCACCTTATTCACATTCCCATTTTGTAAAGCCTTAAAATAACATAGCCAGCTAGCTCCTGTTGCGATTCCAGACAAAACTAGAAACAACAAAGTTTTTCCACTGATATCCGTAATACTGGATATAGTTCCAGTTAAAAGAACAAGAATCCACGAAAAAACTAAAACCACAATGGTACGTATGGCGGTTGCCACATCTGAATCTGTTTTTGAAATCCCACATTTTGCGAGTATTGAAGTGATTCCTGCAAAAAAAGCAGAACCTGTCGCATATAAAATCCACATTGTATCACCCAAATGAAATTTTATACCTCATAATCCTTTAATACAAATACAAAAAGGAAGCAGTGTCTAAACTACTTCCAACATATTTTCAGCATCATTGGCTGCTTTTACTTTATCATTAGCACGAACAATAATTCCAGATTCATCTATTAAGTACGTTGTACGAACCACACCCATAGATACCTTTCCATAATTCTTCTTTTCTTTCCACACATCATAAGCTTCAATCACTTTTCTTTCTGGATCTGCCAACAAAGTAAAGGCAAGGCCATACTTTTCTTGAAACTTCTTGTGTGAAGCCACCGTATCTTTACTTACCCCTAAAATGACAGCTCCTTTTTCTAAGAATTGTGGATATCTTTCAGAAAAACCACAAGCCTGTTTTGTACATCCAGCCGTATTATCCTTTGGATAAAAATATAAGATAACCTTTTTACCTTTATAATCACTCAATTTGTGCATCACACCATCTTGATCAGGCAATTCAAAATCAGGTGCTTGAATTCCAATTTCTAACATATATATTCTCCGTTCTGTTACACAAATTATAGCATTCCAAACAATTTAAACATACCCATATGCACAAAAGGAAGCATACTTGCTTCCTAACGTTTTTTCTTGCTCATTTTACTTGATCTAAATTGAGCTTGTCTTTGCGCTTTTTTTGTAGGCTTTAGGTTGAATTGTTTCTTTTCTAATACACAAACACTTTCAATATGATCTGTATAAGGGAATAAATCCACTAATTCTAGTTTATTCGTAACATAGCCTTGTTTTCTAAATTGGTTTAAATCACGAACCTGTGTTCTTGGATCGCAAGAAATGTACAGAATCTTTCTTGGATTTAAAGCGGTTGCACACTCAATAAAATCCTTAGTTGTACCTGCACGAGGTGGATCTAAAATGATCGCATCATAATGATTGTGATATTTTCTTGCCTGGCGCATAAATTCTGTTGAATCCATCGCAACAAATTCAATATTTTTAATTTTATTTTGTTTCGCATTATATTTTGCGTTTTCAATCGCATCCGGATTGACTTCCACACCCATGACTTTCTTACAAGAATCTGTCATCGTTAAACCAATTGTACCAACACCACAATATGTATCTAGTACTGTATCCGTTTCCTTTAAATCTAACATTTTCTTAGCTAAACCATACAATACTTCGCATTGTTCAGAATGAATCTGATAGAACGAATTGTGCGAGAACGCAATGTCTAAACCACAAAGTTCATCATGAATCATACCATTTCCATATAAAACAATGGCTTCATCCTGCAAAACAATACTTGTCTTTCTAGGATTAATATTTTGTACGATTGTTTTAATTTGTGGAAATTCGCTCGTTAATACACGAACCATATTTTTTCTTGAAGGAAACATCTTTTGACTTGTGACAAATACAACCATCACTTCATCTGTCTTGTGTCCCCAACGAATCAATACATGACGCAATAAACCCGTCCCTGTTCTTTCGTTATATAATTCTAATTTCATAGAACCAACAAGTTCTGTAATCTTGTTGATAATTTCATTTACCAATTTTGGCTGCATTATACAATTTTCAGTCTTCACAACACGATGCGAATGCGAAGCATATAAACCTGAATATACTTTTCCTTTATCTTTCGCAAAACCAACAATGACTTTATTACGATAATGCGTATCGTTTTTAGCCATATGCACATCGCCAACACGAACTTTTAAATGTGCTTTTTCAACCAATTCTTCCACATCTTTTTTCTTTTTATCTGCCTGCATACTCGGCTTCAGTTTTAAAAGTGAACATCCACCGCATATTTTTTCTACTTTACACTTCACTAATTTTCTCCTTTATTAAGTCAATAACCTTACTTGAATCTTTAACTTCAATTGTTTCAAATCCCAAATTACTTGCTGCAACTACATTATCTTTTCGATCATCTAAAAATAAGCATTCAGATGCCTTAAGATCATATTTTTTTAATAATATATGAAATATTTCTGGATCCGGTTTAATTTTCTTATATTCATAAGAAAAAACACCGCCATCTATATTATCAAACACACCACAACTTCTCAAATACTTTGTGTCATCTTCTGGAATATTTGAAAGAATATATACTTTGTATCCGAATCGTTTTAAATCTTTGATATACGCAACATTATCTTTTAATGGAATCACAAATTCTGTCCAATGATACATCAATTCTTTAATATTTAACTCTAACTCAGGAAATTGTTTTACTCCCTTTTCAATCATTTCTTCCACTGAATAGAGTCCTTGATCATACTCATCCCATAAAGAATCAAAATAGAATGATTTCACTTCCTCTTGTCTTTCATTAAAGAAGCTATAAATCAATTCATTTGAATCAAATTTAACCAATACATTTCCTAAATCAAATACTATATTTTTCAGCATATGCCAATTATACTTGAAAAAAACATCTAAAACAAATATGATTTTTGAAGAAAAGAGGTATGTTATGATTAAACCAATAATGAAAGATGAAGCTTTCTTAGCTATTAAGTCAGTTCCAGCTACAAAAATGGATACACAAGTGGCTCAAGATTTAAAAGATACATTACAAGCTTATAGTGATCAATGTGTAGGCATGGCTGCCAATATGATTGGTGTTTCTAAAAATATTATTATCTTTGCGATTGGACCTGCACAAATTGTGATGTATAATCCAAAAATCACGAAAAAGTCTAGACCTTACAAAGTCAAAGAAGGATGTTTATCACTAGATGGTGAAAGAAATACAACTCGTTATGAAAATATTACTGTTGAATATCAAGATGAATCTTTTAAAAAATGCAAACAAGCCTATTCTGGTTTTGTTGCTCAAATCATTCAACATGAAATTGATCACTGCAACGGTATCATCATTTAATAAAGCCAGGAAAAACCTGGCTTTTTATAGAATTTGAATAATTCGATCTTTTAGATCCTCTAAATATAAAGGTTTACTGATATGCCCATTCATACCAGCCTTGTAACATTTCTGTATATCTTGCATATACGCATTGGCACTCATCGCAAGGATTGGAATCTTTTTATCTTTTTTTCGAATTTGTATAGTCGCCTCATACCCATCCATAATAGGCATCATAAGATCCATTAAAATCAAATCTAAATTCTTGATTTGATCAAACTGTTCTACAGCCTCTTTACCATTTTTAGCCTTATACACAATAGCCCCTTCACTTTGAAGCATAAACTCTATCACTTCCATATTGATCTCATTATCTTCCACGACAAGTATAGATAGATTTTCAATGGACATTGTTTGATTTTTTAAAGATTTATTCTCAACAGGATCCAAATCAATCTCTAAAGGAAGTTGAACAATAAATTGAGTACCTTCATCAATTTTACTTTCCACCTTGATTGTGCCATCCATCTTCTTTACAAGCTCTTGCACAATACTCATACCTAAACCGGCACCATCTATACGTGTATTTTTTTGAACAAAAGGTTTGAACAATTTGTTTTGAATGAATTCTTCACTCATTCCGATTCCTGTATCTTCTACAACAAATTCAAAACAATCCGCTTTTTCTTTAACAGACAAATACACTTTACCATTTGGCTTATTGTATTTGATCGCATTGCTTAAAAGATTCAACAAGACCTTCTCAATATGTGTAGGACTACCCATCAAATGATCATGTTCTATTTGAGTCTTCATAAATAATTCAATCTTATAATTCGATGCCTGTAGATCAATAATAGTTTGAACCCTACCTAATAATTGACTTAATTCAAACGATTTATTTTCCAACACAACCGAATCCGTTTCTAATGTTCGTATATCTAAAATGTCATTTACCAAAGACAACAAGTGCGTACTTGATATCCACATCTTATCATAGGCATCTTTGATGCGTTGTTTATCATCACCACATCTTTGAATCACTTGAAGCATTCCTATAATCCCATTGATTGGTGTACGAATATCATGGCTCATGCTTGCCAAGAAACGCATCTTAACTTGATTAGCCTTTGTTTCATTTTCTAAGGCGAGTTGAAGCTTTCTATTCATATCAAAATAACGCTCTGTATCATGACAACGACGAACTTGTTCCTCCTCAAAAATCCTCTCATAATATGCATTCTTTTTCTCTAATGCCAAAATTATGACATCCAAATCACAAATAACTTTGCCATATTTATATCGAGAAGATTCAACCATCAAACCTAAACGAATCTCATCCGGATGTTTAGCCATATATGAATCCATATATCGTAAGATGTCTTTGACTTGATCAAACATCTTCTGCTCTAAATAATAATCAAATAAAGCAATACAAGCATCGATATATTCTACCGCATACAAATTTTCTAAACGCTTTTCAAGTTCTTCTGCACATCGCTTTAATTCAAAATCCATACCAGATTTACTAAACAATTCAATACCACAATTCAAATAATTTTCTAAAATAATATGCTTTCCATCATGTTCATCTAAACCAGTATAAAAAGCTTCTAAAGCCTTGTCCACTTGATTTAAATGATTGTAAGCCAAAGCTAAATTCAAATAGACATAGGCACCCATATCTTCAACGCAACAAGGCATGTATTCTTTAGCTTTTAAAATACTATCTAAAGCCTCTTCATACTTTTCCTGCTTTTCATACGTAATTGAAATATTATTATACTCATAACAATAATGCCCCACATCATCATGTTCCATCGCAATCTGTAAAGCTTTTTCATAATAGTAACGACTTGAAACATTTGCCCCATCATAATAGAGCATGACACCCATTAAATTGAATGCAGAAATAAGTTCTCTTACAAATGGCATACTTTGATACTGCAAAATGATCGGTTCAATAATCTCTTTTGCCTTATTAAAATTTCCTTCATAATAATAAGCCATACCCAAATAAAAGGTGGCCGCAACCATAACTTCTAAATCATTTGAACTTTCATTTAATACATCACGATAAAAGTTTTCCTGCTCACTTAACTTTAGTTTTCCAACACCTTCTACTTCTTTCACTAATTTTTGATACTTCATAATCTTCACCTAAACTAAATGTATCACGAATGAAAAAAAAGCACAAACTCGAAAGTTTGTGCCTAGAATTATTTCACTAACAATTCACAGATCTTCTTTGAATATGCGATTGGATCTTTGATTGCGAAGCCTTCAATTAAACAAGCCTGATCATATAATACTTCAGCAACTTCTTTAACTTTATCTTTATCAGAAGCGTATAAAGTCTTCAATGTTTCAAAGATTGGATGATTTGGATTGATTTCCAAAATACGCGTTGCCTTCATAGGCATTGGACTTTGGTTAGGCATATTTGCGAAGACCTTTTCCATCTCAAAAGAAATACCTTCGCCAGCCGTTAAGCATACTGGATCCTCTGTTAATTTATTTGACAATTTCACTTCAGCAACCTCATCGCCTAAAGCTTCTTTCATAAATGTCAATAAATCTTTATTTTCTTCTTTTGATTTATTTAAAGCTTCCTTTTCTTCCTCAGAATCTAAATCTAAATCACCTTGAGCTGCATTTCTGAACGTCTTTTCTTTGTAGTTCATCAATGTCTGCATTACAAATTCATCCACTTCATCTGTTAAATAAAGAACTTCAAACTCTTTATTCTTCAATGTTTGAACAACTGGCATCTTATCAATCAATTCAACATCTTTACCAGATACAAAGTAAATATCTTTTTGATCCTCTTTCATACGAGAAACATATTCACTTAAAGTAACATATTTCTTTTCTCTTGAAGAGCAGAACAACAATAAATCTTGGAATTTTTCTTTATCCATACCATAGTTGTTGTAGACACCAAACTTCAAGTTTACACCAAATTCTTCAAAGAATTTTTCATATGCTTCACGATCTTTGGCAAGCATATTTCCAAGTTCATTCAATATTTTCTTTTCAATACGACCCGCAATCAATTTTAATTGATGATCATGTTGAAGCATTTCACGAGAAATATTTAAAGATAAATCTTGAGAATCCACTAGACCTTTCACAAAACGCAATGAATCTGGCAACAATTCTTCGGCATGATCCATAATGAATACGCCTCTACAATATAATTGAAGACCTTTCTTATAGTCTTGTGAATAGAATCCTTGAGGTAAGTGTGATGGAATATAAAGTAAGGCTGTAAAGCTAGTATTTCCCTCAACACTAAAGTGAATCACTTTTTGAGGATCTTGATAATCATAGAAATGATCCTTGTAGAATTGATTGTATTCTTCATCTGTAATCTTCGATTTTTGACGTTTCCACAAAGGTACCATTGAGTTTAAAGTCTGATCTTCAACCACTGTTTCATATTCAGGCTTTTCACTTTCCTCCGTACCCTCTTTCATCTTTTGAGTTTCTACATTCATCTTGATTGGATAACGAATATAGTCTGAATATTTCTTAATCAATTCTTTTAACTCATATGTCTCTAAATATTGAGAATATTTTTCTTCATCTGTATCTTCTTTTAAAGTTAAAATGATTGTTGTACCATTTGTTTCCTTTGTACAAGGTGTGATTTCATAACCATCTTCACCAGCACTTACCCATTCATAAGCTTCATCACTACCTGCTTTTTTCGTAATGACACGAACATCTTTTGCGACCATAAATGCAGAATAGAATCCAACACCAAATTGACCAATGATATCGACATCTTCATTGTTGTTTTCTTCTTTTTTCTTCATTTCCTCTTTAAAAGCCAAAGAACCACTCTTCGCAATTGTACCCAAGTTTTCCTCTAACTCTTCCTTTGACATACCAATACCAGTGTCCGAAATTGTTAAAGTACGAGCTTCCTTATTTGGTTCTATACGAATCTCAAATTGGCTTGCATCTGCATGACCTTGACTTTCATAATAATATTTATCAATCGCATCACTCGCATTCGATACAAGTTCACGTAAGAAGATTTCCTTGTGTGTATAAATGGAATTGATCATCAAATCCAATAAACGTTTTGACTCCGCTTTAAACTGTTTTTTCTTAGCCATAATACCACTCCTTCATTAGCACTCTAATATTTTGCCTGCTAATACTATACAACACCTTTTTAGCAGTGTCAACACCTGTGTGCTAAACACAAAAAAAGAATTCGACTAAACGAATTCTTAGCTTCTTTACACATTTTTCAAATAATACTGTTAACTATTTTTTAATTACTTTTGATGCATACAATGGATTGGCTTCTCTTGTTTCACTTCCAAAAACCAACTTCAATTCTTCAAAAGCTATCATAACATTTTCAGGTATATCCACATGTGCAATATAATTCTTTCCATTCGGACCATAGCCATTCGCATCATCTGAAAGTCTAGGAATTTCTCCCATCAACAAGTTGACATATCTATTAATTGACCACATGCCATGTATATTATCTTCAAAAACCAAATCTTCATCCTGATTCAATACTTTAGCACAATAAGTAGCATAATTAATGATTGTCACATCCTCCTTGACATATTTTTTTAATCCTGCCGACATACGCCTTTGCATAGAAGCATCCTGACTTAGAATGATACTATTAAAAGAAATATTGTTTTCTTTCAATAAATCCAAAAGATACGTTATATTATTTCCACAATTTGTAGACTTTGTTTCTAGATAGTCCGCCTTGCATCCATATACATGTTTAATATACTTTTGAAATATTTCTGCTTCTGATAAATCTGTTGTCTCAATATCAGGATACTCCAAATGAACTCTTTGACGCAGTGTATCTGTTGTATGTCCTGCTCCACCAACAATAATATATTTTTTCGCAACGAAGTTTTTAATTCCACTAGCTAAAACATCGCCACCCTCAAGAATACTTCCACCAAATAGAACCATAACATCCACCTGATGAATTCCATATCGATTAAATAATTCTTCTTGATTTAACGCATCAATATCTCTTGTTCCCAAGAAATTTGCGAGTGTATTTATATTTTCTGCAACATTACTATCCATATAAACTCTTCCTTTCAAAACCATCTACAATAACTGGAAGTTATCGAAGATAAATCTCACAATTGAATCACAAAAAATGCATCGAACTTTTGTTGTACATCTACACTTTTTACAACGAACTTTGCGAATTTGGCCTTTAAAATATATCAGCCATAAGTATGCAAACAGGAATTTACATTTACAACATGATCCAATATCTTTGTATTAGCTTACCCTCTTTTAAAACTTCGTTTTCTAATACTCCGCCATTATTGATAATTGATTTGACAGAACCAATGTTGTCTTTATCACAAACCAATAAAACTTTATCCATACCAAGTTTCTTGCATTCTTCTAAAGCCAAGCTGATCATTTTGGTTGCATAACCTTTTCTTCTTTCGCTTGGTCTTATACCATCTCCAATATGACCACCATATTTCAATAAATATTCGTTTAAGTAATGTCTGATATTAACAGCACCAACCATGGTATCCCGGTCTTCATCTAAGCAAAAGAAAGTAGAATCAGGAACAAACCCATCATCCGCAGTTGATATTTCTAAATTATTTAGATAATATTCAAAATCATCATAATCATTTTTAAATATAGCCCATGGCGAAGTATTTGCGTTATGGGTATCGTTGTACGATTTCCATTCTTTAATCATTTCTATAATTTGATTTTTGTATTGCAAACTGCCTTTCATTAATTTTAATGCCATGAATTTATTCCCTCCAAATTCCAATTTATCTAAATCTTTCTTATAGGATGTCGAATGACTGTTTTCCATTTTTCCGGTGCAACCTTTCTTGCATCCGACAAATATATTTCATGATGTAGTCTTTGACTATTCATATCATTCGCATATCCATTTTGTTTTAAATATTCATCCATAAGTGCAACTGTAGCTGGTTCATCATCAAAAGATCCTAAATGCATGATTTGAACACATAAACCTTCATCAATCGTCAAAAACTCTGCCGATGAACAATCTATTTTTTTCTTTTTAGTTGCTGTTTCAATAGCCCATTCAAAATCTTTTTCATTCACAAAATCAGGCAATCGAATGACTGAAATCCAATGAAATGAATCTTTATCTGCATAATTCACACCATCTATATCATCCTGCCACCAGAATCCTTCTAGTGGTGGAACTACATATTCAAAGAATCCTTCAATTTTATAATCTGTTTTGTAACTCATTCTCAAAGTATAAGCAATCGCATACAATACGCCAATTGCCTGCTGATATGCTCCACCTTCTTCATTTGGATTGCCCTCACCTCTGACCGCAATGTAATTTGCTTCAGGAACATTTACAATCACAGGTTTATTTTTAGGCATATAAAATTCTTTATACTCTTTCTTAAAATCAAAAGCCATAATTACTCCTTAAATTTGGTTTTATCTATTTTTTAAAGTATACCATTAAATATGAAAACTATACAAAAAGACTGATCTCTCAGCCTGGTATTTATAGATACGCTTTGTCTTAATCTATACGATCATAAACTTGAATTTATATAATTATTCCTCTAACTTTCCCCATTTTATAGGCTTTCCTGCCTGTCCATTAGTGAAATGATATGTAGTTTCCCTTATTTTTGCCCTTATGAGAT
>OGOQ01001342.1_pt1 | contig 19148 bp, 15 predicted proteins | sample 1552691 | NCBI WGS metagenome assembly OGOQ01 (sample SAMEA2580209, study PRJEB22360) | human gut metagenome | biome: human gut; feature: human-associated habitat; material: faeces | place: Denmark | collected 2008/2010
AGCCCGACAATAGAGGCGCGCATTGTCTACAACACGATGGGCGCGCAGACATTGTTCGACCGCCGTGTGTATGCCTCTTTCGACGTTTCTGCCCTATGGAGCCGCGCCACATGCCGACGCCTGTCGATCGGCATAGCCGACCGCACATTCGTCTTTGAGAAAAACTGACCGCTCAAGCAAAAAAAAACGAGCACCGGCGGCGAGCTTCCAATCGATGCCCGCCGCCGGTGCTGTATAATTTATAAAAGCCTGTTGGACTACACGTTGAAACGGAAGTGCATGATGTCGCCGTCCTGCACCACATATTCCTTGCCCTCGATGCCGATTTTGCCTGCCTCGCGGCATTGCGACTCGCCTCCGAGTGCCACATAGTCGTCATATTTGATAACCTCGGCACGGATAAAACCTTTCTCAAAGTCGGTATGAATCACTCCGGCACACTGCGGTGCCTTGCTGCCTTTGTGATATGTCCAGGCACGCACCTCAAGCGGTCCGGCTGTGAAGTAGGTCTCCAGATTGAGCAGATGGAACGCCGAACGGATCAGACGCGACACGCCCGACTCCTTCAAACCAATTTCCTCAAGAAACATCTGTCGCTCCTCATAAGTCTCAAACTCAGCAATCTCCGACTCTGTCTGCGCCGCCACGATAAGAATCTCAGCATTCTCGTCTTTCGTTGCCTCACGCACCATGTCAACATATTTGTTGCCATTGACAGCCGACTTGTCGTCGACGTTGCACACATAAAGCACCGGCTTGTTGGTGAGCAGGAAAAGGTCGTGGGCGGCATGCTGCTCATCCTTGGTGTCGAATGTCACCGTGCGCGCCGGCTTGCCCTGGTCGAGAGCCTCCTTGAAGCGGCAAAGCACCTCATACTGTATCTTAGCCTGCTTGTCGCCACCGGTCTGCGCCTGTTTCTGCACGCGCGTGATGCGGCCCTCGATAGTCTCAAGGTCTTTCAACTGCAGTTCGTAGTCGATGATTTCCTTGTCGCGTACAGGGTTTACCGAGCCGTCGACATGCACCACGTTAGGGTCATCGAAACAACGCAGCACGTGGATTATGGCATCGGTCTCACGGATGTTTGCCAAGAACTTGTTGCCGAGCCCCTCGCCTTTCGACGCGCCTTTAACCAGTCCAGCGATGTCGACAATCTCGACCGTGGCGGGCACGATGCGCTGCGGATTGACGATAGCGGCAAGTTTGTTCAAGCGGTCGTCGGGCACACTGATTACGCCGACGTTTGGCTCGATTGTACAAAAAGGAAAGTTTGCCGACTGCGCCTTGGCGTTCGACAAGCAGTTGAAAAGAGTGGACTTGCCAACGTTAGGCAGTCCGACAATACCACACTGTAAAGCCATATATTATATCTTGTTTATTTCGAATCATTTTGCAAAGATTCTGCAAAGGTACGAAAAAACTGCCGTTTACCGTATCTTTTTGCGAGGGAAAGCGTCGATGAAGCTGCCTGGGGTGATGTTGTAGATGTTCACGCCACGGCTCAGGGCATAGGCCTGCAAGGTGTGGTAGGAGCGGAATGCCACATAGAAACTGTAGACAATCTGATGCAGCGGATAGTTCATATAATCCTTGCGCACACGGGCATGCTCATTGTCGGAATCCTTGTAGAAATGAGGCTGGATGGAAACAACATGGTTGTCGTCGTCAACACTGATGGTCTTCATCCACGAATGGTCGGCGCCTGCCACATAAACCGTCTTGAACCCGGCTGCGATGGCAAGCATCAGCGACGGTATCAGCACGTTGCGCGGACGGGGCATTCCAAGCCCTGCCCGGAAAAGCGCATGGTTGAGCCAACGGCTGCCTTCAACGGGGGTCAGATTGTAGCGCTCCACGCTGACGTTGACGTTTGACGCCACCCGGTCAGGAACGGCAGCCTTCACCGGCACCATAAGCGTCATCCTCCAGTCGGCGGAGGCGATAGCGTCCCACAGCGCTGCCACGGCGAGATTGCCCTGCGGATTGAAGAAATGCGGATCGGCAAGCACGTAATAGTCGGGTTTCAGCTGGCGGAACAATGGTGTGTTTGCGGCAAAGTTGACTGCCAGCAGACGACGCGACGCAAGAAAGTCGGAATGGTCGGCAACCGTGTCGTTGAGCGACGGACCGTTGCCAAGCACCACCAGCTCCTCATCCTTCCCTGCCGTAACCGCAACCGACGGGCGTCGCGACAACAGCGCCACTTTAGCCAAACTCGCCAGCGATTGGGCGAACGCCGACATCCCGGCTGAAATTTTCTCAATCTTACCCATATCAGGAAACGTTTAAAAAGCGTGCGTCTGACAGCTTGGAGTCAGACACACGCTTCATTTTGTTAATAAAAGAAGATGTAAGTCTTATTTTACTTTGCCAGCCAATTCAGCACCAGCTTTGAATTTGATAGCCTTGCGTGCAGGAATTGTGATTTTTTCTTTAGTCGCAGGGTTGATACCCGTTCTTTCTCCCTTTTCTACAACTGCAAAAGTGCCGAAACCGATAAGAGCCACTTTGTCGTCCTTTGCCAATGCTTCTGCGATAGCCTCCAATGTAGCGTCGAGTGCGCCCTTGGCCTGTACTTTTGTCAATTCTGCCTTTTCAGCAATTGCGTTGATTAATTCTGCCTTATTCATAATAATTTATTTAGGTTTATAGTTTTCTCTACAAATGTATACTATTCCACGGAATAAAACAACAAAATAAAAGAAAAATTAAAAAAACATCTTTTTTTTATTAAATTTTCGCCCTAAACGCCCCGATTCAACATAAATCAAGCCATACGAAAATGCATTCTTGTCAATTTCTAACGGCCTTTTGGAGGATAAGGCTACGACGGAAATTTGCATATAATATAAATTTGTCGTGTGATTAGAACCCAAAAGCCCCCCGCGGGGGCAAATTTACAACAAAATTATGTATCAAGGAAAAAGAAAAATCATGCGTCTTGACGAATATAATGAAAGGCGCAAAGAGATAATCGCAACAAAATGCAGAGCGGTCTGGAATGCGTTCACTGAGCTGGAGGGCTTGATAAACAAAACAGCTACAACTTGTCCGACAATATCTGAAGTTCGTAGGCGATGGTGTCGATGGCATCCTTCAGCCGTTTGCGGGTTATGCGAAGTTGAAGTTTGATCTTGGAACCAGCGAATTTGACGACATCGGTCCGCGATACGCCGAATTCTGGGCCCACCATAGTTCGAAGGAGCGTGCTACGGATGCGCTGGTGCTGATTTATGAGAGAGTCTTGGAGCAGCAGAAGAAGATGCTGTAGGATTGCGATTTGTCTTTTGGAGGATAAGGCTATAAACGAGTCAATGAGAAAACCCTGACAAGCTCCCTGCATTCAGTGCGCCCATATCTGCGGTGCCCATACGGACAGACATCGTTAAAAAACAAGGCTTAAACGATTATCTTGCAATCATTTAAGCCTTCAATTGTCGGGGTGACTGGATTCGAACCAGCGACCACACGCCCCCCAGACGTGTACTCTAACCGGACTGAGCTACGCCCCGAATACGGTTGCAAAGGTACGAATTTTCTGAAAAAGTGCAATAGAGTATTGCCGTTTTTTCATTTCTTTCAAGAAAATCCGATGTGTTTGTCAGTTTCTGTGTAAATTTGTGGAAATTTTTCGGAAAACAGTATGGTGAATATCCCTTTTGAAATATTCGACTATGAAATCTACGGCTATGCCGCATTGGCGATTGCCGCTGTAGTGCTGTCGGTTGTCACAATCAGACGCAAGGCGGCGCTGTCGCATTGGGTTGCCGACAACGCTCTCGACGCCGATGCCGACGAGGCTATGCCGCTGCCCGCCCTTTCAGTGATTGTGCTTACCAGCGGTTGCGACGCCGAGCTGCTCGCCTCAAACATCCCGCTGATGATGTCGCAGAATTATCCCGATTTCGAGATTATTGTTGTGAATGCCGATGCTTCCGAGAGTGTCGACGACGCGATGACTCTCCTGCAGGTTGAATATCCGCAACTGCGGTCTACGTTTATCCCCGACAGCACAGCCAATGTGTCGAAGCGCAAACTCGGCATAACTCTCGGTGTAAAGGCCGCCAAAAACGACATTGTGGTGGTCACCTCCGCAAAGTGCCGGCCGCAAAGCGACCTGTGGCTGAGATGCATCGGACGTCATTTCGACGACTATACCGACGTGGTTTTGGGCTATTCCCACAACGACCACAGCAACGACCGCGGCCTCGGCCACCGCTACCGCACGTTTGACAACTGCGACGACGCGTCGCGCTATCTTGCCGCTGCTATCCACGGCAACACATACCGCGCCTGTGCCAACAATGTGGCATACAAGCGGTCGGCGTTTTTCGCAGTGAAAGGATTCTCTTCTTCGCTCAACCTGAAATACGGCGACGACGATATTTTTATCAGCGAGATTGCCGACGGCGACAATGTTGCAGTCGAGCTGTCGCCTGAAAGCATTCTGGTGGAGCACAACGACTCCTTCGCCTACACGTCGAAACTCAACAAGGAGCGGCATTTCTTCACGCAGAAATTCCTGCGGTCGCGCATCCCGGGCATCCGTCTGCTCACAAACGTGGCATACTATCTCTACCTGCTGCTTGCCGCCGCGGGCGTGGCATATCCCGCCATGCTTTATCTCAACGGCGACGGCGAATGGCTGAAACCCACCGTTCTGGCATCGGTGGCCGCCGCAATCTACCTGACAGAGACCCTGATTTTCATCTTCGCCAAGCGACGCACAGCCACAGTGCTGCAGTCGCCGCGCCAATTCTTCTGCCTGCCGCTGTTCCGCTTTGCCAAGCCTTTCATCAACGGGCTTCTCAACTGGCACTCCCAGCAGGGCGACAACTACACCTGGGAATAACAAAAAACTCAATAATATGCAACTGAAATACAACCTTAACGACAAGCCTCCAGTCATCCACACTCTGCTTTACGGACTGCAGTGGCTCGTGATTGCCATCCCCAACGTGGTCACCATCGGCATGTTGGCGAAATTGCAGTTCGGCGACGACATCCAGATGCAGACATCCTATCTGCAGTCGGTCTACTTCGTGCTTGGACTGACAATGCTTGTCCAGGCATTCTGGGGACACCGTCTGCCGCTGGTTGTAGGCCCTGCCGCAGTCTTGATTGTCGGCATCCTGTCGGCGTCGGCAAGCAGCAGTTTCAATGCCATCTACACCGCAGTGGCCATCGGCGGCGCCACGCTGCTGCTGTTGTCGGTGTCGGGGCTGCTCGGCAAGGTGGCGCGCATCTTCACGCCACGCGTAATCGTTGTGATTCTCGGGCTGATAGCCATGACTCTCGCCCCAGTGATCATATCGCTGCTCTTCGGCGAGGGGCACGACCTTTTCAGCTTCGCATTCTTCCTTGTCGGACTTATCGCCACGTTCGCCCTTGAGCGGTTTCTACGCGGCGTGGGCAAGTCGCTCACGGTGATGATTGTCACGGTTGCCGGCTCATTTGTCTACTTCCTGTTCAACGGTATGCCTGAAGTGCAGTCTGCCGGCTACACCACCGACATCGACAAATTGATAATCAAGCCCGAAGTCGACATTCCTGTGGTCATCTCATTCTTAGTGTGCTTCTTCGCGCTGCTCATCAACGAATTGGGTTCCATAGAGTCGGTGCGCAGCCTCATCGGCGCCGCCGACAACGGCAAAATGCGCCGCGGTTGCGCCGTGACAGGCGCCGGCAACATCCTTGCCGGCATGATGGGCGTGATCGGCCCTGTGGATTATTCTATTTCTCCCGGAATCATCTCATCCACACGCTGCGCCTCGCTCGCCACAATCGTCCCCTGCGCCATCGGACTGCTCGCATGCGCCTGCATGCCCGATGCCGTGGTGTGGCTCACCCAGCTTCCGAATGTCGTAATCGGACTGATTCTGTCGTATGTCGTTATTCTTCAGCTTGCTGCAGCGTTCAGTATGATGTCGGAGAAGAAAATAGTCAAGTCGTTCGACCACGCTTTGACCATCGCGCTGCCTCTGATTGTGGCTCTTCTTGTGGCATTTATTCCGCCCACTGTAGGCGAAGATTTGCCGATAGCCTTGCGCCCAATTCTCACAAACGGATTTGTTATTGGTGTTCTATTAGTCGTTTTTCTTGAACACATAGTCTTTTTGAGAAAGGAATAAGAACAATTATTGTTCTGTTCTTGTTAAATTTGTATCCGAATTAGCAAGAACAACTATGCACATCAAGAAATTTTTGACCATCGCATTATCCATGCTGACAGCAGCCGTGGCTGTCAGCCATGCCGGCACTCCGATACCCCTCGACTCTTGCCGCAGCATGGCGTTGCGCAACAACAAGACAATGCAGATTGCGCAAGAGCGCATCAAAGCTGCCGAATACCAGAAAAAGCAGGCATTCGCAGCCTATTTGCCGGGAATCGATTTCGCCGGTGGATATATGTACAACCAAAAGGAAATCTCGTTGCTCTCAGGCGACCAGATGCTTCCGACAAAGACGTTCAACCCAGCCACAGGAACCTACGACTTCAACCTCCTCACCGGCCCCGACGGACGCCCGGTGCAGGTGAACGGACAATATGTCCCCACACAAGTGGCTTTGATTCCAAAAGAGGCGATGACGTTCGACATCCACAACCTCTTTGCCGGAGCCGTAACGCTCACCCAACCGATATATATGGGCGGAAAAATCCGCGCGCTCAACAAAATGGCTGAGATGGGGCAGGAAATCGCGTCGCTGATGCACGACAACGCCGCCCGCGAGGTGGTCTATTCTGTCGACGCCACATATTGGCAGGTTGTGTCGCTCGGAGAGAAGAAGAAACTCGCCGTAAGCTACATCGAACTGCTCGACACGCTCCACAGCAACGTGGAAGCGATGATACGCCAAGGCATAGCCACCAACTCCGACCTTCTCAATGTGGAGGTGAAACTCAACGAGGCAAACATCGACCTCACGAAGGTTGACAACGGTCTGGCTCTGTCGCGCATGGCGCTGGCTCAGATTTGCGGCATGCCGATGACCCAGGAATTCACACTCGCCGACGAGGTGTCGGACCACAAATCGTTTGGAGCCATGCAGCCCGCCGCATACACGATGCAGGACGTCTACAACAACCGCTCCGACATAAAAAGTCTGGAACTCGCAGTCAAGGTCTACGAGCAGAAGCAATATGAGGCTCGCTCATCGATGCTGCCCACCATTGCGCTGGTGGGCACCTACGGATTCTCCAATCCAAACATTTTCAACGGCTTCGACAAGAAATTCAACGGAATGTTCAGCGTCGGAGCGATGGTAAAGATTCCTTTGTGGCACTGGGGCGGCAACTACTACAAATACAAGGCGGCACGCAGCGAGAGCATCGTGAAGAGCCTGGAGCTTGAAGAAGCAAAGGAGAAAATCGAGCTGCAGGTGAGCCAGGCCTCCTACAAGACCGCCGAGGCGGCAAAGACTCTGCGCACCACCGAGTCAAACCTGTCAAAAGCCGACGAAAACCTGCGCCAGGCGCAGCTGGGCTACAAAGAAGGAGTCATGACGCTCGACAACGTAATGGCTGCACAAACGGCCTGGTTGAAAGCAAATTCGGAAAACATCGACGCCGAAATCGATGTGCAACTCTGCAACGTATATCTCTCAAAAGTGACTGGAACTTTAAAATATTAATCTGAACAAAAATAAAAACACGATATGGAAAATCTGAATTTCAAAACAGAGGACGAGAAAACAATACGCAAGAAAGAACACAGCCTGTTTCTTGCCATCGCAGCCACGGCTGTGGCTGTAATTGTGCTGGCAATCATAGGCTTCATCTCCATCAAGCCCGCACAGCAGATTGTGCAGGGACAAGTTGACGGCACCAACGTGCGCGTGTCGGGACTGATGCCCGGACGCGTGGAGAAATTCTACGTCCACGAGGGACAGATTGTGCATAAGGGCGACACGCTCGCAAAGATTGAGAGTGCCACTGTCGACGCCAAGCTGGCTCAGGCTCTCGCCATGCGCGACGCCGCCGAAGCCCAGAAGGAAAAAGCCGACGCCGGAGCGCGCAAGCAAGTGATTGCCAGCGCATACGAGTTGTGGCAACAGGCCCGCGCATCGCTCGACATCCATAAAAAGACTTACGAACGCCTTGAATCGCTCTACAAACAGAACGTTGTGTCGGCACAGAAGCGCGACGAGGCAAAGGCTGCCTACGACGCTGCAATCGCCCAAGAAAGCGCAGCCAAGTCGCAGTATGACCTTGCCCGCGAAGGCGCTCAGAAAGAAGACAAGATGGCAGCGGCGGCTATGGCAAACGCAGCCAGAGGCTCAGTCGCCGAAGTTGAGTCAATTCTGAAAGACCAGTACCTTCTTGCTCCATGCGACGGCGAGGTGACCGACATTTTCCCCAACGAGGGCGAACTCGTGTCGACAGGCACACCAATCATGAACGTCATGAAATCAGCCGACAAGTGGATGGTTTTCAACGTGCGCGAGACAATGCTCAAGGACTTGACCGTAGGCAAAGAGGTGTCGGTAAGCATTCCAGCCCTCGGCTTGAAGCAAGTGAAAGCCAAAGTCTACTATGTAAAAGATATGGGCGACTATGCCGTTTGGCGCTCAACCAAAGTCACCGGTGAATACGACAGCCGCACATTCGAGGTGCGCTTGTCGCCTGTCAATCCAATCGAGAACCTGCGTCCGGGCATGACCGTCGTAATGGAATAACAAAAAAATGATAAGCACAGGATTTGTCAACTCAATAAAGCGCGGATGCCGTCAGCTGTGCGGCAGGCGGATCTACTTCTTCGCCATGACAGTCATTCCGATTGTCTTGGCAGGATTTCTGCTCGGTCTGATGAGAAACGGGCTGCCGCTCCACATCCCCACCGCCATCGTAAACCACGACAACACAGAGAGTACACGCAAACTGATCCGCAACATCAAGTCGTCGGAAGAAGTCAGTGTCGTGTCGGTTGTCAGCAGCGAGGCGGAGGCGATGCAATTGATACGCAAAGGAAAAATCTACGGTTTCTACGTGATTCCGTTTAATTTCACAAGCGACGCCACTGCCGGACGCGCTCCGGAACTGGCGTACTACACCAACTCGACGTTCTTCATTCCAAGCTCGCTGCTCTTCCGCAGCCTGAAGACCAATTCAGTGCTTGCCTCGGGGGCGATTGTGAAGACATATCTTGTCAACTCCGGCGCCGCTACCGACGCTCAGGCGCAGACGCTGCTGCAACCCGTCGTGCTGCAAACAAATCCGCTGCACAACCCCGAAAGCAACTACAGCGTGTATCTCTGCAACTCTTTCATCCCGGCGGCGCTGGCTCTGATGATTCTGCTCGTGACAGCCTACAGCATCTGGCACGAGGAGAAGATGCAGACTTCACCGCAATGGATAAAGGAGGCACACGGCTCGATAACAATCGCCCTGCTCGGCAAACTGCTGCCGCAAACGGTGGTTTTCGCCGCCGTGGGAGTGTTCATGCAGTCGCTGATGTACGGCTACCTGCATTTTCCTCTCAACTGCAGTCCGTGGCAGGCTGTCGGCACAATGCTTCTGTTTGTCCTCGCCAACCAAGGATTTGCCGTATTCATCTCAGGCATAATGCCCAACTTGCGCATGGCACTCAGTTTCTGCTCCCTGTTCGGAATCCTGACCTTCTCCATAGGAGCGTTCTCATTCCCGCTGGAAGACATGTATGGAAGCATCGCAATCTTCTCCTACATCCTTCCGTCGCGCTATTACTTCCTGATTTACGTAGACCAGATGCTTAACGGACTTCCGCTCTACTATTCGCGTTTCTACTACGCCGCGCTGCTCGCGTTCATGCTGCTGCCGCTGCTTGTGGCACGCCGCATCAAGCGCCATGCGCTTCACCCGGTTTATGTGCCTTAGACTATTGACAATATGGACAGTATAAGAAAATTCTATCACGACATTATAAAAGTTTGGGCAAACGAGATCCGGCTGATTTTCAAGGATAAGGGCATCTTGATTTTCCTTTTCCTCCTGCCTCTCGCCTACCCGATTGTCTACGCGCTAATCTACAACCCCGAATTGGCGCGCGAGGTGCCGGTGGCTGTCGTCGACGAATGCCGCTCGACACAAAGCCGTGAACTGGTGCGCATGATGGACGCTTCCGAAAACACGCAACTGGCCGGATATGCCGCCGACATGCAGGAGGCCCGGCGCATGGTTGCGGAAAAGAGAGCCTACGGCATCTTGCTAATCGACAGCCATTTCTCAAAAAACATTGCCCGTGGCGAACAGGCTCACGTGACATTGTTCTGCGACATGTCGCTGCTCGTGCGCTACAAATCGATGCTCACCTCGCTCACCGACGCCACAATGACGCTCGGAGGCAAGATACAGGTGGAGACCATTGGCCGCCTCGGCGCCGACGGCCCCAAGATTCCGGCAACCGTCAGAAGCACGTATGTGGCTCTCGGCAACCCCGAACAAGGCTTTGCCACTTTCCTGCTGCCAGGCATCCTGACGCTGATTGTGCAGCAGTCGCTCATTCTCGCCATCTGCATGATGGGCGGTGCAATCTACGAGCGCCGTCGCCGCAACGGAGGCATCGACCCGCTCGACACGGTCAACTCCGGAGCCGTATGCCGCCTGCTGGGCAAGTCGCTCGCCTATATCGTCATCTACATCATCCCGTTGCTCTATCTGCTCTTAATCGTGCCCGCCATCTTCAAATATCCGCAAGTGGGCGGCTTTATCGACATCCTGCTGATGTCGATACCCTACATGCTGTCGGTGACATTCCTCGGAATGACTTTGCAGGTGTTTGTGCGCGAACGCGAGAGCGCGTTTCTGGTGATTGTGTTCACTTCGATAATCTTCCTGTTCCTGTCTGGCATCACATGGCCGCTTTTCGACATGAACCCGTTCTTCCGCTTCCTCAGCGGATGCTGTCCGTCGACATGGGCGATGCAGGCGTTTGAGCGCATCAACGCCAACGGCGCGTCGATAGCCGACATCGGGCTGGAATACCAGATGCTGTGGCTCCTTTCCGCAGTTTATTTCTTCCTCGCCCTTGCCGTCAACAAATTCTCGCGCTACGGTATGCTCTACCAACTCAGCCACAGGGAACACGCCTGACTGCATAAAATTTCTTAAAAGAAACCATCCATAATCCAACAACCACCGAAAATCGCTAACTTTACGTTTTGATAAGGTTTTTGGATTATGGAAAATAATGGAAAAATTCTTTGGGCTGACGACGAGATCGACTTGCTGAAACCTCACATCATGTTCTTGAAAATGAAAGGATATGACGTGACGACAGTCAACAACGGAGCCGACGCCCTCGACCGGGTGGAGACGGAAACGTTCGACATCATCATCCTCGATGAAAACATGCCAGGCATCAGCGGTTTGGAGACTCTGCAACAAATCAAGCAGGTCCAGCCCAACGTGCCGGTTATCATGATTACCAAAAGCGAGGAAGAGAACATCATGAACCAAGCCATCGGCAACAAAATTGCCGACTATCTTATCAAGCCGGTGAATCCTAACCAGATACTGATGTCGCTGAAGAAAAACCTGCATTCCGGGCAACTGGTGTCGCAGAAGGCTACGAGCGACTACCAGCAGGAATTCCGCAACATCGCGCGGCTTATCAACGAGTCGGACAACATCGACGACTGGTATGAGCTATACCGCAAACTCGTGTTCTGGGAGATGGAGCTGTCGCAGACGGAGACAAACATGGACGAACTGCTGCTGATGCAGAAAAACGAGGCAAACTCGGAGTTTGCCAAGTTTGTGAAACGCAACTATGAGTCGTGGGTCAACGGCGGCAAGCATCCTCTTATGAGCAACGAGATTTTCAAGGACAAAGTGTTTCCGCTGCTCGATGCCGGCGAAAAGGTGTTTTTCATCCTTATCGACAATTTCCGCCTCGACCAATGGCGCATAATAAAGCCTATCCTTGCCGAATGGTTCAACATCGAAGAGGATCTCTACACCACCATCCTGCCGACCGCCACGCAATATGCGCGCAACGCAATATTCTCCGGACTGATGCCGCTGCAGATTGAGAAAATGTTTCCGGAGCTGTGGGTCGACGAGGATTCGGAGGAGGGGAAAAACCTCAACGAGTCGCCTCTGATCCAGACGCAGCTCGACCGTTTCCGCAAACGCTACAAATTCTCTTACAACAAAATCTACGAATCGTCTTTCGGCGAAAGGCTGCTGCAGAATTTCAGCAATTTCAATAACTTCGACCTCAACGTGATTGTGTTCAACTTCATCGACATGCTGTCGCACGCGCGCACGGAATCGAAGATGATACGCGAACTGGCGTCGAGCAACGCCGCATACCGGTCGCTGACCGAATCGTGGTTCCGCCATTCATCGGCAAGCGACTTGCTGCGCCGCATAGCCGAGAGCGGTGCCCGCGTGGTGCTGACCACCGACCACGGCACAATCCGCGTCGACAACCCGATAAAGGTGGTCGGCGACAAGGCGACAAACACCAACCTGCGTTACAAACTCGGCAAAAACCTCGGCTACAACGAGCGGCAAGTTTATGAAATCAAGCAACCGGAACGCTTCGGGCTGCCGGCTCCCAACATTTCCACAAAATACATCTTCACCACAAACCGCGATTTCTTTGCGTATCCAAACAACTTCAACTATTATGTGCAGTACTACAAGGATACGTTCCAACACGGCGGAATATCGATGGAAGAGATGCTCGTGCCGATAATCACGATGCAGCCAAAATAGACAAGATATGGGAAAAACAAACTATACAATATCGTTCTCACCAGCCGCCGACGCTGTCGACGTAGATCTGCCGGCTTCGAAAAGCATCAGCAACAGGGCTCTGACAATCGCTGCCATGGCCGACGGATGCAGCATCGGCAACATCGCCGACTGCGACGACACAAACGCCATGCGGCGCGCGTTGCTGACTCAGAGCGCTCAGGCAAACGTGAATATCGGGGCGGCGGGAACGGCTATGCGGTTTCTGACAGCCTACTTCGCCTCGCAACCGTGGCGCAGCGTGCTGCTCGACGGCACGCCACGCATGCGCAAGCGTCCGATAGGCGAACTGGTGGAGGCTCTGCGCCTCTGCGGCGCCGACATCGACTACTATGCCTCCGAGGGATATCCGCCTCTATGGATTGAGGGCAGGCATCTGAAAGCCGATGCGCCTCTGCGGATGCGCGGCAACGTAAGCTCGCAATATGTGTCGGCGATGATGATGGTTGCGCCTATGATGAAGGACGGACTGACAATTGAAATCGAAGGCGGACTGACTTCGCGCCCATACGTCGAGATGACGGCGGCACTGATGCGCCATTTCGGAGCGGAAGTGACTGTCGGGGAGTCGACAATCGTCATCGAGGGAAAGCCTTACTCGCCCAGCTCGCTGACCGTGGAGAGCGACTGGTCGGCGGCAAGCTACTGGTATGAAATCAAGGCTCTCTGTCCTGACCTCGACATCCGTCTGAACGGCTTGCAGAGCGACAGTCTGCAGGGCGACAGCCGCGTGGCTGAATATTTCAAACTGTTTGGCGTCACAACAGAGTACACCGACAACGGTGTGGCTCTCGGATTCTGCGATGCCGACCGCGACGCCACGCTCAACATCGACCTGTCGAGCCAGCCCGACATTGCTCAGACCATTGTTGTGACGGCTTGCCTCACCGGGCGGCCGTTCCGCATCGGTGGACTGCACACGCTGCGCATAAAGGAGACCGACCGTCTCGAGGCGCTGCGTGCCCAACTCGCCCAACTCGGTTTCAACATAGAGATTGCCGACGACAGCATCCTTTCATGGGACGGCGCAGCAGGCGAAGCCGCCGCCTACCCGCGGATTCTCACCTACGACGATCACCGGATGGCAATGGCTTTCGCCCCGGCTGCAATACGCTTCCCCTCACTGACGGTGCTCGACGCCGGAGTGGTGTCGAAGTCATATCCCGACTATTGGCGGCATCTCGCACTGGCAGGTTTTAAAATGGAGGTAGCCAAATGATTCCCGCGCTGATAATATTGGCTGTAACCATAGGCTTCGGGGCAGCGCTGTTCGCAGGTCACAAAATCTCGGAGCGGCGGACTCCAGACAACACCCCTGATGACGCGGAAGCGGCTCCAGCCGTAGAGGAAGAGGGTTGCTGCGGAATGCACATAACGTGCGAGAAAGACTCTTTGGCGACGCTGTCGACCGAAATAATATACTACGACGACGAGGAACTCGATGCCTACCGCGGCATCGCGCCCGACGGATACTCCGACAGCCAGATAGAGGAATTCCGCGACGTGCTGCTCACGTTGCTGCCCGAAGACATCGCCGGATGGGCACGGTCGCTGCGCCTGCGCGGCATCGAGATGCCGGCGTGTGTCAAAGAAGAACTGCTGCTGCTCGTCAGCGAGGAGCGCGAACGCAAGAATATGAAATAAACTTATGGAAATCTTTGAATACTCATTTTTTCAAAACGCTCTCGCGGCACTGCTGCTTGTGGGCATCGCATCGGCTGTGGTGGGCACGTATGTGGTGGCACGACGCATGATGTTTGTAGCCGGAGGCGTGACCCACGCATCGTTCGGAGGCCTCGGACTGGGATACTTTCTCGGAGTCAATCCCGTTGTGACGGCTGGATTATTCGCCGTGGCGTCGGCTGTCGGCGTTGAATGGCTGTCAACACGTCAACGCGTGCGCGAAGACTCCGCCATATCCGTGGCCTGGGCTTTGGGAATGGCTCTCGGTATTCTGTTCGTGTTCCTGACTCCGGGCTACGTCCCCGAACTGCAGTCGTTTCTCTTTGGAAACATCCTCATCGTATCCCACACCGACCTTGCTGTGTTTGCCGCATTTCTCGTCCTGCTGCTTGCCGTGATGGCTCTGCTCCACCGTCCCATCGTGACTTGCGCTTTCGATTCCGACTATGCGCGCACCATAGGTATGCCTGTGGCTCTTATCAACGGACTTATGACCATACTGGTTGCCGTCTGCATAGTGCTCACTCTGAAACTAATCGGCATCATGCTGCTGATGTCGCTATTTGCCCTGCCGCAGATGACTGCGGAAGTGTTCACCTGCCGACTGCGGCCGATGATGCTGCTTGCCGCCATCATCAGCGTTGTAGGCTCAACAGTCGGACTGATGGCTGCCTACGCCACCAATATTCCTGCCTCGGCAACCATCGTGCTGACCCTCATCGTCATCTATGCCGCCGCACGGCTGTGGAAACAGGCCAAACGAAACATTCATACATAAAACATTGTCAAGAAAATTTATGACGTCATACGCTCAACACTACCGCTCAACGCTGAAACTCGGCGTGCCTCTGTGCATCGGGCAGATAGGCGTAATCCTTGTGGGATTCGCCGACACACTGATGGTTGGACATTACGGCACAAACGACCTTGCGTCTGTGTCGTTTGTCAACAATCTGTTCAACCTTGTGATTATCGGTCTGCTCGGCTTCTCATACGGCATCACTCCGATTATCGGCGCGCTGTTTGCCAGACAGAAATACGACGAGGCGGGAGCGGCTTTCCGCAATGCTTTGATTGCCAACGCTCTGTTCGGCATACTGCTGACGGTGGTTATGGGCTGCGCCTACTTTTTTATCGACCGCTTCGGGCAGCCCGACGAACTGCTGCCCATCATCCGTCCCTACTATCTCGTAATCCTTGCGTCGATAGTGTTTGTGGCTCTGTTCAACGCAATGCGCCAGTTTGCCGACAGCCTTCTGCGCCCATCGGTGGGAATGTGGATACTTATTTCAGGCAACGCTGTCAACATTGTGTTCAACTATCTGCTCATCTACGGCAAGTGCGGAATGCCTGAGCTGGGCGCGCTCGGCGCCGGCATCAGCACTCTCGGCTCCCGGGTGCTGATGACAGTGGTGTTTGCCGTGGTGCTGCTGCGTGGACAGGCTTACGCACCTATGCGCAAGGCGTTTCTGCACACCCATGAAAGCGTCGGAGAGATGCTGTCGATAACACGCACATCAATGCCCATCTCGCTGCAAATGGCCATGGAGACGGGCACGTTCACGTTTGGAGGCGTGATGATGGGATGGCTCGGCACTGTGGAGCTGGCAAGTTATCAAGTGATACTCACCATAAGCACACTCGGTTTCATGTTCTACTACAGCATCGGCGCGGCAGTGGCTATCCGTGTGTCAAACTACGTGGGACGCGGCAACCAGGCGGAAGTGCGCCGCTCGACATGGGCTGGCTATCACATACTGCTCGCAATGGTTGTTGCGGTGTCGTTCCTGCTTTATTTCGCCAAAGAGCCGCTGGTGGGCATCTTCACCGACGACAGCATTGTTGCGGCCTCTGCGATGGCTCTGATTCTGCCTCTGATCATTTACCAATGCGGCGACGCCACACAGATTTGCTTTGCCAACGCGCTGCGCGGCACAGGACAGTCAATGTCGATGATGTGGATTGCTTTTGTAAGTTACATTCTTGTGGGCATCCCGAGCGGATGGCTGCTCGGCTTCCCGTTGGGACTGCGCGACGTGGGCATTTTCTATGCGTTCAGCATAGCCCTGTTTGTGGGCGGTGCGCTGTTCTTATGGCAATTCCTGCGCGCCACGCGCAAGCATCAGTGCCACTAAAACCATAAGGAGAACGTCTGGCGGGGCAGTTTCTTCTCTATCACGGCTACTCCCATCTTGCCGTTGGTAAACGCCATTCCGTATGTCAGCCGCGACAGCAATGCGCGCCACAGACGTGCCACAACCTCGTCGTGCTGCAAATTGCGCACCACGACAACCGCCTCCGTTTCTGCCAACGACACAAGCCAGCGCTCCACGCTGACGGCTTCCGCCTCTGTCACTCGGTTGACCACCACATAACGCTTGCCGTCGCCGACGGCGGCGATATAGTCGTCGACAGCCTCGCCGCACGAGCCGCTGACGCTGATGCGGTCTGCTTGATTCTGCAGCAGGATGAGCGCAATTTCCGGCTCTGCCTGACTGCTTGCAAGCCACATCCTCGAATCCGACGCCACACGCAGCGTGCTGTATGCCGACACCCCGAAATTGGTGCCGAGTTGCAGAATCATCTTTGGGTTGAAATAGTTGGCGATGCGAAACATCATCCGGGCACTTTTCTCGGATATCATCCGCGGTTTTCTCACCTTGAGCAGACGTTTCATGCGGCGCGCCTCGTTGCGGCGTTCGGCAATGTCGGCATAGGCATAGTAAGCCGACTTCTCGCGCAGCACGTTGAGCACGAAATGGAAAGCAAAGGGGGAATGGATTCCGAACCCTTTGCTTTTACGGTAGCGCGTCAGCGCCGTGCAATATCGTCTGATTTTTCCCAACCTACAGCTGCTCCTTTCTTCTGCCGTAGGCTGCCACAGTGGCTATAAGCGCCACGATGAGAGCCAGATAAACAAGCGTTATCGATGTGTAGGCCACGGTTTCCGTCGTGTGTATCGACTTGGGGTCGAAACGCATCACGATTTCATGGCTTCCTGCTGGCAGACGCATGCCGCGGAGCGTGTAGTCGACACGGGCTATCGGCAATTCCTTGCCGTCGACGGTGGCTGTCCATCCCCATGGGAAATAGACTTCGGAGAACACCGCCACTGCGTCGTTGCCGGTCTGCGACTTGTAGCGCAGCTCGTTGGGCTTGTATGATGTCAGATATATCGTGTCGCCAGGCTGCTTTGGCGCGGCAGTGCCAAGCACCGGCTTAAACTTAACGTCGGCAACCGCTTTTACTGCGGGATCAAGTTTCTGCAACGCGTCCATCTCGGCATCTGCTCCCTCGGCATATTCAACGTTGTCGACAAGCCAGGCGTTGCCGAGCGCACCGGGGTTGGTCAGCACCTTGCCGTCGACAATCAGATATTTGGTGTTGAGCATATTGTACGCCTTCATGTCGACGAGCGAAAGGTCGACGGTGCCGTATGTCTGTTTCATCCCGAGAATCACGCCATTGGTCGGCTGCAGCATTTTGGATATAATGTCGTTGTAACGCGTCAGTTTGGCTGCGTGGTATCCGCCAACGCTCTTATGGAAGAACGACGGATTCGGCGACCCGAAATTGCGCACGTCGGAAACGCGATAGTACGATTTGTCTTGAAGAATCTGGCTGTCGGCAGATGTAGGGATGAATGTCAGCGCATCGTCCTCGGTGTGCTTTACAAACATATCCTCGTTGATATAGCGTTTGTCCACCTGGAACATGTCGACAAGCACCACGGCAATCAACACGCCCACAAAGACGTTTCTCGAAAGTTTTCCCTTGACATACGCCAACAGCAGCACAGCGCCAACGGCAAGCAGCAACAGGCTGCGCAGCGAGTCGGCAGCCACCATCGACAGGCGCGCCTCTCCGACGATGCTGAACGCTCGCGAATAGAAGTCTTGCTCCATTCCGCTGGTTTGCGCAAGGATTTCTTCGAGCTGCTCTGCCTCGCCGACACTCAGACCGTTGCCAAACACTGAAGGCATCAGCCATCCGATGACGCAGAACAATGCCGGGATGCCGAATGCGGCAAACACTGCATTGCGGTGCTTCTTGAAGAAATTCTCCTCGGTAAGAATCTGGTTGACCGCCATCACGGCAAGTATAGGCAACGTAAACTCGACGATGACGAGTATGCTTGCCGGAGCGCGAAACTTGTCGTACATCGGGAAATGATCGATCATCCAATATGTAAGAGGAGAGAAGTTATGACCCCACGACAACAGTATTGACAGAATCGAGACGGCAAGCAGCGCCCACTTCATCGGACCTTTGACCACAAACAACGCCAACAGCGCGAGTGCGAAAATAACCACTCCCACATAAACCGGGCCGTTGGTCATCGGCTGGTCGCCGAAATACTGGCGGAACTGCCCCACCATCTGCTGCAGCTGCGGACGGAGCTGCTCGTCGTAGGATGGATCGCCGGTAATCTGCGCCGCCTCCACAAGACTTTGCGCCTTGTCAAGGTCGATTACCGACGCAGGAGCCAAACCGCCGTCGTCGGTAATATCGTTGGGCTTCACCGTCGCGCCGCCCTTCACGTTAGGAATAATCAGCGTCAACGTCTCATCGACACCATAGCTCCAACTTGTCACGTTGTCGCGGTTGATGCCGTTTTTATTCACATTGCCCGACTCGCCCGCCGACTTTGCCGCGGTAAGGTCGGTGGTGCGTCCACGAACGGTTTCTTTGCTATATTCATATGTATTGTACAGGCTCGTGAGGT